>Ga0182213_1000147_pt1 | contig 12004 bp, 10 predicted proteins | sample G5R1MG_22_FD_128399 | JGI IMG/M metagenome (GOLD analysis project Ga0182213, IMG submission 128399) | Switchgrass phyllosphere microbial communities from Michigan, USA - G5R4_MAIN_03OCT2016_LD1 MG | ecosystem: Host-associated > Plants > Phyllosphere > Phylloplane/Leaf | place: USA: Michigan... | reverse complement strand
TGGCGTTCACCGAAGAGCCCTACAAGATCATCTCGCTCCACGCCGTCGACGTGAACGATGGCGAGAGCTGGACGGCCTTTGCCAACGGCGTCGAGGCAGCGGCCGTAGTGCCGGAGGATCTCGCGGCGACGATCGCGGATCGCGAGGCAGTGACGGTGATCGCGCCGATCCAGACTCACCGGGCGATCGGCTACGATGCCGCGACCGACATCGCGCACCAGGTCCGCCCCGTGGTGATCCCTCACCCACGTACCGGCGAGCCCGTGCTCTACGTCAGCGACATGCAGACCTCGCGGATCGTGGGCATGGACGAGGCACGCAGCGACGCCACGCTGGCCGCCCTGTTCGCCGAACTCTACGCCGATGACCGGATCCTGCGCCACGTCTGGAACAACGGCGACCTGGTGATCTGGGACAACATCGCACTCCAGCACGCACGATGCGATCTTACCGGCATGACACCGCGCCGGCTGCAGCGCATCGTCGTCGCGGACAAGAGCTTCTTCGACCTGCTCCCGCAATTTGCCGTAGGCGACGCGCGGATCAGTGCCTGGGGCTCGGGCGGCAAGGAACTGGCGCTCGACTGACGTCTCTGAACTCTCGAGGAGTGGCACCATGGCCGACAACACCCCCTATCTCCTGCGCGGCGTCATGCCCGTCGGCACCGACAGCAGCGTGTTAGTATCGTCCTCCAAATACCTGAACAATGCGCGCCTGCGCGATTGGTTGGCGATGATCCTGCTGCGCCGCAACGGCCCGGACGTGCCGCCGCCGGCCGAGATGTACGAGTTCGTGCAGATCCTCAACACGTTGCGCGACTTCGATGCGGTAGAGGCGATGTTCACCGCCGAGCGCAAGGTCAATCCCGAGTTGGACGCCTGGTTCGACGAAGGGTTCATCTCCACCTACAAAATCGAGGACTTCGCCGGCTATGCGCCGGGATCGCTCGGCGGGATCTTCTACCAGCAGATGACCTCCGGTGATTACGAGATCCAGATCACGCCCTGGCAGGAGCCGCGCTCGCAGCTCGACTACTATAACTTGCGTTCCGGCCAGACCCACGATTTTGAGCACATCCTGTGCGGCGGCGGGTTCAACTTCATGGGTGAACTGGTGCCCTACTGGTACCGCCTGACCAACGTACCGAGGCACCTACGCGATCCCGAACTCGCCGCCGAGCTGAACGTCATCCAGATCTTCGGCTCGCTGCGTTACACGGTGAGAACCATGCTGCACTATCCGCAGGTCTGGCCGACCGCCGTGAACGCAATCCAGCGCGGCATGCGGGTCGGCCAGCAAAGCGACGCACTGTTCATGAAGAAGCTGGAGCCCGCGTTCCCTCTTCCCCTTGCCGAAGCGCGCGAGATGCTGGGCGTGCGCGGCGCCGAGCATGTCGATACCTCACGCGAAGGCGCGTTCTGGGCTTCGGACGGCAAGACGCCCCTCGATCCGATCGCGGAGGCCGCCGAGTGACTACGCGCTGCGACGTGCTGGTGCGCGGCGGCACCATCGTCGATGGCAGCGGCGGCGAGCCTTACCTGGGCGACGTGGCGATCCGGGGCGACAGCATCGTGAGCGTCGGCCGCTTCGACGGTGATGCGGACACGATCATCGACGCGGACGGCCTGATCGTGACGCCGGGCTTCGTCGACATCCACACCCATTACGATGGCCAGGCAATCTGGTCCGAGGAACTCTCGCCCTCTTCCTCCCACGGCGTGACCACCGTCGTCACTGGCAATTGCGGCGTGGGCTTCGCACCCTGCCGGGTGGAGGATCACGACATGCTAATCCGGGTCATGGAAGGCGTCGAGGACATTCCCGGCGTGGTCATGGCGCAAGGCCTGCCGTGGACTTGGGAGACGTTCCCTCAGTATCTCGCCGCACTCGAGGCTCGCCCACGCGACATCGACGTCGGCGCCTACCTGCCGCATAGCCCGCTGCGGGTCTACGTCATGGGCCAGCGCGGTGCCGATCGCGAGCCCGCCACGCCTCAGGATTTGCAGCGCATGCGCACGCTTACCCGAGAAGCGGTGGAAGCCGGAGCGCTGGGCGTCGCAACGTCACGGATGATGTATCATCGCACCAAGGCGGGCGAGCAGATCCCCAGCTTCGAGGCGGCGGACGGAGAGTTGCAGGCGCTTGCCGACGGCCTCGCGGATGCGGGCTCGGGCATCGTCCAGATCGTACTCAATGCGCCAGCGGCAACCTGGGATGCCGAACTTGACCACCTCACCAATGTCGTCAAGAAGAGCGGGCGGCCGGCCACGTTCACGCTCGGCACCGCGAACAGTGGTCCGCCGGTTTGGGAGCAGGCGATGGACCGCGTCGCGGCGGCAAACGCGAGCGGCGCACACATCCGCGCACAAGTCCTGCCCCGTCCCGTCGGCCTCATCATGGGCTTCGAACTGTCGACCAATCCGTTCTCGGCTTGTCCCAGCTGGGCCGGGCTCGAAGCCTTGCCCTTCGCCGAGCGGATGGCACGCTTGCGGGATCCGGCGGTACGAGCGGCGCTGATCAGCGAGCAGCCCGATCCGCGCGACCTGTTCGCACTCAGCGCGCGCAACTGGCGGTGGATCTTCCCGCTCGGCGATCCGCCCAACTACGAACCGGCGCCGCAGGACAGCTTGGCCGCGCGCGCAGAGGCCACGGGCGTGAGGCCCGAAGAGCTCGCCTATGATCTCCTGCTGGAGCGTGACGGCACCGCCCTGCTCTACAACGCGCTCGGCAACCTCCACGAGAACCGCCTCGATGCCGTGTACGACCTGATGAAACGCCCTGACACTGTCGTAGGTCTGGGCGATGGTGGCGCGCACTATGGCGCCATCTGCGATGCCAGCTATCCGACCTTCATGCTCACATACTGGACGCGGGACCGCACCGGCCCTCGGCTATCGCTGCCCGAAGCCGTGCGCATTCTCGCCCACGATCCGGCGGAGCTGGTCGGACTGAACGACCGCGGCCTGCTGCACGTAGGGTGCAAGGCAGACCTCAACGTCATCGACTTGGACCGGCTGACACTGCACGCGCCCATGGTGCGCTACGACCTGCCCGGCGGTGGGCGGCGGCTTGACCAGGCGGCGACCGGCTTTGTCGCCACCATCGTGTCGGGCCAGGTCATACGGCGTGATGACCATGCCACCGGCGCACGACCCGGACGAGTCGTGCGCGGCGCGCAGTCGGCTCCCGAGCCGGTCAGGCCGTAGCCTTGCGTGATCCTCGTACCAGCAGGAACAACACGGCTCCGGCAAGGTAAGCCATCCCCGTCGCGGTGAAGGCAAACAGGATGCCCGGACCGTCGCGGAGCGGCGCGATGACGAGCGGGTTGAGAAACTGGCCCAGGAACATCGCCGCGACGTTCACGCCCATTGCGCGGTCGTGCAGCGGCTCGGGCGTGCGCAGCAGCAGTTCCGACGCCACTGTCGGTTCGATGATGCCGATGCCGAGCCCGACGACCACCATCGACAGCACGATCCATCCGCCATCCGGCGCCCAGGCCGCGAGCGGTAGGCCGATACCGATCGCCAGCGAGATGACGATGAACATGCCCCGAAAATCCAGCCAGCGCCGCGCATAGCCATAGAGCACCCCGCACAAGGCGCCGACGAGGGAGGACAAACCGATGTAGCGCCCGATCACGGACGGCGCATCGATCCCCTTGGCGGCGAGCAGGAACGGCCCCTGGATCACCATCATGTACATGCCGATCGTATAGGCGGTCAGCAGCAGATAGAGCGGCCAGCGCGCGAACACCGGCCCCCAACGCAGCGAAGCACCGGGCGCGGATAGCCCGCGATGAAGGCCGATCAGCGCGCTCGGCACCAGCAGCAGCGCGGCGCCATAGAGCAGGAACGGCGCACGCCAGCCGAAGCTTTCGACCACCAGCCCCATCGCGACCAACAACGCGAGCGAGGCGACCGAGGCTGCCGTCGACATCAGGCCCAGGATGCTTTCGCGCCGGGTGCCTTCGAAGTATTCGCCGATGACCGCATAGACCGAGGTCAGCAGCACTCCGCCAACGAAGCCGCTGACCACGCGGGCCAGCACCAGCGTGGCGAGACTGGGGGCGATCCCGCCGGCCAGCCCGGCGACGGCGTAGATGAGCAGGCTCGCCACAATCACCGCCCGCCGGCCCCAGCGCTCCGACAGGTATCCCGCCAGCGCCGCGCCGGCGATCATCACCAGGGCGGGCACCGTGAGTACCAGTTGCGCGGTGAGCGCGCCGAACTCACGCGCCATCTCCAGCGTGCCCGAGACGATGGCGAGCGCCAGCATCGAGACGAGCACCGGGATTCCCAGTGCCAGCGCCACGACATGCCCGCCACCGCGCAAACCGGGTTGGGTTGGTATGTGCTCCATGCGCCCCTCTCCCGCTACGCCAGCGACCTCGGCCATCCAATCAAGCGCCAGGCGCTTCGCCAGCGACCAGCACCTTGATCGAGCCGTCTTCGCCCAGCTGTTCGGACAGCATCGAGGTCACGCGGCTGACGCTCTCGGCAATCCACCAGCGGCCGTCGTGACGGCGATAGATGTCGTCGTACTCGACCGCGAGGCGGGTCACTTGGCGCGGGCCGGTGAGGATCGTGCGAAAGTTGAGCGACCACACCCCCCTTGCCTCGTCCGCGCCGGTCAGTTCGATCTCCCAGTTGGTCGCGTGATGGATGTCGTACACGCCGCTTTGACAAGCCATGCTCTCGTACATGGCGACGAAGTCGTTGCGCTCGGTGAACACCGGGAAGCCCTGATACTGGATGCGCACGCCGTCGGGCGAGAAGCAGTCCCGCACCGCGTCGACCTGCTTGAGATCGCAGGCGCGCAGATAGCGCGACTTGAGCAGGCGGATCGCTTCCTTGTCTTCCAAGGCCTGCAGACGGGCGGCGAGGTCTTCGATGGTCGGCATGGCATTCTCCCTTGCTGGAGCCCCGCTCGGGCGGGGCCGGTGTTAAGACGCGCGTGGCTCAACGCCGCCGTGCGATGAAGTCAGGCGAGTTGTCGTTCGCGCACGTGCTCGCCCCGGCCGATCCAGCAGAACAACGCGGCGACCGCGGTGCCGCCGCAGACGATCACCGTCATGACCGGGCCGTAATGCCCGACGATGTCGTGCAGCCAGCCCGCCGCCGGCGGCAGGACGAACGTGAACGGCACGCTGAACATGGTGAACAAGGCGGCTGCGCGCGGCATCGTCGCCGCGCCGAAGACGTGTCCGAACACCAGGCTGACACTGTTGAACACACCCGGTCCCGCCGCGCCCATCAGCAGGATCGCCGGGAACATCAGCGGCAGCCAAGCGGACGAGGCGATGGTCGCCCAACTCACGGCGACGAAGGCCGCGACTACCGCCAGTGCCCAGGCGCCACCCAGGCGATCGCCGATCCAGCCGAACAACAGCGCCCATCACGCTGGCACCGCCCATCAGCGACGCGAGCAGAGCGGCTTGCGGCGCCGACAGCCCTCGCTCGATCATGACCGCCACCATGTGGATGGAGCCGGTGATGCCTGCCGCATTGAGCAAGCCGGCACCGACCATGACCATCCAGAACAACGGTTGCGACAGGATACCGCGCGTCGTCATCGCCTGCGATCGCCGGCCGGTCGCGAGGCCCATGCCGGCAACGTTCGTCATTAGCACTTCCCGTATGCCCAGCAGCACCGGCACGGTGGCGAGGTGCAGGCCCGCTGCCAGCAGGAAGAACCCGGGAAGGCCGAACTCGACGATCGCCGCGAGCCCGATGACGGGCGCCAGCGCGATCACGACCGGCATCGTCGCGATACCCGTGGCGCGCCCCCGCGCGTTGGGAAACCATCCGCTGACCAGCATGATCGCGGGCAGCGTGCCGGAGAGTCCAACACCCGGCCCCACCAGCAGCGCATAGGCCGCCAGCGCCGCGACGATACTGGTCGATACACTCAGGACGCCGTAGCCCGCACTGCACAGCAGCGCTCCGGCAACGATCGTCGCGCGCAAGCCGAACCGCTGCGCCAGTATTGGGACCAGCGGCGCGGTCAGCCCCGTCATCAGCACGACGAGGGACAGGCCCAGCGCCACCATGCCGCGACCGACATCGAACCGATCCTGCAAAGGCAGGATGCACACACCGAAACCGCCATAGGCCAGGCCCACAGCGGTGTTCTGCGCCACGAAGGCGCGGAACAGCATCGCACGCGGTCTCGACCGGGCGGGCACCGGCGCGTCAGTTCGGCTCATTGGTTCATCGACTTGGCGCCGCTCCAGCGATCACGACGAAACAAGCGGCGTTTCAGTCCGCGATCATTCCCACTCAACGATCGAGAGCACGTGCTTGTCGTAGCCAGGGAAGACGTAGTCGAATTCCAGCATCATGGTCTCGCCCAGGATGCCGCTAGACAGCAGGTCGGTCTCAAGGAACGCCTGAACGCCGTTCTTGCCGTAAGCGAAGCGGGTGACGCCGGCATAGATGGGCGAGGCATCCAGCCGCTCGTCCACCGCCGGATTGCCAGGCAGCGAGCGGTTATAGACCAGCTTCAAGCGGCCCTTCAGCTCGGGATCGTTCTTGTTGGCATCTTCAAGGGCAAGGAAGATGTTCTCCAGATCCTCAAGGCTTTCCAGCAGCGTGCCGTAGTGGAAGCTGTACTCGGGATCCTCTTCCATCTTGGCGCGCATGGCGACTACGGTCGGGTGCTCGTTGTCGGTCCCGACGTTCAGCGCGTCGTGGATCGCTTCCATCAGGTCGCGCTGGGCGGCAGGCAGCAAGGAGAGATAGATGATGCCATCGCCGCGCGGCGAATGGCGCTTGTCGACCACGAAGCGGTAGAAGTGCGCGCCATCGGGCAGCACCAGATCCTGGGTCAGTTCATAGCCCAGCATCGTCAGGAGCCGCGCCGCGAGCGGACCCTCCTCCATGGTCTTGTAGTGCATCGCCATGTGCCCCATCGAGCGGGCACCCTGCAGTTCGGTGGTCTTTCCCAGCACTGTCGCCATTGCTCGTCTCCTATATCCTCAAGTGGCCATGGTTTGCGTCTAGGACGGCCTTATCAGCACCTTGCATTCGCGCGGGTTGCTTCGAAGCGCTTCGAAAGCGGATGGCAGTCCGTCAAGGCTCACCGTAGAAGTGTGGATCGGGCCAGGCTTTACCTCGCCGCGCGCGAGGGCGCCGATCACCGCCTCAAAATCCCTCTTTGTGTAGGCCTGACTATAGCGGATGGCCACCTCCTTTCCCAGCGCCACAATCGGCAGGAACGCATCCTGCTTCAGGATCACGCCGGCGACGATCACTTGCCCACGAATGGCAACAAGCTGGATCGCCTGATCGAGCATGCCCGGCACGCCGACGCATTCGAACACTACGTGCGGGCGTGCGACAGCGGTGTGCCGCACGAATGCCGCTGCCACGTCGTCCATGGTCGGATCGATGACACCAGTGGCGCCCATGGTACGCGCCAGTTCGCGCCGCTCCGGCGAGCGTTCGCTGACGACTACATGCCGAGCGCCGGCATGGCGAGCAAAGATCGTGACGGCGAGGCCAATCGGCCCGCCCCCGAGCACCAGGACTGCCGCATCCTGCGCCATCTGCGCCATCGAAACGATGTGATGACCCACCGCCAGCGGCTCTACCATCGCCCCCTCTTCAAAGCTGACGCCGGCCGGCAACCGCTGCAGCATGCCCCCGCGCGCCGCGACGAACTGCGCGTAAGCGCCGGGCGCGAGCGGCGTGGTGCCGGTGAAGAGGTTGTCGGGGCAAAGCGCGGGCAGATCGGCGGCACAGGCCTCGCACGTCAGGCACGCGTTCAGCGGCAGCGCGGTGACTCGATCACCCACTTTCCATGGGCCCGCGACGGCCGCGCCCAGCGCCTGGATGGTTCCGGCGAACTCATGGCCCAGGATGATCCCCGAGGGCATCTGTGGGTTCTCGGTCATGTGCAGGTCGGACCCACAGATACCGGCGCTGGCGACTTGCAGGATGACCTGATCGGGCGCGGGGACGGGATCGCTCACGCGTTCGATCACCAGCGGCTTGCCCACTTCGTGGAATACGGCCGCGCGCATCAGCGCAAGCGCCCCCACGTATCCGGTCTGTCTGCCGCCATCATCGCTCACTCTCGCCAGTCGCGGCCCGGCGATCCCGAATCCGCGTTCGCCCTGTTTGCCCGAAAGCGGGCGACAATTGCAACGCACGATGAAAATATCTTGGCAGGCGGGGGACATTCCAGCAAGATGGCGGCAACTCGCCAGGCTACGTACGACCGGCGGAAACCAAGGAGAGAGCCATGCGCATCATCGATGTGGACAGCCACTTCAACGAACCGGCCGATTGGTTTGTGCAGGCCAATCCCAAGCTGGCGGAAAAATTGCCGCGCATGACGGCGGCCGAACAATTGATCGACATCCTGGTCGGCGACTTGTTCTCGTCCGTGCCGCCGGCGATGCGGCCCGATCCGCTCACGCTCATTCCCGACTACATCGCCGATGCCTATCGCCGGTCCCTGGAAGGTGGCGAGCCCCCGCAGATCGCGATCGACTCCGGCTCCTACTCGCCCGAGGCCTACCAGCCCAAACCACGGATCCGCTGGATGGACCAGCGCGGGATCGACAAGCAGATCATCCTGCCATCGAACGGCTACCACCCCTATCGCCACGCTATGCGCAACGCGCCCGAACTGGCGCTCGAGACGCTGGACACGTACAATCGCTGGTCCACCGAACAGCTGCATGGCTTCACCGATCGCCTGATCCCCGCCACCGTCATCGATCTGATGGATGTCGAATGGTCGATCGCGCAGGTCGTCGCCGGACGGGAACGCGGCGCCCGCGCGGTCTTCGTGAAAGCCGATCCGCATGGCGGCAAGGCCCTCAACCATCCGGACTTCGAGCCGTTCTGGGCGACATGCGAGGATCTGGGTGTCGCGATACTGTTCCACGTCGGTGGCGGGCGCGCCGCCATGCACCCGGGCTGGGCGAACAACGGTGGGGACATCGCCGCCTTCTATCGCCTCGCCAACCTGTCGCGCCGCCTGGTGCCGCAACTCGCGATCGCGTCGCTGGTCTTCGGCGGCGTGCTCGAACGCTATCCCAAGCTCGCGGTCATCGTTTCGGAACTGGGGATCGACTGGTTGCCCGACTTCCTCGAAGCGATCGACTTGGAAGCCGACGAGAAGCGCCCGCGCATGCTCAGTTTCGCGCCTTACGCCTATCCACTAAAGCCCAGCGAATATGTCCAGCGCCAGGTCCGCGTGTCGGTAGTGCACCAGCAGGATCTTCTGCGCCCCACGATAGAACGCGTGCCCGAAGGCATCATCGTGTTCTCGTCCGACTTTCCGCATGTCGAAGGCCATCAGGAGGCCGTGGCGCTCTATGACAAGCAGCTGGAAGGCCTGCCGCAATCGACACGCGAGAGCTTCTTCGGCAAGTCCGCCGCCGAGCTGCTGCACTTGTGACCATGCCCGGCGCCAGCACTATCACCGGGTTTGCCTTTAACAAGCTGATGGTCGCCGATGTCACAGCGATGGAGCGTTTTTTTATGGCGATGCCATGGGCATGTCCGTGCGCCCCCGCATCGCCGTGGATCAGCCTGGCTACGTCATCCGCGAGACCGTGCTGGAAGTCGCGGATAGTGCAACCTTACTCAATCTGCTGCAACATCTTGACCGTCCTTGCGCCGTCCCCGGCGAGGCCGTGATCGGGCTGACTGTCAGCGACATCGACGCGGTCATCGCAGCTTGCGCGCAGGCTGGCGGCGAGGTCAAGACGCCAGCCACTGAAGTGCCGGAGCATAAGCCATAAGTCGCCTACATCGCCGATCCAGAAGGACACATGTTAGAACTGCTGCGAGCCCAGGGCTAACCTCCTTGGAAGGCGTTCTCGACCGCCGCGCCCTCCCGCAAGCCCGCCGAAGAGATCAGTTAACTTCCAGTCCAGCTATGGCGATGCGGCCAAGCTCGGCCCACCGCTCCCTGGGGGTGTAGATCGGCGTGGAAAAAGGACGCCGTTAGCGGGGTGATCAGCGTTAAGAGAGCCTCTCATCTCGGTGGTTCGGGCTGCTCGCTTGGCGGTGTGTCGGCCGCGAGATCGGGATGTTGGTAGTGGAGACGGTGTTGAAGATCCGGCGCGAGCATGCGTCGGGCAAAGCCATCAAGGCGATCGTGCGAGACCTGCATTTGCCGCGCAAGGTTGACCGAAAAACCTCAGAGAAAGTCACGAGCACAACGGCCAAAGCGCAGATCGGCCGCCGCGGGTGTTATCCGCACTGGGGCCGCATAAGCGTGATAATGACGCTGCGTTACTGGACAAGGTGCCCTCGCCAACCGCAAGCACAGCATAGATGGTGCCTTGACACCGGTGGGAGGATCCATGTTTTCAGAAGAGATTATCGAAGAGGCCCGCAGGCAAACCGGCCTGCAAGACTTTGACACGGAGACTTTTCGAGAGGGGTTGGACCTGCTGACCGCGAATGTTCGACAGCGCCAGGACATCAGCGAAACGGGTCGAGGCGTAATGCGCTTCTACTGGACACGTAATCTCGCAAATCGGCTTAAGGTCGACGAATATCACCGGCAGCATCCTGAGTTGTCGTCCTCACCGGTGGAACGCCCGCTGTTCCAGTTCGGTATGCCGCGCACGGGAACGACGCTGGTGAGCAATCTGCTTGCAGCTGACCCCGCCCGACGCTCGATGCTCGCGTGGGAGTCCAATGATCCGGTGCCACCAGCGACGCGTGAGACACTCAAAACGGACCCACGATGTCTTGCGGCAAAGGCCAAAGACGAGGAACTCGTACGAAACAATCCGGAAATGGCCAAGCGCCACTTCGAGCCAGCCGATGCACCTACGGAATGTACCTTCATCCATGGGCATGAGTTTAAGTCTTGCATGCTGGAAGCTCTGGCAGCGGCTCCCGAATATACTCGCTGGTTGCGCGAGGAAGCGGATTTGACCTTAGCCTACAAATATGAAAAGCGTTACATGCAAGTTCTGCAGCATAAAACCGGCGGCCGGTGGTCGGTCAAGATGCCGAGCCATGCGCTTTTTCTTGAGCAACTGATCGGAGTATTTCAGGATGCCCAACTTGTATGGGTGCATCGCGACCCATACAAGGCTACTGGCTCGCTTCTTAGCCTGATCCGCTCGACCCAGACATCAACGATGACGAAGGTTTCTGTCGATTACCTGCGCGGTGTCTACGTGCGCCAGATGTTCGATCATATTCGGCGAGCGCGTGATTTCGACCGCCGTCACCCCGGCCGCATTGTCCACGTGAGCTACGCCGGCCTGATCGCAGACCCGCTTGCGGAAATGCGCAAGCTGTACACTGCACTGGGCGATACTCTGACGGAAGAAGCACAGGCTGGCATGCGGTCTTATCTGGCTGAGCATCCACAAAACAAGCATGGTGCGCATAGCTATGGGCTTGAAGAGTTTGGCGTGACCACCGCCATGCTCCACGAAGGTTTTGCCGATTACGTCAAAGAGTATGGGGTTGAACCGGAACTCTAAGCAACCGCCAGCAACTGACTCAAGACGAGCCGTCTTCGGGACGGCTCGTCTTTCCGATAAGGTACCCGGATGCCTCAATTGGTTTGCTCGGCCGTGGTGTGCGTGATCCGCATCTCGTGTCTGTACAGAGCATTCTGCGGCTCCCGCTTTGCCTTGCTTCTCCAATGCCAGAGTAACGTGTGCATTGCTGAGACATAACGCCATCAATCGCCCATCATTAAGCTCAAAATGTGCAAGCGATCTCGCATCCAGATAGACCAAGGCACCTTTGAGACATCGCGCTGCCACCTCGTAGAAATCGAGCATCTCAGCCGGTCTGCTGTTTTCACGCTCACATGATCGTTCGCGCGAGGTCGTCAGTGCTCACTTAGCACACGTACCGTTCGAGTAAGATGGATCTAGCCGGCAAGACCGTGAACTGGCCCCCGTTTCGTCCGGACACCCTCAGGCATAGAATGGAGGCTAGGGGCTATCCCCTGAGCACATGCTTATGTCTGGATATGAAGTTATCGCTGATGGCGGCCGCCGCCGGTTCTG
>Ga0182213_1000146_pt1 | contig 12009 bp, 15 predicted proteins | sample G5R1MG_22_FD_128399 | JGI IMG/M metagenome (GOLD analysis project Ga0182213, IMG submission 128399) | Switchgrass phyllosphere microbial communities from Michigan, USA - G5R4_MAIN_03OCT2016_LD1 MG | ecosystem: Host-associated > Plants > Phyllosphere > Phylloplane/Leaf | place: USA: Michigan... | reverse complement strand
CGCCCCCCGCGCCCAAGCGGCGCACCACCATCACCGCGCCGCGCACTGGCACCTGGGCCCTCGGCAAGACCATTGGCGCGGGCAGCATGGGCAAGGTGAAGCTGGCCAAGCATCAGGACTCGGGCGAGCACGCGGCCGTCAAGATCGTGCCGCGGCTGTCCCAGGACCAGCACCAGAGCGCCGCCGACCGGGAGCGCGCCGACCACTCCAAGGAGGTGCGCACCGCCCGCGAGGCTGCCATTGTCAGCCTGCTCAACCACCCCTACATCTGTGGCATGCGTGACGTCGTCCGCACCAACTACCATTGGTACATGCTGTGCGAGTTTGTCAATGGGGGCCAGATGCTCGACTACATCATCTCCCATGGCCGCCTCAAGGAGAAGCAAGCCCGCAAGTTTGCCCGTCAGATTGCCAGCGCGCTCGACTACTGCCATCGCAACAGCATCGTCCACCGCGACCTCAAGATCGAGAATATCCTCATCAGCAAGACGGGCGACATCAAGATCATCGACTTTGGCCTCAGCAATCTCTTCTCGCCGCGCAGCCAGCTCAAGACCTTTTGTGGCAGTTTGTATTTCGCTGCCCCTGAGCTGCTGCAGGCCAAGGCCTACACCGGGCCCGAGGTTGACGTCTGGAGTTTTGGGATCGTGCTCTATGTCTTAGTCTGCGGCAAGGTTCCCTTTGACGACCAGAGCATGCCGCAGCTCCACGCCAAGATCAAAAAAGGTCACGTAGACTACCCGCCCTGGCTCTCTGCAGGTACCGTATACCCCCCCTTGGATTTTCGCGGCCATCACATGCTAATCGCATCCAGAATGCCGCAATCTCATACACAGGATGCTCCAGACCGATCCCACGCAACGGCTGACCCTCTCCGAGATTATGAGCCATCCATGGCTCACCAAGGGCTTCAACAGTCCTCCCGAAAACTATCTGCCACATCGCGAACCCCTGCAGCTACCGCTAGACACGGACATTGTAGACAAGATGACGGGCTTCGACTTTGGTACCGCCGAATACATCAGTAGTCAGTTGACCAACGTAATCCAGTCGGATGAATATCAACGCGCCGTCCGAGTCGCCGCCCGCAGGTCAACGGCACAAACACCCGAAGCCGAGAAGAAGAGAGGCATGTTCGACTTCTACAAGCGACGAACGTCCATCTCTAGCCGAGAGCAACTGACCACTTCTTCCTCTGAAGAACTACAACGAGGATTGGATCCGGTCAACGCGTACAATCCCCTTCTCTCCGTCTACTTCCTTGTGAAGGAGAAAAGGGACCGCGAGAGGCAAGAGGCCAATCCATCTGCTGTTACGATATCGCAACCCCCTGGCGAGAAACCGCTGAAGATGCCTGATCTCCCCGCACCACCCGCAGCATACACTAACAGTGCTGCGTATGAAATGGCAGGCGAAAAGCCTACAGGCGGCCGATCACGACCAAGGGCTCGAACTCATGGTGAAGATGAAATCACAGACGACCTGAAACGAGTCGACCTGAATCACCCTCCTGGTGGCGTGCCACCCACCATCCTGCCTCCTCCTATCGAGCAAGCCAAGAAAGAGAGTGGTGCAGCTGGTCTCCTGAGACGGTTCAGCACAAGGAAGCACCGCCATTACGATAGAGACCGATCCAATGCACCACCTCCTCCTCCTACCCCCGCTGTTGCAATATCCGGCCCGCCCGAGGCAGCTGTGCCATCGAGTAATGTTCCCAGGAAGAGCTTCAGCATTCGGAGACCAAGAGAGCGGGACTATGGTTCTTCGTCACTCCTCCAGGCAAGTGGAGCTGCCCACCAACCCGAGCTACTTTCTCCGCCCCACACTGGAAATATAGCCTCTCGGAAGTTCAAGGCCCTCGGTCGCTCTACGAGCGTCAACTCGGCTGATCTGCGAAGGCGCTTGAGTCGACGAGGACGCTCATCCGAGGATCCAGGTAACCCTCCACCTACCAGTGGTTCAGATAGATCAGATCTCAGCGGACATAGAGCCCGACCCACCGACGAAACTGCTTCCGACGACTTCTCGGCAAGTCAACGGTCTACTCAGACGTCTCGCGCCAAGTCATTAGGTCATGCGCGACGCGAGAGCATCCAGGCTCGTAGAGCACAAAGAGAACATGCCAAAGAGGCAGGTGTACCGGAGGAGACGGACGCAGAGCTGGCAGAGGCACAAGTCGAGGCCAGCCGAAATCCCGATGCTGTCAAGCCAGTATTCCTCAAGGGGCTATTCAGTGTTTCCACGACCAGCACCAGGCCTTTGTCCTACATTCAAGGCGACCTTATTCGGGTGTTGGAGCAGCTGGGCGTTGACTGGAGTGAGATCAAGGGCGGTTTCAGGTGCCGACATTCACCCAGCATCAACATGAAGAACGTGTTAGACACGCCTGCTTCTCCGCCAAGTGGCGTGGGTAAAAGACGCATCAGCTTTGGAGGCTTCATGAGTGGGGACAAGGACCGAGATGCCTTTAGAGATGAGAACCGTGCTCCGCATACACCCAAGTCACCGTCACGGCCGGTAGGTGCAGATCGTAGCTACACCAACACGGATGAGTCAGACGCCAGTGAGGAGAGAGAGGAACGCCGTCCACGTCGTCCTGTGCCAGCAGGAGAGACTTCTACGCATGTACAAAACGACATGGGTGAGAGTATGAGCCTGGTGTTTGAGATTTTGATTGTAAAAGTGCCGCTTTTGACACTGCATGGCATCCAGTTTAAGAAGGTGGATGGCGGAACGTGGCAGTACAAGAACATGGCCCAAACCATTCTGTCCGAGTTGAATCTATAAGGTGTGCCTGCCTCTATACATGGCGCAGGGAATGGATGGAGGGGCTCTTTTATTCTGATGGCATTAGCGAGACTCGTCCCTGGGATTTCAGAGTGGGTTTGTGGTTGTATTTTCGGGGAGAGGGGGCCCATGACCGTGATGACAGCGCGGGCAGCCTACTTACTACTATGTAGGCAGTATGCATTGTGTTCTATCTTCTGTTCCACATCGATGCAAAAGAAAATCCCGAACCTACCCAGGTACACACACAACAAGACTGGCAGGGCTAAGACCTGGACCGTGGGGACCGGAGCTGCCCGGCACTCACCTCTCACCTGGGGGCCAAGGGCGATGCCGATCTCCGCAGCCTAGGCAGAAGCTCGAGCTCCCGCGGTGAGCTGCCAAGGTGCGCGCTCGCCAGTGGGGTGCCGCGATCGTCCACCTACTCTCGAGTGCGCTCCCATCACCCTCACCCACCCCACGTCAGTCCCAGTCCAGTCCTGCACCACCACAACAGAGCCGCTAACGCGCTGCCAACCACGATTTCGTATACAGTCCCGCTTGCGCGACAGCACCGCCACGAACCCACACCAAGCACCCGCGCACTGAAGAGCACTCGCAGCCAATGCAACACATCTTCACGCATCAGCAACAATACCCGGGCGAGTGGCAGCAGGGCCACCACCAGCAGTCCCACCATCATGTAGCCCAGCACGGCCAGCTCCAGGCGCAGGCGCAGGCACAGGCGCAGGCACAGGCACAGGCCCAGGCACAGGCACAGGCACAGGCACAGGCCCAGGCTGCTGCTGCCGCCGCCGCCGCCGCCCAACAACAGCACTACAGCCGAATCGCTGGCAACAACGGCACCAGTCTCCCCGGAAACAACATGGTTCCGCGCGGTCCTGCGAACGACGCGCAGGCAGGCGAGGTCGGCATGACGGAAGAGAACCGGCGCGTCCTCGAGTGGATAGCGCAGCTCATGAAGCCCACCACGCGCGAGGCAGCGCTGCTGGAGCTGAGCAAGAAGCGCGAGCAGGTTCCCGAGCTTGCGCTGATTCTCTGGCACTCGTTTGGTAGGGCGAAGCCGGATGCCGTGCCTTCCTTGCTGACAGCGCACAGGTGTCATGGCCTCGCTTCTCCAGGAAATCATATCCGTCTACCCGCTGCTCAACCCCTCGCAACTCACTGCGGCTGCGTCGAACCGTGTATGCAACGCGCTTGCGCTACTTCAATGCGTCGCCTCTCACACGGAGACCCGCGGTCTGTTCTTGAGTGGTACGTCTGTCATGCTGGAACGGTGGGCCCGAGCTGATGCGACCGCAGCACACATTCCGCTATTCCTGTACCCATTTCTCAACACCACGTCCAAGTCGCGGCCGTTCGAGTACCTACGCCTTACCTCTCTCGGTGTCATTGGTGCCTTGGTCAAAAATGACTCCTCCGAGGTCATCAATTTTCTTCTCACCACCGAAATCATCCCGCTCTGCCTCCGTATCATGGAGACCGGATCGGAGCTGAGCAAGACGGTTGCCATCTTCATTGTCCAAAAGATCCTCTTGGATGACATTGGCCTCGCCTACATCTGCCAGACTTACGAGCGATTCTATGCCGTTGGCACGGTTCTCAGTAACATGGTGAACCAGCTTGTGGAGCAGCAGACTGTCCGCCTTCTCAAGCACGTGGTTCGATGCTTTCTACGGTATTTTGCGCCGAGAATGCGACTGTCAGAAGTCCCTACTGACCCCACTAGTCTATCGGACAATGCCCGCGCCCGTGAAGCCCTTCGCCAATGTCTGCCTGAGCCTCTGCGGGATGCCACCTTCTCTTCGGTCTTACGAGACGATGCAGCCACGAAGCGCTGTCTCGCCCAGCTGCTCATCAACCTCTCGGACAACGTCGTGGATGCCACACACAACCAGCAATTGATGCATTAAAGATTCTATCGCGTACCGTTTGACTCAGCGGAACAACAATCTGGTTATGGTTCGATTGAACGGTGCAAACGACGTCAAGCACTTCCCCGTTTGTCATGAGGCCCGGGCTTCTGCTTCGTCTGGCGCGACAACTTTGGTAAGTGGCTTTACTACATACCCCTTCTGATTTGGTCTGGTTGTGTGCAACGGGGCGGTCATGGCGTTGTTGCTTCTTGATTCGATACCCCGTAGTGACAGTGTGCATGGACTGCTACTACCTTCTATATGCATATCATTTACTCACGGGGCAATGATCACGGCGAGGAGTTTTGGGCATTGCATGGCGTAGTGCTCTTCGGAGCATGGCTGGATTTGGGAACAAAAGCGATTGTATATTAAGGGTGCATTTGGTTGGGATGGCGCAGACTGAGCCATGCACAAACTTGTTCTTTGGCCACTTGTGCTTGCCTGCCGTGGATAATGATGATGATGATGATGCTGCTGCTGCTGAACTATGAAGCAATGCCAGGGCAATGGAGCAGGAAAAGAGCCCCGGGACTACCAAGGGATCGTCGGAAAATCCATTTTGCACGGCGTTGAGAAAGAACACATACCATGATACAACCATAGATGGCCGTGAGGAGATTCGACTGACCGCCAGCCGTACTCGTTATGGCCTAGTGTAAAGCTCGTTAGCGTCATCTTTCCGCCCACACCAATATCGCCCACCGCCCTGTCGGCTGCCCTTCTTGCACCACCACCACCACCGCACCAGAGCCACCAAAGGAATCTACCTATCCTTTGGGAGACAGATTGTCAACATGTCGAAAATCTCTGTTGCCGGCGTTCGTACGAACGTGCAAGAACTCCTCGAGTACTCCAATGAGACCAAGAAGAGGAACTTCCTCGAGACGGTAGAGCTCCAGATCGGCCTCAAGAACTACGACCCTCAGCGTGACAAGCGTTTCTCCGGAACCGTCAAGCTGCCCAACATCCCCCGTCCTCGTAGGTCGCTGCTCATGGGCCAGTGCGGGAGCGCAAACACTGACGGAGACGACAGGCATGGCCATTTGCGTTCTCGGTGACCAGCACGACATCGACCGTGCCAAGCACCACGGCGTCGACGCCATGAGCACCGACGACTTGAAGAAGCTCAACAAGAACAAGAAGCTCATCAAGAAGCTCGCGCGCAAGTACGACGCCTTCATCGCCTCGGATGCCCTCATCAAGCAGATTCCCCGTCTTCTCGGACCCGGTCTCTCCAAGGCGGGAAAATTCCCCACGCCCGTGTCGCACGCCGAGGATCTCGCCAACAAGATGAACGAGGTCAAGTCGACGATCAAGTTCCAGCTGAAGAAGGTGCTCTGCATGGGTGTCGCCGTCGGCAACGTGGGCATGACCGAGGATGAGTTGATTGGCAACATCATGTTGGCCATCAACTACCTCGTCTCGCTGCTGAAGAAGGGATGGCAGAATGTGGGCTCCTTGACCATCAAGGCCACCATGAGCCCCCCCAAGCGGCTGTACTAGAGCGTGGGCGGTCCTAGGCGTTTGCTGCGTGGGCCATGTCGGGGCTGGCCGATCGAGAGACTGGGCGCTGCGGGCAACCATCTCACGGACTCTCCATGGAAGTACGAGGAAGGGCCTAGTCTAGCGTAACTGCATGCACAACGTCCACCACCAAGATTGCCCTCTGACTCTGCCGTGATGTTCTTCTTCTGTTCCTGTGTCCACGGGGCATAATTGGCACAATGGAAAGCACAGCCAGTCGACGCGCCGTGCATGCCAACTCCCCATGGACAACCAACCTACTGTTGTAGTATGTACACAGGAAAAAAAAAATCTCACCCAGCGAGCCCCACCCGGCCAGGCAGCGCGCCGTTGCTGAGGTAATCGCGGCCGCACGGACCATCTCGCGAAAAAAACATGGTGTATAAAAGGCAGGCGCGCCCCGTCCCCCGCTTCTCTCCGGCCATCATCAGTCAGGTAATCTACAATACCTTTACACCGTGGCTCCGCGCACAGCGGCTTGCTGAGGGTTATCCCACTGCTCCTCCGTGGATAGTCCTCCGTTCCCGGCCCCGTAGAGTAACCTTTGCCACCCGACCGTCTTCCTACCAATTGCAGTTGTTTCCGTGAAAAGATGGATTGGAGTTGTGGGATGGTCGGGACATGCTTTTTTTTTTCTTTTTTTGGCCTATTTGCCTTTTTCTTCTTTTTGTCTGGTTGAGAGGCGTTCTTGGCCCGTGGCGGGCTGCTGGGCGGCTACTTCTTGCTCTACCAACAAAAGCTTCATGCTCTCTACCATCAGAAGCATCATGCTCTCTACCATCAAAAGCATCAAGCTCTCTACCATCAGAAGCATCAAAGTCTCTACCATCAAAAGCATCAAACTCTACCATCAGAAGCATCAAGCTCCATCTACCTGCCCCGTCGCCTGTGCAACGCTTCTCCACTGGGCAAACGCCTGCTCTGCCGTCTCCGTGTGCATTCCACATCGCTCGCCCAGCAGACCCCAAGTCCGCATCCGGATAATCTTCTCCACCGCCCTCTCGTTGCGCATCAACATGGCTAAGCTCTCCGTCCTCGCCTCGCGAGGAAAGTAGCGTCCCGAGTAGGGATCCAGCCGCTCGTCTACCCTTCGCTCTCTCGCCTTGGAGTCCTCAATCACCCGGAGAAGGCTGTCTGGGTCATCGGGGTCGGGCGAGGTTGCGACGCCTGCGCAGTAGTCCAGCACGTCTGACCGGACAGCCCAGCTGGGAAAGAGCATCTTTTGCATAAACTGTCCACATCTTTCCTCTGGCAGTAGCTGCCCGTCATGGGCCGCAGTCAGCTGCCGTGCAGACGTGGAAGAAGGATCGAAGCCGCGTTGTGCAGGGGTCGCGAGCGCATTGAGGTTCTGCGTTATCGAGTCGTCGACGGTGCCGCGTGATATGCGCAGAAAGTCTGATGGCAACCCGCTTGCATTAGTTAGTGTTGGCAGGCAGCAGCGTGGGCAGAGGGTGCTACCTCGAAGTGCGACCTGGTTGAAGCAGAATTGTGGCGTAAGGCGAGGCGGCTGCGGGCGAGGTTGCGACATTGGGGGCGGCGGTGGTCGCGGAGAGGAGGGGGGAGGGGGAGAGCGTTTCCAGAAGAAGTCTGCCAGTTCGACGATGGAGTCAATTTTCAGCCGTTGCGCTACGGATTGTCGGCGGTTTATCCAGCTCTCTCACGCATCGTGTGCCACCAGGATGCACATGTTGGATGATGCAGCCCAGGCTAATCCATCTCGGCCTAATGATGTCAGCACGGGCCGGGCGGCTTTCGAACGCGAGGCCGTCGCGTCGCGCTCGAGGTTGCCTGAGGGTTGCCTACGTCGTGATCTATCATAACAACCTAGGAGAGCATGCGCCTCCGCTTCAATGTCTCCAGCCGGACTCCTGTAGCATCTCGTTTGCCCTTGACGCATCTACTGTCAACTCGACCTCGGTCCACGTTGTCTGCTCTCCTCTTCCGTTGCCACGGCGCCCCGCAGAGCGCCTGCAACGCTCGTGATTTCGCAGTCATGGCGCCCAAACAGGCGACGCTTGGGTACGTCAAGTCTTCTCAGACTACTTTGGGGTGCGACGACACCTGATCATGGTACACGGCATTGCAAGAGCTTGTGTTGACGATCGTTGCGTAGTACCTTCTTCGGCAAGGCAAACGGCCAGTCTCCGAAACAACAGTCGAAGTTATCATTTTCTACAACATCAAAGCCTTCCAATAAAGCCAATAAGGGCCCTTCTCCTGATGACGTGCCAGCGTCGTCGCCAGCAGAGGTGAGAACCGGGCAGAGTGGTGGCCATGAGTCGGACGCCGAGGTCACAGTCAAGGCGGAGGAGCAGATCAAGACCGAGGCGTCAGATGATGCAATGGATATCGACAGTCCTTCTGAGACTGGCAACAAGAGGCCGATGGAGGAAGAAAAGGAAGAAGACTCGGAAGACGAGCCACCAACAAAGCGCCAGCGGCGAAAACCTGCAAAGGTGAAGGAGGAGAAACCGCAAAAGTCACAGGTCTCTCCTAAGAAGGCGAAGAAGGCTTCTGCAAAGGAAAAACCTGCGAAGCCTAAAGGCAGTGAAGAAGAACCGGTCGCGTCAGTAAAGGCCACAACCAGCAAACAGAAGAAGGACAAGACACCTGAGCCATTGGCAGAGGAGGAAGAGAGTACAAGCAGAAAGGAGGAAGACGAAGTACTGACTTCCGACGAGGAGCCTGAAGTCAAAGAGCAGGCGCGGAAGAAGGTTCAATTAACCTTATCCTCGGCAAAGACAAAAGATCCGTACCCAGACTGGAAACCCGGTGAGCCAGTGCCATACGCTGCGCTCTGTACGACGTTCTCGAAGATTGAGATGACGACCAAGAGACTGGAAATCTTGGCGCATTGCTCGCTCTTCTTGCGGCAAGTGTTGCGACTCACACCTTCGGATATGCTGCCTACGGTCATGTTGATGGTGAACAAGCTCGCTGCTGACTATGCCGGAATCGAGCTGGGTATTGGCGAATCCCTGATTATGAAGGCTGTCTCTGGGAGCACGGGGCGAAGTCTACAACAAATCAAGGCTGATCAAATGGAAATCGGAGATCTTGGGCTCGTGGCAGCCATGAGCCGATCGAAACAGCCGACTATGTTCAAGCCCAAGGCTCTGACTGTAAACGGAGTACGCGACGGGTTGATGGCCATCGCTACCGTCGAAGGTCAGGGCGCGCAGGGTCGGAAAATTGATGGTATCAAGAAGCTACTCTCTGCCGCGGATGCGGAAAGCGCTGGAAAACAGGTCGATATCAAGAAAGACAAGGGTGGTCCAAGCGAGGCGAAATTCATCGTCCGGACACTTGAGGGCAAGATGCGTCTTGGTCTAGCTGAGAAGACGGTGGTAATCGCAGTGGCGCAGGCTGTCATCTTCCACGAGATGGCACTGGAGGGCAAGACGCCGTCTACGACTGACCTCGCAAATGCGGAGGCCATTTTGAAGACAGTCTACAGGTACAGTACCTTGGGCCGTTTTTTCTGGGCACGTCCTGACCTTTTCATAGTGAGCTCCCAAGCTACGAGGTGATCATTCCAGCTATGCTTCAACACGGCATTACGAAACTTCGCGACAACTGCCATCTGCAGCCCGGCGTGCCCCTTAAGCCGATGCTGGCTAAGCCTACCAAGTCCATCACCGAAGTCCTGGACCGCTTTGAAGGAAAAGACTTCACGTGCGAATACAAGTATGACGGAGAGCGGGCACAGATACATTTCGTCGCTCATGACGCCGACTTGAAGCTGGCGACTGCTGCGCCGTCTGCAGGCAGGAGCAATCGTGGCGTTTCCAATATTTTCTCTCGCAACTCGGAAGACTTGTCGAAAAAGTACCCCGACATACTTGCCAAACTCCCCTCGTGGGTAAAGCAGGGAACGAAAAGCTTCGTTCTCGACTGCGAGACAGTGGCTTGGGACATGGAAGAGAAGAAGGTCCTGCCCTTTCAGCAACTCATGACGCGAAAGAGAAAAGACGTCAAAGTCGAGGATGTGAAAGTCAAGGTTTGTGTCTTTGCTTTCGATATCCTCTACCTCAATGGCGCGGCCCTTGTCACCAAGTCCTTTCGCGAGCGCCGCGAGCATCTGCGCGAAGCCTTCACCGAGATCGAAGGCGAGTTCGCCTTTGCAAAGTATGGCAACACCAACGAGCTGGACGAAATCCAAATCCTGCTTGAAGACTCTGTCAAGTCCGGCTGCGAAGGCCTCATGGTCAAGATGCTCGACGGCCCAGAGTCGTACTACGAACCCTCGAAGCGTTCGCAGAATTGGCTCAAGGTCAAGAAAGACTACCTAGCTGGCGTTGGCGATTCCCTCGATCTCGTGGTCTTGGGCGCTTACTACGGCAAGGGCAAGCGCACAAGCTGGTACGGCGCCTTTTTGCTCGCGTGCTACAACCCAGGCAGCGAAAAGTACGAAACCGTCTGCAACATCGGCACCGGCTTCTCCGAAGCCATTCTGGAGACGCTGCACACGACTCTGTCGCAAATCGTCATCGACAGGCCCAAACCGTTCTACACACACTCGTCCGGCAACAAGGACCAGCCAGACGTCTGGTTTGAGCCGCGCCACGTGTGGGAGGTCAAGACGGCAGATCTCACGCTCAGCCCCAGGTACAAGGCTGCGGCCGAGGAGGTGTCTGGCGGGGCCAAGGGCATCAGTCTGAGGTTTCCGCGCTTCATCAAGGAGAGGGATGACAAGAAGCCGGATCAGGCGAGCACGGCGAGGATGATTGCCGAAATGTACCATAGGCAGGAGAGTGTGAGTAAGAACAAGGGGCCCAGCGCTGATGATGACTTTGAGTATTGATTTGACTTTTGAGACGATGGACAGTATCGAGGTGTAGTATCTAGCAGGGGACAAGGTAGAATAGCATGGGTTCCACACCAACCATCTCATCCGTCCCTTGGATTAGAAAAAGAATCACGGCGCAAAGGTTCGCGGTGCGTAGATGGACATGTAGCGAGGCAGTGAACTTGTAATCACAAATGGCCTGGCAAAGAGTCCACGGGGGGCCATTCTCAGACAGACAGTGCTGTACTGTGATGCTCCGAAACGGGTATCTCTCTACGGTAACCCCCTTCCACTGTTCACCGCATCCGCTAACAGACTCGTCCCCGGCCTGTTCTCTGCATACCGCTCATAGCTATCCAGGTACAGCTCATCTCCACTCGTCGTCATACTGACACTCCGCTCGCCCTCCAACGCATCCACCCACCTTTTCCAGCGGCTCCCCTCCTCCGCCTCAGGCCACCCCCGATACGGTCCCAGCACGCGCCTCAGCCTCACCACCCACGGCGCAACCTGCACGTCCACAAAGCTCAACTGCGGCCCCATGAAAAATGGACCCTGGGGGTGCGCCGCCTCGACCAATTTTCCAATCTGCACACTCAGTTCCTGCGCATGCTCGGCTTGCTCCTGCTCCGTCTGCGCTTGCAGGACCTTGTAAAACCAGGGCACGATATGGCGGTTGACGTGGTCAGACCACAGGCGCTGGGTTGCGCGGGTCTGGGCGTCGGCGGGGAGCAAAGGGGTACCGGTGCCCAGGTCCTCGAGATATTCGAGTATGACTGTGGATTCGTGCGTCGACCACGTTGGGCCGTGACGCAGGGCGGGGACGAGGCCGCGCGGGTTGACGTCGAGGAGGGATTGGGGCTTCTTGTAGGGGTCGACTTCGATGTATTGATAGGGGAGCCGTTTGTGCTCGAGCGAGATCCAGACGCGTTGGACGAAAGGACTAAGTAGTGTAAGTAGTGGCCGGGATTAGGACATGATCGGCGATGG
>Ga0182213_1000145_pt1 | contig 12050 bp, 18 predicted proteins | sample G5R1MG_22_FD_128399 | JGI IMG/M metagenome (GOLD analysis project Ga0182213, IMG submission 128399) | Switchgrass phyllosphere microbial communities from Michigan, USA - G5R4_MAIN_03OCT2016_LD1 MG | ecosystem: Host-associated > Plants > Phyllosphere > Phylloplane/Leaf | place: USA: Michigan... | reverse complement strand
GGGCTGTTCTTAGTATCCGTGTCTAGTCTATTGCATTCTGGCGCATGGTAAGGCGTGTCCTCGCTTTGTGCGGTACGGTGTCGCGGCTGAGCAAGACGTTGGGTTGCCCTGGCCGAGTGATGAAGCAGGCCTCGCCATCCAGGATTGGGGGGTGACGGGACAAATGGTGAGGCGCAGCAATGGCGCGACTGTCGTATTCCCAGAAATGTCGGCCTGCGGATTGCTGCACCATCGGCCCAGGCATTTCTCTCTCTCTGTATACAAATTCGATGGGTCCGCGGGAAGGGGGGACTGCCACCGCTCGGAACACTAGCACGGGCGTGGCGTGGCGGCACGTAATAAGCTTCCACCCGCTAGCCAGAAGTAGCCAAATTTGCTCAAAGTCGCTCCTCCACGAGATGGGCACCTCAGCAGCAGCGCCTCTTCGATCAGGGCCGTATTTTCGACATGTGCATGTCGTCGCGAATTGCTTCATGTCGCATTCCTGCATTGCTGACCATCCAGCCCGAACACTTCACGCACCAGGGTGAGCCCCACGGCGAAGCTTGAAGCGGTCCTCTCCCAATTCCTGGCAAAGGCCCCCCCCCCCCATCAACCACCACCATCCTCCTCTGCGAGAATGGTCGCACACGGGGAATCTCGGATGAGCTCCATGGACGGTATGAGTGACTCGGGTTCTCACGCATCGACGGGCATGACGATGGCTTTCTTCACCTCAACAAGCACACCTCTCTATTCCCAGGCATGGACGCCACAAAATGCCGGCCAGTATGCAGGCACATGCATCTTCCTCCTGGTCCTCGCGATTGTCCTGCGCGCCCTCTTCACGGCCAAAACCTTTCTCGAAATGCGGGCCATGGAAAGCGCCCTGAAGAGAAGGTACATTGTGGTGGCAGGCGACAAGACCGTCGCCGAAGACGCCATGAACGATGGCAGCTCAACCACGGGAATTCTCACGGCCAACGGAGTCGAGGAGAATGTCCGCGTTGTGACAGCGCCAGTGAAGACCTTCCAGCCCTGGAGATTTGGCGTTGATCTTCCGCGAGCGCTGTTGACCACGGTGACAGTCGCTGTTGGCTATCTCCTGTAAGTCGCTGCAGCAGGCCTGTACCCCCATCGTGAACACTAACGGACGGGAACCTAGCATGTTAGCGGTCATGACATTCAACGTTGGCTACTTTCTGTCGGTTGTTGCGGGTGCGTTTGTTGGGGAATTGGCTTTCGGTCGGTTCAGTCACGGAGCTATGAGCATGTAGGAGCACCGACGCGAGGTTGGTTGATTATGTAATACGGTAATACCAAAAAAAACGCCCATAGTGACCAAGGAACCCTACCACGCTAGTTCGCGCCATGGGAGAGAAACTTGCTCACTTGCTCTAGCCACAACCCTGAATCTGATGGCTTCACGCCAGCAAATGCCGCACAATCTTGCTCATCTCTCCGTGCTTGTGATGAGCCTCCGTGCCCTGGGGTGATGACCAACCGATCCTTGTGGCTTGACGCGTGCGCCACGCGAAGTTGCTGGGGTGGAATGAATAAATACGGTACGACGACCGACGTGACCACTCCACTCCTGATCGTGTCAATCCATCCATCCATCCATTCACCCATCCATTCACCCACCAGCCTGCAACATGCTTTCCAAGGCACTGCTCGCCCTCTCCTTCCTCCCGCTCACCCTCGCACACTTCAAGCTCACCTATCCCACGTCGCGTGGCTTCGACGATGACAAGGAAGGCGTCTTCCCATGCGGCAGCTTCGACAAAGTTCAATCCGACCGCACCGAATTCCCTATCGCCGGGGGCCCTGTCCAGATCAATTTGGGCCACCCGCAAACCGATGTAGCCGTCTACATGGCCATTGGCGACAGCCCAGGCAGCGGATTTAGCATCAAGGCGCATCCCACCATCATGGTAACTGGCCTGGGAGACTTTTGCTTTGGCTCCATCGCTGTACCTGCGGGTATCAACGTGACCGATGGAACGAAAGCTTCGATCCAGGTCGTCACCAACAACCACGAGAGCGGAGGTCTGTACCAGGTGAGCCACTACGTCTTCCCATGACTGGTCTTCCCCTGGCTGGCCCGCATGGCCCGTTCGAGTCAATCGCTAACCTGTGTCTAGTGCGCCGATGTCACCCTGGTGAACACACCCCTCTCCTCGTCCGACTACAGCAACAACTGCAAAAACGCCTCCACCTCGGTCACTCAACAGAACATCGCAGGCAACCCCAATGAGACCACAACAGAAGCATCAACATCATCAAGCGCAGCTGCTGCCTCGCCGAAACCCAGCACTGGCGCTGCTGCACAGGCAAAGGCGGTATCGTGGGCCATGGGTGCTGTAGGTCTGGTGGGTATGGCCATGTTGTAGTTGGACGCCCGGGACGGTGGACCCAACGGCACTGGTGTAGCTGATACCATGAATGCCAACTATTTTCTTGACTGAAATTTCGTGCCGACGCCAATCATGATGGGGCAGATGAGGATACTGTCCATCGTGACATGGATAGTACCACGCGGGGAATGTCGATTGGCAGGCCTAGCATCTTGCGTTCATGTTGTGCCGCTTCTCCAGGCTGTCTCGATCACATGCAGTCGGCGTCGAACCGTGTAACAATGCAGAAGACGGAGTAGCGCAGGGAGAGCGTTGCAAAATTGTGCAACGTCATGGTAGAACTGCATCTCACCGTTCTGGTGCGCCATGGTCGTGGTGTGGTGTTGGGGTTGTGGACGCGGCGGGGATATTTGGAGCTTTCGACAAGCGAGCACACAATCGGCGGTTCGTGCAGAACCTCCGACCGCTGCGTCGACTTCACCACCAACATCACCCTCGAGTCCCGCCCTCCACCCCGAACTCAGGTGCGTACCGATCCCGTGATTGCTCCGAGCCTTCCCGACCATCTCTTTCACGCCACTTAGACCCCATCGCTGACCCATCGGCTGCGACAGCTTTCCCTCCGGTCGTCCCCTCCACCGCAAATATGGATCAAGCAAAGTTGGCGCGCATGCAAGCGTCGGTGCGCATCGGTATGTTGTCCGCCTACGAATCCAGCCTGTGAAGGATGCGAGGGGCAGTCTTGCGGCTGATCCAGTTGAACGATTGGCTAATATGTATGCGTGCAGGGTAAGCAGGCTCTCTTCTCGGTTCTTGTAGCCGCCGCGCTGTCCTATTGTCGCCACTGGCAAAACACTACGCCGCCATGGATGAACTCAATAGAATGATGGATACTGGGTCGAATTATGACGGAGGGAAACGAGGCTGACCAAGTGATACAGCGGAAAGGGCACTCCCCGCAGGAAAGTCAAGAAGGTTCAGAGGAACTCTGGCACCGACGACAAGAAGCTCCAGGCTGCTCTCAAGAAGCTCAACGTCCAGCCCATCCAGGCCATCGAGGAGGTCAACATGTTCAAGAGTGACGGCAACGTCATCCACTTCTCAGCACCCAAGGGCAAGTAATGTCACATTACGATTGCTACCTGCACTGACGCCTTCCACAGTTCACGCCTCGGTACCATCAAACACCTTCGCCATCTACGGCAATGGCGAGGACAAAGAGCTGACAGAGCTCGTCCCCGGCATCCTCAACCAGCTCGGCCCAGATTCGCTTGCATCGCTGCGCAAACTTGCTGAGAGCTACCAGAGCATGCAGAAAGAGAAGGGTGAGGACGGCGACAAGAAGGACGACGATGACATCCCAGACCTTGTTGCTGGCGACAACTTCGAGTCCAAGACGGAAGTTGAGTAAAGTGGTCGTATGATCCATCGTTCGGGAGATGACGTGAAAGAGCCATAGTAGGAACATGTGCTGTTACGGCCTACCGAATGTAATTCTGGTACGGGAGACTTTTACGCTGCTATGCAGTCAACGGCCTATATAGTTGACATTCGCGGCGGGTCTTTTCCGCAAGGATACCGGACTGGCGTTGAGTCTCAAAAATCATATGGAATGAAACTTATCCTCACACGGTCCCATGATTCCCTCTCGTGCCAAAATCAGCCTCCCTCTCAGTTGCGGCCTCAGGATTGAGATGGAATATGCCGCATGAATCGCACGCGTAACTCGACTGATCTGATTTGGCCCAAGGTTTTGATAATCGAGGGTTGGCTGCTGCCTTTGGGCAAGCCGGTGCTTGTATCCTTTGTGATTTTACGTAGTGCTTGGTTACTGGAGCCAGGCACGCGTAGCCGATAGGCTGGGTCAAGATTGAGTTCCATCGTTGTTAGAACGTTAGCTGATGATGCACACGCAGTGCATATTTTCCGATAAGCATGTCCACCACCTTCCTCGGTCATTAAATTGCAGAAAATGGCGGTGCATTATACTATGGTCTATGCTTGAAGTAATGTCCCTAGTCACTCGGAAATTACAGCCCCGCAATCCGTGCAACTAAGAATAAGATACCCTCTACTATAACTGATAAAAAAGCAGTCGTAAAGATTAGGGTTATATCTTAGAGCTCTCTTTAAGAAGAGCTTGCTTCTATTAAAAATTAAGAATAAAGTCCTTAGGATGCGTCAGAAAATTGATTTAATCAAGGTAACACAATACCCCACTGAAATCTCGCTTTCGGCGACTAGGGACATTACTTCAAGGGGGGGGGTATACATAGTATGCTTCTGCTATTCATGTACCTAGCTAGAAGGTAGAGGCAAGGCCAAATTCTGCACTTGTGCGCATACCACTGTGCACCGGAGAATTCCATAGACAGTGTCTCCGAAAAGTTGGACGATATCTACATAGCCGATACGAGTTTTTTCTTCTTCCCTGCTTATTATTTCGCCGGCCTGCATTAGTACGTCTACATACACGTCGACCTAGCTGGCCAGACCGCGTTCATGAACTATTATAACACTATCTGAATTTTTTATACCGCAGTGTTGGTAGTTACTTGCAGGTTTTACTATAATCCATTTCGTCCGATGTTTGAGCGAAACATCGACGCCGAAACACTCGGCGCATTCTGTAACCCAGAAGTGCGCGAAATGATTCCCTTCGGAGAAAAGCCCGGATGTTGTGGGAATGCTAACAGTGGACAATTGTCTGGCATATTTTTGTAGAAAAAATTAATAGGCCGACAGTGGGTATTTCTACAACGATGAATCTGTCCCTTGCAAAACGAATAACCGGCCCGAGAAGCACATAAGGGTATTGTGATATTAACGTTGATATTTTCGTGGAAAAGAAAGAATGTGAGGCCCGAGATTTAATCAGCGTATATCCGGTAGTTGAACACGAACATATTCAACACTAGAGATGGTAATTGAGTAACTAACGCCTAGTTACTTTCGGGTGATTCTTTTATATAAAGTTAACGTTGTACTATGGTATGTAGATATATATCAACGATAGTACCCCGAGCCAGCAAGCTCTGTGGATCATAGAATTTACCTTGTGCAAAACTCTTAAACACCGAGTACTAGAGGATAACTAGTGCATAGTAAAGAGTCGGTATATACGAGGTTATATGGAGTATATATAGAGAAGTATTCAATACCCTTTACAAAGTATCAGCTTTACTCCTTTATAGCTTACCAATCTACATCGCACTATCGGACTCCGGGTTCCTAACAAGTATGAAGTTCGGAAATCTTTCCCTCGCTTTGGTCTCCTTCGCCAGCGTTGTATCAGCAGCGCCTGCCAAACCCGATCAACACCTCAAAAAACGCTATATAGTAGACGGCTACACCTGCAATTCACGTCAAGAAGAAGTGGTCCGAAAGATTGTAGGACTCACCGCGGATTATGCCGGGATTGCGGCAAGTTTTGCTGTTACTCAACCTCGGATGGTACAACAGCATTATGGGTATGCAAGCTTGAACTGAAAGGTATCTCTATTACCTAAGGTAATTGCTAATGCTCTATGCACTGTAGGTCTCGCCAACTGGATGGTGGCGTAAAAATCACCTTTGATGGCATCCGAAATGATTGCACAAGTCCTTACAATGATAAGCTGGTGATATCGTGCGCGAATGAACACGGCCTAAGTGGATATGGTATACCTCAAGTAAGTTTTTCAGCTGTCATTTTTTCAGGTAGATTGCTAACCTTGAATCAGTGCCGCCCAGAGCAAGCATCCATAGTTCATCCCAGTACGGGACGCATAGTGTTGTGCCCTAAGTTTTTCACTGGAACCCCGAAACATACCTCTCAATGTAAAAAACTTGATCAGCCTAGCGCCATTCTACATGATGTATTTCAAATCCGCTATTTCAAGGCCCTTCGCCAACTTCCGGACACGGCGATCTCTAATGCCTATACTTACTTCGCTATTGGTAAGTCATAATATATAGGCCTATCGATAGAGGTATGCGCTGACTTACTGTAGCTAGCTATATCAATTATCATCAGCCTGGTACTTGCTGAAAAGACTTGATGGCCTCTAGTTATAGGCCTGGTGAGTTTTAGGAGTATCAAACCACAAGTCAAGCAGGACACGAGACCTGGAAGCTAGACAGTTTATAAGATACAATTATATATATACACTGTATCTCTTATCAGCTGTCAAAGAGGGTTAGTGGTCCTAAGAATATAGCTAGAGAATAGTAGATTGATTATATGGCTTTACGTTATAGAGGAACAGGCATAGAGCGCTAGATATAACATCCCAGCTTCAATCCTTACTATAGTAACATTTTCCAAAGGATAGTAGTACCCAATAAATTGAAAGATTATTAAATTGGATAGTACCATAGTATAACATACCCCCCTACACAAGCCCCCTACACGGACCGGGGCCTCGATCTTGAGTCGGGCCGACGCTCATGGCGTGCGCCTGACACGGGCTACCTAGCTTGTTGTAAATACCTCCGTTAAAATATGCATAAAGTCACAAGAGGCCCATGCTACCCATGATACCCCGACCTAGACGTTGCCTATCACTGTGGGCCATGGGATTTATCTCGAACTACGATAACACTGTACTTGTAAACGATGTACGCTGTTGATATTGTGGATGCACATATCTATATCGGGCAGGGACGGAAGGCTGAGATAAATAAAGCGCACTACTCATAGATAGTCATAACTGAAGATTAATCACTCAGCCCCTCCTGAGCTCAATTTTCTGTCATAAACATGAATTTCGGTGTTTTTTGCTTTGCTTTGGCCTCTTTCGCCAGCGCTGTATTCGCAGCGCCTACCAAGCCCGGCCAAAATCTCGAGAAACGCTTTGTTTTAGACTATTACAGTTGTGATAACATAAAGAAGATCATTATGCGACGAGACTTAAGGCGCTGTGCTTTATACGCTGATGCCGTTGCCTCTGCTGCGATTGCCCGTCCAGATTTATAAGAGCATTTTTTGGAGATATAACTCGCGATTTGTTGCATTGCTAATTGCTAATCTTCTGCGTTTATTAGCCATGAATCATCCAATAGGGAGATATTCCTTATTTTCAGGCGCATCGCACAAGAATGTAGAGATCCCCAGAGCCTTAACGCCATCTTTACATGCCGAACATACAGCGACCGACTTGAAAACGGGGCGCCAGTTGTGAGTTTCTCCGAGATCAGATGTTTACCTTATTAGACTACTAACCTCCCAACTAGTGTTTATCAGGTCAGACGGCCTTTACAAATCGCGGTATGAAACGTATAGGATTATGTCCATCGTTTTTCAGTGCCCCGATGACCACCTCCGACTATCACCGGCAAGACCGACCTAGTTACCTTATACATGATTTATCGCTATTGAATGATATTAACAGCGGTAACAGCCATCCGAGTTTGCATGACCCTGACGCTTACAGCTATGTCGCTCTTTGTAAGCTCTTAGAGATTTGCCTATACTGGAATTCATTCACTAACTAGGATATAGTTGCATACCTTCATCTTCAAAACTCATAATTGACGATGAGACTCAGTACCTCCAAGTCGTAGGAGCGAGTCGTGCAGGTATTGGACGAATAGTCGAGTAGAACACGAGACATATACCAAGTTGCAGGAAGCAGAGAACACAAGAATGCATATGTGCTGTATTAGCTACCTAGTACCATAACTTTCCGGTGGTCGATAAATTCTATTGCGTTGAGTTATAGAGCAAAAAGGCGAGAAAGAAGAGCTAATAGGGCATAAGAAGGTTCAACGGCAACGCTGCCTGGGTGCCTAATATCTGTATGACGTGCGTGAGGGTCATTTCGTGATGATCTTCCTCTACACTAAGCATTCTGTCGTCAGCATTCTCTCACTTCTTCTTGTTAATTATGTCTTCTCAAAGCTAAGAATAATGCCATTCATCTGTGCAAATGCATACCGGTGCAGTGTCGCCCATTCGGGTCAACTTCGGTGCTGTATCTACTTAAAGAATCATGGGTCAATCTGGAACCAACGCACCAGACCGTTTCGCTTTCCTTCCTAGCCACTCTACCTAAAAACTTGGTAGGTCACGCGAGTACCTTTTGCGTCTGTCTGCACGAATAGGATTCCTAGAGACTGTTGGATGCCTGGGTATGAGTAGCTAGCTGGGCCCTTTGTGTTTCGTCTTAAGGAAGAGTCATTTGAGCACTGATCAATCGCGACGAAGCAATTTCAATAATTCTTCTCTAATTGAATAGTCATTCGTGCACTTTTGAAGTAGCAGCCGGCCTTGACGCGTATACCTACGTAGTAACTAAACTACCTAGGTAAGAACTTACCTACTGAAACCTCCTTGGCTCTTCTTATCAACCGAGATGTGTGGACCATCAGTTGTAAAATCCCTCTCCAGGCGTATGATTGAGCTATATTAAACAATCTGTTTGGGTAGACACGTGGACCTTTTTGACGCCTCCGAACACTCAAATTCACGTGCCGAACCTACAGGGGAGCACGTAGTGTACGGTATGAATGTAGATATTTAGCCTCACACCGACACTGGCAGCCTTTTCCTCTTCCTTGCTCTACTATATAGCGCTGGTAATCTTGCACCCGGTCCAGCTTCAACTTCTGCGCCGAAATGGAGGTTAAAGTTCCCGCTGTTATTGCCATTGCCATTGCCGCCTTCATTTCATTTGCCTATGCTATCCCTGCGACACTCAGTACCGACCACCATCCGATTGTTGGACGCACTGCTATCGACAGATCCTATTGTAGTGCTGACCAATGGACTCATTTACTTTTGGCTTTGGCAAACTGCAGAATTCGATCCAGAGTAGCCGCAGACGCTGCTTTAGATCGGCCCGATAAGTTACATGAGTACTTCAAGTATGTATAACAATATCACGACTGACCCGTGTATTTGATGGTTACTAACTTGAAAATAGACCAAGTTTAGCCCTTATGGAAAGTACAGCCCATACTGTTAGAAGTGTTTTTCTACAAATTCACGAAGAGTGCGGACGAAGATCGAGGCACATGGCAGTTGTACGCTGCATTCAGAACGAAAATGAGAGGTATTCCGATGGTTCGCTCAAAGTTAGTTGTTTTCCAGTACGTTGGAATGTAATTGATCTGCTTACCACCTTATCGCGAGAATAGTGTGAACCGGGTCAAAGTACAGCTAGTGTGCACAATGGAGTTATAACACTCTGCCCGTTGTATTTCTGGACTCATTCTTCGAGCGGAGAATGCCACTACGCAGATCAAAGCATTATCATCATACATGAGTTGACCCATCTACCCGAAATTTGGGGTACTCATGACACCTTTAAAGAGAATCGGGGGGTGGCCGGCGGATATGGCTACGATAAAGTTCGCAGTTTGAGACCAGACCAAAACCTATATCATGCTGATACCTATGCCTTGTTTGCCCAGGGTAATTATTTTCAAAATCCCTCATGCATAGAGGTGCACACGCTAACTAAAAACAGCTGTATACCTTGAGCGTAAGGGAATACGCTGCTAGATACTTCCATGGAGATTAATCGTCAAGCGACCAACATTTAGGGAGGAAGTTTCTTGGTGGCTCTGGACAAATAAGGGCTTGCTGTCTATGGCGAGGGGGTACAAGGACGGCCTCAGGTACACTTGAGGGAGGGATTGGTATAGTTTGAAGACAGGGCACCAGGGTGTGCGTTGGAACTATGGTTCTCCTAGGCTTTCCGTACCCGTGCCCTGGGCCACTTCTACTCTTTCTTGATATATAGGTTGCTTAAATACGGGCCCTGATCATGGAAAACTGTACCAAGACAGCGCAAGCTTGTGATTCGGCCAGCTTGTGATTCGGCAGGCTTGTGATTCGGCAGTGTTCCCAATAAGTGTAGGAGTAGAAAGATGAACGCAGTTCTTTTGCAAAACACAATGATGCTCTACGATCTCCCATTCGTAGTGTAGAGGTGTATCTGCCTCAGGCACAGTTAGCTTCAGCAGCCGCTCGACGAGCCTTCGGCCTGTCGAGTTATCGTCGTATTTGAGTGGGTTGAGATGAATAGTGTATTGTCCATATGTGCGCGCGCGTACAGGCGTCCAACTGTCTGACCAACTGTCTGCCGATTGAGCTTCGGCAAGCTTTTCAACTATATACTTTTGGTCACATGATTCCCTGCACATGACCTTCGGTCACGTGTCCTCCAGCGATTGTGCTTCGGGCTTCATTCGAGCCTTACACCATGTATTTCCACCACAGTAGTAAATTTGTGATTGACCAAGAACCACAACCCTATGTGGGTTGATTTCATGGAGAGCAGAATTCGCTAGGGTTTCTATGGGGACAGTAGGTAGGTAGAATGCCTTTCGCACCACCCCTGTCAACCGGCGGTGATGACGCCGTCATGCTCGCAAAATAAGCTTAAACTTAGCGCATTCGTAGCTCCCCGCCAAAATTTCCCAGCATCGACAGCGTATGCCTAATCAGCGTCTTTCGTCATTCGTTGTGCGAAAAGAGTTGTTCTTTGAATGATACCACCATGGCAACAACCACTTCTTCTCAAGCCGCACCGCCTGCGCTCACCTTCCCCCGCCCCATCTTCGCAGCAATTTCTCCACATCCATTCCTCCAAGCACATCTCTCCGCCGGCTCAACGTCGAGCAATACGAGTCTCCGGGCCAATGGCCGCAAAACACACGAGTTCCGCACGCCAGGGCTGAATACAGGGAGCCTGACGCACTGCAACGGCAGCGCAGTCGTGCGGCTAGGAAACACCAGCGTCGTCTGCGGCGTACGCGCCGAAATCCTCAAGGAAGGCGACATCTCCGGCGAGCTTGCCTACACAGCGCCATCGAGCGATGCCGACAACACCACAGACACGGATGACTCATACTCCTCGGAGGAAGAAGGCAACGAGATACCACACCACGGCCTCGTAGTGCCCAACATCGAGCTCAGCACCGGCAGCACACCCGTCCACGTCCCGGGTAACGCGCCCTCGCCCTACGCCCAGACACTCATCAGCCGCATCCGCTCCCTCGTCCACTCGACGCGCCTGCTGCGCGCGCGCGACCTCCGCATCCTGCACACGCCCAGCGCGAACCCCGAAGACCCAGATGCGCCTGCTGCCACGCAGCTCAAAGGCTACTGGGTACTGTATCTCGACGTCTTCTTCATCAGCCTCGACGGCAACGCCTTTGATGCTGCGTGGCTTGCTATTCTGGCTGCGCTGCGCGACACGCTGCTGCCGCGGGCATACTTTGACGAAGAGTACGAGGGGATTCTGTGTTCGGATGAGCGCGGTGAGGCGCGGACGTTGAGGCTGCGGACGTTGCCTGTGGCGAGTACGTTTGTGGTGTTCGAGGGAAGGAGGGAGGAGGGCCAGCAGGGAATTGGGGACAAGTGGGTGCTTAGTGACGCGGATGGGTTTGAGGAAGGGGTGTGTGCGGAGACAGTGTGTGTGGTTGTTGAAGGGGCGGGGAAGGATGGGGTGGTTGCGCGGGTGGAGAAGAGTGGTGGTGGGGTCATCGGGAGGGAGGAGATGAAGGAGTTGGTGGAACGGGCGAAGAAACGATGGATCGAGGTGACAAGATTGCTGGGGTGAAGCCAGTTAGATGCAAAAGACTTAGTCAAAAGTCCGTACTGCCTAGGACAACAAGACGCCGAAATAATGAAAAAAAAAGTAGAAATCAATCAATAAACTGTAAAACTACTTGAAATGTGATGATATCGTACACGGCTCGTCCCTATATATCTTCTCTTCCCAG
>Ga0182213_1000144_pt1 | contig 12051 bp, 10 predicted proteins | sample G5R1MG_22_FD_128399 | JGI IMG/M metagenome (GOLD analysis project Ga0182213, IMG submission 128399) | Switchgrass phyllosphere microbial communities from Michigan, USA - G5R4_MAIN_03OCT2016_LD1 MG | ecosystem: Host-associated > Plants > Phyllosphere > Phylloplane/Leaf | place: USA: Michigan... | reverse complement strand
GACCCCCGCGCCCTCGGCCGCGTCGCCTCATCCATCGCGCTCGTCCTTATGGGCAAGCACAAGCCCATCTTTGACCCCTCAACCGACTGCGGCGACTATGTGGTTGCCATCGACTGCGCAAACCTGCACACGACGGGCAAAAAGCGCTTTCAGAAACTATACCGCACACACACCACGCGACCCGGCTCGCTCAAGGAAATCAGCATGGATCGCCTGATTGCAAAGTGGGGCGGTGGAGAGGTTCTACGTAAGGCGGTCAGTGGGATGTTACCGAAGAATCGGCTGAGGAAAGAGAGGCTGGCGAGGCTGAAGGTGTTTGAAGGGAGAGCGCATCCGTACAAGGAGAACATATTACGCGTAGTGAATGGTGGGGGGCAGAGTATTATTGAACACGAAACTGTCAAAAAGACGCTGGCGGAGATGAAGGCAAAGAGGGCGGCACCGGCGCCAACATCATGACGGACTAGAATGGAGTTTTAGAATGGATCGCTGAGATGTGTATATATCTATCTAGCTTTGGAAGGCGTCGCAAGGCCCATGGAGTTCAAGCGCTATCTTAAATATCGTGTTTGCTACATGTACAGTACGGAAGGGGGAGGTTTTCGAATAGAAGACCATGAATTTGACAGGCTTGTAATGTGATCAGGTGCACTAAATAAAGACGCAGGAGTGCAAGGATGACTGGTCCATCTTTGAGTGCATAGGGTTCATGTTGCCTGTAAAATGCATTCTACTCTCGCTCGTTACTTAGATTACAAGGAAAATGACATCATGTTTTGCTCTCCCTATACAATACAACCCAGGTATGTTGCTGAACGCCAAGCCCATATAAAACAAAGAGGCTAACCGCTCGTTGACTCCAAACAAATGAATTGCTCCGTTGGCAATTTACAGCTTGGAAATTGCGTCTTTGCGGGTGACAGTACACTGTATAAGACCGTTGGGGTCAGACTGAGGAGCGAGGACTGTAGCATCCTTGCCCAGGTTCTGAATGCCCTTGTGCCACGAAAGATCTGCAAACTATTAGTGACAAGTTCATGCCGGGCTGTGGGATGCACGTACCAATCTCAAAGTAGTGCTTGTTTGGCAGTGCATAATCGACCGCCTCAATCAACGGAACAGCCGCAAGAATCTTGTCGCACATCTTGTACATGGTAGCCTGCACACCAGCACTGTTGTCCTCTGCAAAAGTCTTCATTGTAATATCCCGGGCTGCTTTCCAGGTGCTGTGGAAATCCACTTCCTTGAGCTCTGAGAGGCTCTTGAACAGCTTCCACTGCCAACCAGCCTCAATCTCTGTGCTGAGGATGCGGTCCCAAGTTTCGGGCAGCTTGGTGTATTCGTCACGGTGGAAGCCATGGAATGCTGATCCAGTACTCTTGAGCACCAAGAGCTTCTCAATCTTGGAACGGATAGAAATGCCTTTGCCCTCCCGCGTCACCGACTCAATGACGCGCGTTTCCTCGCCGTCGCGGAAAAAAGAGTGGGGGTGTGGCTTGCCGTCGATGGCCATGCGCGTCCATCGGTGCTGGATGATCTTAACGTGTGCAGCGTGTATGTGTGGGTATGTCTTGATGAAGTGATCGCCAATGATAGCGGCGAATTGCTCGGGTGGGTCTATGGGATGTTGCTTGGCGAGTATGTAGGTGGTCTGCTTCTGGGTGTCTGTCGCAACAACGACTGAGTTGTCAGCCTGGGTGTAGCTATTCCGGTGTCAGCGAGTGAGTTCATGCTTCTGCCTCTCGGCGGCATACGAAGTCTCAATATCTCCCTCAAGCAAGATCCTGATGGTCTGCTCTACGACGGTGTGGATACCGGTTTTGGGATCTTTGTCAACCTTATAGAGCCGGACGTTGTCCTTGCCATAGCGGGCGTAGCTAAGTTGCGACATGTCGAAGATCAGAGTCTAGGAATGAAAGCTTTGATGCGTGTTGAAGGGTGACGAGAGCTGCAAGTTCATCGGACAAACGTAACGAGTATGGCGGCAAGGAAGCTGTGCACCAGGGCGAAGTGTCAGTAGATGTATGCTTTCGTGACGGCCCTTATCTGCCCACTAGTTTACGGAGACGGCCGAACGACGCGAGTTGCCCAGTTTGCGTTCAGCAGGCGAGCACCAAGCAACTCTCGATGAAGCGGCCGCAGCGCCGTCGCATTGACCGGCAAGGCCATCGGCGTGCTCCGACGACACGTGACCGGTTTCGAATTCGCGGGACTCAGCGACGACGCGGGCCCGAGTATTTCCATGTGTCTTCCGCGGTGGCATTCGGTCGGAGAAGAAAGGCTGATTCCTATGAACTGTGTGCAAACAGGGCATGTGACTGTGTGTGACTGGGTGACATGAATGAGCCTTTGCGATGCCGCCGACGCGCTTCGTTCTGCGCACGGACGCGAGTCGCCGTCGGTACGTACCTATTCCTGACCGTATGTTGCCGGCCATTAACGGGGCCAAACGACGCATCTCACTCGGCCATTCGCCTTGCCCACGCCTACGGTCACTACATAGTACATATCACCCACCCACCATCTAAGGCCCCATTGCCTGGCTCCCGGTCTGACACTGCCCGCTCTAGCCACAGCTGCTATTGCCCCACCGCCGCCGCCACAACTCCGCCCCGCTCTGCAGTTCGGCCGCCGCGGCGCATAGCTTGGACCTAGATTTGGACTCGGGTCGAAGACAGCCCATGCAGCACCAAGAGGCCCTGCCGTGATAGGGAAATGCGATGCGGGTGGCGAGGCCCCGGTTAAGGCACGCTCATGACGCCTATTCCCGCCCGCTCCGTCAACACGCAGGCCGACGCGTCCTCGCACCTCGCACCCTCACAGACTAGGGATGGCCGTTCACTGTCGACGGCCAGCGCCATGGCCTCCTCGCGAGGAGGCGCGTCATCGTATGCCACAGCTAACACGGGGCCTGGAAGCTTTAGCTCCCAGCTCATTAGGCCCACAACTTCGCACGACGGCCGGTTGCGACCCGACTTCGACATGCACGCCATCACGATTGGCGAAAACGACGGACTGACTACCGAGCAGCGCCAGGCAGAGCTGCAGGACCAGATCGAGAAAGAGACCAAGATCAAGATTGGGTCGGAGAATTTGCTCGAGGCTCTCAATGCAAAGAATGCCAAAAATACGAAGGATCAGCGATTGCAAGTTGAAGAGCAACTCAACATTTCAAATCGAAAGCTCGCACGGCTCAAGTCAGGACTAGCCGCAGAGCTACAGAGAGCGAAGGAGGTCAAATCTCCCCCCGCGGACCCTCAGAGCCGTCTCTCCTATTTGTTCCGCAGAAACCTTTCTCGCTCGCCGTCGCGTCATGTAGTTCCTCAAGAGGAAGAGGACGACGACGAAACTGAATCACCGACTTTTGTCTTGGCAGAGATATTGCAGGCGCTCGAGGTCCAGGGCATGCAGCCGGAATACTACGTTGAAAGAGCCAACTCGCTAGTTCTTCTCTTCAAGCGACATGCCACCCTCAAGTACGACCTGGCATGGTCCATATTTGGTCTGAGGATGCAAACGATGCTTCTCAGTGACAGTCGCGAAGTCGTTGCGGCCGCTTACAGGGTCATGCGATATGCCTTTACAGACCGCAAATCCCTTCGTATCATCAGAGGTCTACATACCGACTACCTGGTCATCTTGTCTCTTGTCAAAGAGAGCAAGGCTAGTGTAGAACGTGAACAGGCCCTGAAGTTTGTTCGAGCTTTTCTGGACATTAAGGGAGGTGTCGAAGAGATTTCTCGCGCTGTGGTCCGCATAATCGTGGCAGTCGCCGAGCACGCCGAAGACCGCCTCAGAAATATTGCGACTCTCACCCTCGCCGAGATTTTGGTCCGTAAGCCAGCTCTCCTTGTCGAGGCCGGTGGAATAGGCGCGTTATCTGATGCTCTCGGAGAAGGAAGCTATCATGCTGCTGAAAGCATCGGCACGTCGTTTCTATATCTTCTGGACACTCCAAGGCGGCGGCGTTTTCTGCGTTCCGGCCGTGAGCTGGAGGCTCCTTTCGCCATGTTCACGGATGCAAACTCTGTTCATGGGCATCTGCACGAGGACAAACTCAAGGTCAACGCCAAAGTGATTGCATCCTTACTCCGAAGCTGGCCTGGATTGATGGCTTTGAGCATGAACAATTTTCTTCCTCTACGCTCTTTACTTCTTTCATTGCAGATTACGACTCCACATGTTCGAAACATCATCTTGGAATTGTTGTTTGATCTCCTTCGCATCAAGCCTCCATCTTGGTCTTCATCCTTTCTTGCTGGGCGCCGCCTAACCACCTACGGCCGTGTGACAAATTTGAAAAACCTACAAATCAAGGATCAGAATACCACAAGGACTGAGGACGAAGCAAATAAGTGGAGCTTACTAGATCATTACGTTTCGGTAGTATTGGCCGCTTTCCTCCATGCTGGGCTAGTGCCAGCACTGCTGCTTGCTGAAGCGGAGCCCTTAACCTTGCCATTGAAACGAAAGACAACCCTCTTACTCGGTGAAGTCCTGAAAATGGCGAATGAGCTTCTACCACCATCCTGGAGTGCACAGCTTCAGGTGCTCCCGCAGTTATTGCACTCAGCGGCAAGGTTCCAGTCAGAGGACCGATTCGTGGCCATTGGTACTATATATCAGGTCGACAGTATCAACAGAACCCTATACCGGTCTGATCCAACGTCTCTGTATACCAACAAAGGTACTTTAGCTGCCGATGCTACCTTGACTTCCCGGCAATCAGATCAATCTAAAGTTCAAGCTGCAATGCAAATAGACGAAGCTCAATTCAGGACTTTGATGCTTGACACTCAAGTATTGAATACAGTCTCTTTCCAGAAATGGAGGTGGGATCTGATCCTGACCATAATCGAGGGTCCTTTGTTAAACCCCAAGCGCTTGGATGAGGCCATTAAAGTGACAAAGTTTGTTCATCGCTTGCTTGGATTCTACCGGCCGTTCAAGTATCGATTTTCCGAAGTCAAAAACACTAAGCCCAATCAAAGATATGTTCGTGCGGGCTGCGCCTTGATACACAGCCTTATGCAAAATTCCGAAGGTGTTAAATATCTTGGTGAGAGCAAGTTCATTCGCCAGCTTGCGGAATGCCTATCACATTTCGATCGGATGAGTGGCTTGACGTCTGAGTCGCCCATTTTTCAAGCAGACCGCATGAATGAAACGCTTACTGGTGGCTACTTTGCTCTCTTGGGAGCGCTAACAAAGGACTGCCGAGGAATTCAAATCTTGGAAAGGTGGAGAGTCATCAATATGTTCTACCACATTGTTGAACTCAACGACCGCGATGATTTAATCCGAACTCTTCTCAGCAACATGGACTATACTTTGGACGGCCACATACGCATCATTGTATCCAAAGCCATGACATCATGCTCAAAGGAAGTCCGCATATTTGCCACCAGATTACTACGCAAGTATGCGACAAAGTCTATGCAGCAGAACACTTCTGCCGGTGTGGCGGAATGGGCTATTAGGCTGCTTGTTACGCAATTGTATGACCCAGACGTGGAAGTGTGCGAAGTCGCCATCAAGATTCTGGAGGAGGCCTGTAACCAAACGGAATCTTTGGAGTTTGTGGTCAAATGCCGTCCTGCTTTGGACCATTTGGGCGAGATTGGTGCCCCTCTACTCCTCCGATTTCTTTCTACCTCAGTAGGGTACCACTACCTTGATGGGTTGGACTACATCACAAAGGAAATGGATGACTGGTTTCTAGGGAGGAACGATACCTATGTTGCCTTGATCGAGGCTTCAATGGCGCGGGCTTTGGCTGACATTCCGGAAAAACCTTCTGCACATCTGAATTACGACGACACGCCTGAGGTTACGGACTATGGGCTTGTTCCACCACACTTCTACCGAGAACTCACACGGACAAAGGAGGGGTGTAAGTTGCTCAAACAAAAAGGGCACTTCGATGAGTTTGCGGCTAATATCCGTGATTTTGCCATGGAGCACGATGACCCTGAGATCATTGTCAAGGTCAAAGGCTGCTTATGGGCAGTTGGAAATGTAGGCTCCATGGAACTTGGAGCCCCGTTCCTTGAAAGCTCCGATGTCGTCAAATGGATTGTGCAGATTGCCGAGCACTCTGAGGTCATGTCACTCAGGGGCACAGCATTCTATGTATTGGGATTGATTTCGAGGAGTCTGCATGGCCAGGAGATTCTTCTCGAACATGGGTGGGATGGAGTTGTCAATGAGGCTGGCGAAGCGCTTGGATTCTGTCTGCCGTTGGATTTCCATAAGCTGTTCGCTGTGAGTTCTTTTCTCCCCTCGCTGACGGCCATCCACTGATTGATGGTAGATGGCGCCTTGGGCCGCCACGGCCAGTGAACTTAGCTGGAACCCGCAGGGCGAAATCAAGGTCGCTATTACTGATAGTGATCCGGTGAACGCACGCATCTTAAAGCTTGCTACCGACCTAGGAAATACAGTACTAGCTAAAAAGGCAGCGAACGATTTGCAACTGTTAGTATCTTCTAGAACAAGAGGTCAAGTTGTAGACTAACATTTATGCACTAGTATTAAATCCAAAAAGGTACCTGCATTCAGTAGGCCGACTATCTTTCACAAGGTCCTGCAAATCCTGGAGACTCATCACTTCCGGTTACCAGCCTGCCGCTTTGTTTTGGATTTGTTCGATAAGCGGGTGCTCGAACAAATAGTGTTAGAGGAAGAAGATGAAGGTGAAGATGATGAAGACGATGATGAAGAAAACAACAACAGTGAAGCCGATGCCAGGGTCGAAATCGATCCAGTTGCAGCGTTGTCCTGAACGCGGTGTGTGCATGGACAGCCCTTTGTATTCAAAAATGAAAAACTGATGTGGCGTCAAGGAGCATATGTGGTGTATGTTAGTCGGGTTTACTACTGAAGCGAACCAAAGGGTGGGGTGGCGCTTGAGCCTTGTGTGCATGCGGTTTCTTTGGTACGCGGTACACCTGGACACCGAACGGCGTCTCCACGCGTCGGTCGACGGACCTGGTACTGGTTTGCGCCAGCATTTGACGGATTGGGTCGCTCTTCGTGTGGAGACTCTGCGTGTGTCTTGGCATCTACAACGACCATGTGCTGTCATTGAGGCCATGTAATCTAGCTAACCGTATTGGAGCTGATGTCTGCAGAGTAGGCAAAACATACAATACTACTCTTGTGTATGCTACTACGCAGGGACTTGCTTGATGGAACGGGCCGAGCTGGGGCGTGTTAGGGCATGGGTAGCCTCCCCATGGGGGTGAATGCAAAGCAAAGCGTCACGACGTTTAACTTTCAGGGTCTTCGGCAAGCGGAGCTAAGACATGCCGCCTGGGCGATCCTTAGCCGCCAGTGTTGCACATGGAATTTCATGGATGCTGGACTGACAGGTGGGGGCAGGGGGCCACCTCGTCTTACTAGCATATCGATAGATGACTGGCTGACGATCAGGTTTCCATGACGCTTGCAAAGCCCCTCCCCCATTCGCTTTTGGCAATTGTCTATGCCGGATGGGCACACATACATCGTAGTACGTATGTAGATTACCTACACACTGACTGAGTCCTGGGCAATTCCACTTGCATGTGAGCATGTTCATCAGAGACCAACGTAATGCATGCAGGTGCTTACTATGGTCCTACCATAGTCCCACTTTAGTTCTGCAGTAGTACATGGATAGACATAGGTAGATATTATAGCCACCTACAATCGTGTGTAGGTGGGCATGTACGGTATCTCATACATACATAGTAGTACCTGGGTATATCATGCATACAACCCGTGTCCAGAAACGGCCTAGTGGCAGTTCGATGACGAGCGTGCGCTCGATCCGAGTTACCCTTGTGTGTCCTCCAGAGATCGCAGCCCAAGCGAGTCGCTCTTTGGCCGTCACTGTGACCTATACAGGGCCATGCCTGGCACGGGAAACATCGGCGATCTTTGGGCCATGTATCTATTCTATATTGGTATGATGGATGATGACCACTTCATTCTCTGTCTCAAAGCCGGCCTTGTGCCTCACCTCAACACCCACCTTCTCTCCCCTCTTCTACATATACTACTATACCTACGTCACCTCTCGCCCTCCCAGACCTTGGCCATCCCCCAACAGCGTCTTCGAACACGGTCATCGGACCGTCACACGCCTCCACGCGGTCGCCGCCTGCCCGCCCTCGGAAAGCCACAGCGACCACACAAGCCGTCACAGCTACTCCGGGCTGAACTTCAGAACCTTATCATCGACAACGACGCCGACGACTCCGATCGAAGCCTCCTCGCAGTCCCTGTCCCTCCTTCGCTCCTTCTCGATTTAGCATCACCACCGACACCACTCCTACCACCACAACCGCCACCATCACCACTACCACTACGCCCACGGACTGCACATTGTAAATTCATATTGTACATGGCATACGGAATCGCCACGTCCTCCGCTATCTCTACATGAATTGCCATAAGTTAAAAGACTATTCACTTCTGGACATCTTGAAGTACTCCTTTAGGCCTCAGCTGTTTGCCGAGAACTTCATGTGCGACAATGGGCTTGTGTCGGAGGCTTCTAAGACGGTCTTCCTGGACGCATATTACGATGCTAGGCAGCTGGTCCGGCTTGTACAATGTCCGCGGTGCTCTCGACCTCTCAGAACGCCCGTGACGCTGCCGTGCGGTCACACAGTCTGTCGCAATTGCCTTCCGGCCCCGCAACCCCGCACCAACATCTCGTATCCAAATACACCAGATCGTCTGACCGGCGTCGCCTGCCCGCTGCGGGGATGTGGGGCGGAACATGCATCTGCAGACTGTTCTGTTGATGTAACATTAACAAAGTTGACAGAGCAGATAGAAGCCGAGATTCAGACCCACAAATCACTTGTAAGTGAGTCTTCCATGATGCTCCTCGAGGAGCTCCTACAGGACGAAGGTCAGCACACGCAAGAGAAAAAATGGGTACATGGCAAGGGCCGTCAACACAAGCTACCGGGTGGACGTCTCGTCTCGGCCTTCCTCATGGCTGACATGGGTGAGCTGCACTATAGCTCCGATATCGACTACCAAACATTGTCTTCGAACGAAGACGTTCCCGAGCGTTTAGATCGAGCGCTGATTAAAAGATTGCGAGATGTAACGCATAAAGAGCTGGATTGTCTCGTTTGTTACAATCTCATGATGGACCCGATGACGACGTCGTGTGGCCATACCTTTTGTCGTCGTTGTCTTGCCCGCGTCATGGATCACAGCAGTATTTGCCCCTTTTGTCGAAGAGGCTTGCATGTGCCTGCCTCCCTGCAGAACCAATCCAGCAACGCCATCCTCAACTCACTCTTAAATGCTCTTTGTCCAGACCTTGTCACGGTACGTGCTGCCGCTCTCAAGGCAGAAGAACAAGTCGGAGACAATGATTTGAACGTACCACTCTTCGTTTGCACGCTGTCACTTCCGTCGATGCCCACATTCCTTCATGTATTTGAGCCGCGGTATCGACTCATGATGCGACGCGTGATCGAAGGAAATAAACAGTTCGGCATGGCTATGTACAACCGTACTAATGCCCCGCAAGGTGAACTCGGTCCAACTCAATTCCTCGAATACGGGACACTGCTCGAAATTGTGAACTACGAACTGCTCCGTGATGGACGCAGCTTCATTGAAACGCGAGGAATTGGTCGATTTAAGGTTATAGAGCACGCCATGCATGATGGCTATCATATCAGTCGCATCGAGCGTGTAGAAGATATCTCACTTGCAGAGGAGGCGATACAGGAACAGCGCGAGACGACCATGGCTCGAGACTATGCTGAGATTTTCATGCGTGAGCACCCGCAAATGCAGCTCCCGAACAATATTGCAATTGAAACCTTATCGACGCAACAGTTACTCGATAGTTGCACAGCATTTGTTCGCGAGATGAGAGAAGCCAGCGCGCCATGGCTTCGTGATCGCATCATCCAGGTCTATGGAGACCCACCCGAAGATCCCGCAATTTTCCCCTATTGGTTCGCATCTGTCGTTCCCATCGTGGAAGAGGAGAAATACGTGCTCCTTCAAACGAAGCGAGTCCGCGAGCGCCTGAAGATTGTCTACTCGTGGATTGGTAGGATTCGAGGACAGCGCTGGTGAGTATGATTACTTTCTCAACTCCATACCCCTGTATTACCAACCAGGCTCTCGGGTACCTTGTATGCACAGTGATGAATGGATGGCATATATGTACCCTATCATATAATCTCCAGGACCTACGCTGCTGTTTTCAACGTCTGCTTATCAGAATAACGCAAGGCTCTTCCATAATGGCCTGTCATACCTGTACTGATGAGCCCTATATGTTTCGAAACGAAGCACTCTACTGAGACGTAGCTAACATGATCCTGCAGGTCTTCGGGCAGCTCATGTAGCATCCTGTGACTCCTCGCCATCATGATGATTAGCATTGCTCTAGTATCATCTCCGGTGGCGACATCACGGTCGGCATATCTGGAGATATGATTTCAGGTCCTAGCACCTTATGGTTCCCAATGTGCTCAGCCAAGTCTACGTATCAACCGATGATGACCTAGCCGATTTTACGCTGACACTAACCAACAGTGCCCTCCCTCTTAACAAATCTTTCCTCTTCGCAATATGACGTGCCCACTCTGTTTCATTTCTTCAAATGACTACCCCCCTTTCAGGAGGGCCGGAGCTAGCCGGTCCCTGTTCATGCTTTTTAAGTGTATACCCAGATTTTATCCTGGATCGAGAGTTTTCTCATGACCAGGAATAATGTGGGTGGACATGCGATGGTTGTGGGATTTTGCATACGTTATGGAGTTTATATGAGACATCCTGGCAAAAAGAAGTAGAGCAGATGCGATTGCTAGATCGCAAAGGCACGAGTCGAGATTTCCATGTATATGTCAGACGTAGTGTCAATCCCCACTGCGCCCGCAAGACCAAAAGATTAGCAATCTTCTAACTTGTTAGAAGATTCTGGATTAAACAGTATCATATGCCCTTCAAGACCCTTGGGCTACATGTCGGCGCATTGCCTGACAGTATACATGTTTGCATGAGATGTCTTTTGAAAAAGAATATCTGCGGGTGTTGACCACGCGAGGCTCGTTTCGACGTGCATAGGCTGTTTCAGACTGCAACGGTAGGCACCGACAGTCCGCTCTTATTTACTATCATGCATCGTCGCTGCGGGTTTGGCATGGGCTTTTGGGATCCCTGCGAATCGTTGGATCGTCTACCGCAATCTATACCTGTTGTCTTTGTAGATCCCTTCTGGCTCTCTTTCTTGGAGGAGGAGAGGCCTGCTCTTTTTTGGTATGCTGGTTAGGGCCGCTGGTCGTGAGATGGACCTTGAAGCCTTGAGTGAAAAGGCAAACTTGGTGAGTCTCTGGGGTAGGCAGACTATGTCATTGCGAGTTTCAGGACGAAGTGTTAATCCCCACTACGCCAACATTGCGAAAAGGTACACAATCTTCTACCAAGATGGTAGAAGGCGGTATTGAATTGTATCTATGCCCCTCTGGGCCACTGTCGGTGCGTCTCCTGACAGAGGGAAGGGGGAAGGGTTATGAATCCTCATAAATATATACACATGGGAGTGGCGGGACTTCGCATAAAGATTCATTTTCTTCATTCTCGGGGAACATGCTATTTAACCTCGAGGTACTTGAAACAAAGAAAGAGTTGCTCCATGACGATATTCATCGGAAGTAGTAATTATGATGCCCAGGGTATCTTTCATCTAATACCCGCTTCACCTCCGCCAGACACTCTTCCTTCTGATACCTGCTGATGTCTGACCAGCCATGCTTACGATAGATAGCCTGCATAGTTCCTATGAAGTCTTCCGGAATGGCTTCACCAAGACCTGTCTTATCAGTCCAGATATCAAAGACTTGGTAATTGTTTAGGGCCATAAAGTTCAGCTGGCGATATTGGTTCTTGAGCATTTCGAAAAACTGGCGGACTGGCCAGCAGGGTCCCCATTCCAATACGTCTTCATCCTCTTCTTCGTCCTCGTCTTCATCCTCGTCTTCGTCTTGATCTTCGTCACGCTACTCGTCATCTTTCTCGTCT
>Ga0182213_1000143_pt1 | contig 12093 bp, 11 predicted proteins | sample G5R1MG_22_FD_128399 | JGI IMG/M metagenome (GOLD analysis project Ga0182213, IMG submission 128399) | Switchgrass phyllosphere microbial communities from Michigan, USA - G5R4_MAIN_03OCT2016_LD1 MG | ecosystem: Host-associated > Plants > Phyllosphere > Phylloplane/Leaf | place: USA: Michigan... | reverse complement strand
GTACCAGAGACAGGTTGCCTTGATGCAGCGGCTGATGGAGGAGAACCGACAGGTCTCTGCGGCGAAGATCAAGGCCCTGAGCTCCGAGGTTGAAGAACTCCGTCCCGTTAACACGGCACTCCGCGCTGAAATCGACTCGCTCCGCCGCCATCTTGCCCTCGCTGTAGGGGAACTCAAGAATCCCATTGTTTTGCCACCACCTCGCTCTGTGGGTACGCCCGACTTTGAACAAGGAGAGTGGATGGGCGAAGGGTGTGATAGAGAGAATCGTCCTGTTCCTTCTGACGAGGAGATGAGCGATGATGACTCGGACTCAGGGTACGATGAGGGTGACCACGAGGAGCTGGCACAGGAGCTCCAAAACGAAGCGCAGGATTTCTTGAAAGATCTTGGCATGTTCCGCAAAAAAGTGGGCAGCGACGTGGAACGATTCGGCGCGCGTGAAGCGCGCGAGCTCCAATGATGGGCACGCGTTGAAGCAGTCGTTGCTTGCCCTCATATCGACGAGGACTGGACCCAGCGCGGGGCACGAGATGGCGAGGACATGTTTTAAGCGAAGGCGTTTTTGGATATGAGGGTATCATGGCCGCGACCGCGACGAATAGTGTAACAGGTACATAGCTGCTGAAGAAGGCAAATGGCAAAGGTTGTGATAGTGACTGGAGATGAGCTAAGCATGTTAGTCCGCCCGTGCATGGATGATTGCCATGACCATGACCTCAGACCCACCGCGGCCCAGGTACTCTGACCGCGGCATGACCAGCCGACGGCCATGTCGAAGCCAACCGCCAACTGGGAAAAGGTCGGCGACAAGTTCTATCGCAAGGTGCAGCTGTACACGGCCGTCTTCGACGCCGACCTCGAGCTCGACAAGTACCATGTGGCGGGTGCGCCGTACAGTGGTGCTGTAGGTAGGTACGCATCTGCACACTGCCCGTCGCCGCCACCAGCTAATGCGGCCAGCCATCTACCGCGACGAGGAGCGGCTGCATAACTATCGCGGAGGAGGCACTTCCAAGGCCAGCATCGACCTGTACAGCTGCGCGGGCACGCTCGTCCGCAGCATCGCCGTACGCTGCCCGCGCGCCCCCGCCGTATGCTTCCCCCTGGGCTGACGCGAGGCAGTGGGACAAGGGTACCATCCGCGGCCTGGGCTGGTCCGACGATGAGAAGCTGCTGGTGGTCACGTCGGATGGCACCGTGCGCTGCTACTACGGCCTCCAGGGCGACTTTGTGCCCTTCACGCTGGGCCACGGCGCCGACGAGCACGGCGTCGTGTCCTGTCGCTTCTACGGCGCCGGCTTCATCGCCCTCCTCGGCAACAACCACCTCGTCTCCGTCACCTCGTACGCCGAGCCGCGCCCCAAGCTGCTGGCCGTGCCGCCCACCGACCCCATCGTGTCGTGGAGCATCATCCCGCCCGCATACTCCCTCTCCCGTTCGGTCGAAGTCATCTTAGCCATCGGGACAACGCTCTACGTTGTCGATGCAACCGAAGCTGAGGACAGGAACTTCGATGCCGGGCCTTTTCGCCACATTAGTGTCAGCCCTCGCGCCGAGTTTCTCGCCTTCTACACGGACGACGGCACCGTATGGGTCGTCAGCGGCGATTGGAGCGAGAAGCTCAGCGAGTATGACAGCAAGGTCAAGACTGTACCGAAGGACATGCAATGGTGCGGTTCGAATGCTGTCGCTCTGGCCTGGGAGGATGAGGTGCACCTGGTTGGGCCTAACAGTGCGGCAACCAAATTCTACTATGACACGTGGGTACACTTGCTACCAGACGTAGACGGAATACGCCTATTGACGAATGAATTATGTGAATTCATTCAGAAGGTGCCTGACGAGGCCGTGGACGTCTTCCGATTGGGATCTGATTCTCCGGCCGCCAACCTGCTCGAAGCTTCTTCCTTGCTGGACCAGAAGAGCCCCAAGGCAGACGATCTCATCCAGCTCATACGGCCAAACTTGGCGGAAGCAGTCGACACGTGCATTAAAGCAGCTGCCCATGAATACAACATACATTGGCAAAAGGCACTGCTCAAAGCGGCCTCCTATGGTAAATCAGTCCTGGATCTCTACTCCTCCGACGATTTTGTCGATACGTGCGATACCTTGCGGGTTCTGAACGCTGTGCGGTTTTACGAGGTCGGATTACCGCTGAGCTACGATCAATACCGTCGCATGACGCCCGAGAAGCTGATTGAGCGCCTGACAAATCGCAACGAGTATCTGCTGGCGCTACGAATAGCCGAATACTTGCACTTGCCCTCAAGTCATATACACGGGCACTGGGCGCAGCAGAAGGTCCGCGTCTCGCAAGATGCAGAAGAAGACATTTGCAGCGTTATAGTCAAGAAACTTCGTGGCAAGCCTGGTGTCTCATTCGAAGAAATAGCCCGTGCTGCGTACGATGAAGGCCGTGTGCGACTTGCGACCGAACTGCTCAACTATGAACCTCGGGCTGGCAAGCAGGTTCCGCTGTTGCTCAATATGAAGGAAGACACGATTGCGCTAGACAAAGCCATTGAGTCGGGGGACACAGACCTCGTGTACCATGTCCTTTTGCATCTACGCAAGAAGCTCCCACTCGCATCCTTCTTCCGCGTCATTAACACCAGGCCTGTCGCGACCGCTCTGGTCGAGTCTTCGGCCTGGGACCAAGACCGCGATTTGCTGAAAGACCTCTACTACCAAGACGATAGGAGACTAGACGGCTCAAATTTACTGCTTGCAGAATCGCTAGCACAAGCTGATCTGCATGCTTCCATTGACAAACTCAAGCTTGCATCGAAATACCTTCAAGACTCCCGGGATAGCGCGGCAACGTTTCAGCGCCAGGCGATTGACGATGCCTCCAAGCTTCTCAAAATGCAAGAAATCTTTGAAAAGGAGCTTGGTCCCAGGGATGCGGCGACTGGCGGCGGCATAGCACCCGGCCAATCCTTCGTCGGCCTTAGTGCTAATCAAACCATGTTCCATCTTATCCGTCAAGGCCACTCTAAGCGCGCGCAACGGGTGCAATCGGAATGTAAAGTTTCGGACAAAACCTACGCGTACATTCGGCTACGCGCCCTGGTTGCAGCACGGCACTGGGTGGAACTCGAGGAATCTGCCAAGCAGAAAAAAAGTCCTATTGGCTGGGAGCCCTATTTCAACGAGATACTGGCTGCGGGTAACACAAGAGTAGCCAGTGTCTTCATCGCAAAGTGCAGCCATCTGAGCGCGGCAGAGAGGGTCGACATGTGGGTCAAGTGCGGGCTGTTGGTCAAGGCCGGGGAAGAGGCGTTCAAGGCGAAAGACAGGGCGCTCTTGGAGGACCTTCGAGGCAAGGCAGGTGGGAGTGCGGTGCTCGAGATGGAGAGGTACTTGGGGATGTTGGGGCCAGGGAAACGGTAATCCTTGTATTGTTGGTGTTGTCTATGTTCAATCACGTAGAAATCCTGAAGCCAAGTCCAAGTCCAGTCCTTGCTGACGTGGGGATTTGCCCGGTGTGCATAGCGACAAGAGCCGCTCAATACCTCCAAAGACAGAGCCGCCTGTCGTAGAAACTCGTCGAGAGGAAGGTACGCTCCCCAGCGCTATTCAAGTCCGGCTGGCTGTCACTGCCATAGTTCATACTCTCGTGTTCCTCGAATTTGGCAAGCACCTCAAACTCCCACGACGGATTGACGCCACGCTTTGTGAGCCTGACAATCCGTGTACCAGCGTGCATGCAGCTGGCCAGCAGTAACATGGCCTCGGGCGGCGGCTCAGACCGCCACTTCGCCACCCCATGGTGCGCCGGGAGCTTGGGATTGCGATCAAGAAGCTTGAGGCGCCACACGCCACCGCCGAGATTCGCCTCGGCGAGGACGCTGCGCCGACCGGCTTTTGACGCGTGGAGGAATCGGATGTGGTCATCGTAGCTACCGGTTACCATCAGAGTGCCCTCGTCGTCCAGATGGATCGGAAGAATAGCAGTCACACCGGCGCTGTGAATCTTCTTCTCCGTCCACGGAACGCTCGGGTCAGCGCCTTCGGTCAGCTGGGCAAAGCGCAGCGCACTGTCGTCGCCACCTGACAGTACGCCCGATGCGTCGGGGAGGAAGGCGAGTGTCCACGCTTCCAGCTCGTGGCGCGCAATCTCCATGGTGGACGGCGTGTCGTCGTCGGCTTCGACGTCGATGACGCCCAGATGAAGCTGGTTGTTGGACAGGGTCATGCCGACCATGTAGGACTCGGGATGCCAGGAGAAAGCGGTGACGAGGACATGGTCGGGGAAGTACTGGAGGGTCTTGATGTGGCTGATTTCCGGGTTTCGCTTCCAGGACTTGAGCTCGTAGATGGCAAAGGCGCCGGTGGATGTGGCGACGCCGAAGTTGGCGCTGGGCACTTGGGTGAGGAAGTGGATGTCCAGGATGGCAGATGGGGTGGGCAACGACTGGATGATGTCGCTGCGTGGGGAACCCGGGCAATTAGATTAGTCGGTCGCATCTCCTTGCTCTTTCATGCAAGCACCGTGGTAGTGGGAGGTGATGGCTACGTACACATGGTCGCCGACGACTCGCACCAAGACGAGACTGCCATTGCGCCGTTGACGCTGGCTGCTTTTGGCCGATCCGTCGTGGGGCGCAGAGCCTGCAGATTCTTTCTCATCGGGCTTCTCGAGATGGTAGGTGCCGATCACGGCATATTGGGGATTCAGGGGGAAAAACTCGATGCAGCTGGGTGGCAGGTCCAGCCGAAAGGACGTGAGTGATTTGATTGAAGACATGTTGATGGGCCTCCCCAGAGACCCGAGACGGACGAGGAGGAGCAGTGCTCGCTCGTTTGGGTTAGCGGGGTGGAGGACTGGATCACGTTCGTCGCGCTTACGGAGCGATTAGCCGCCCTCGCTTGTCGTTTCCCCGCGCTTCACTCTACCGTTCCCCGCCGTCCACATCAATAGCCATCCGTGCTCGTGTAGAGGAAAAGCATTCTCCGTTCATCCCACGCAAAGCTGTTCTGGAATCGAGCGTCTTCACCATGTCCAACAGAGCCCAAACGGACGATGACGTACAGGAAGAGTCTGCACAGGGCGAGAGAGCTCGTCGCGAGAGATCCATTCCACCGCGGAGCGCGTGTTGAAACACTCGATCTGGGAGAAGAGATATCTACGCTATCAGCACGTTTCCCTGAATTCCACTTATCTAGGTAGAGGGACGCAATAACTTCCCTCATAGCACACGCGTCTTTCTCGTCCACAACTCGCCTATTGCGTATGGATGATCGAGCAAGGGGGTGGATCCTGAAGCGTTGGCGGTACGCACTACCATGTAGTTCGATCCAAGTGCTCCGAACGCTTACGAAGGAGCTTCCATGCCAGGCTGTTATTAAGAGGGTTAAGACTCGCTATCCAGAACCATACGGTGGTACATGTGCGAATGGCCACAACCGATCCACACGCGGACAGGGAATCTGCCCGTCCGTTACATCGCAAACCACTTCCACGACTCGGAGTTGTCGGCGTCGCGCAAGGACGAGCAGACGGTGGGGATAGGCGGCAGCTAAGCGCAACAATTGGGGGCGCGATTCGCGAACCCCGCTACCGGACAAGAGGAGGTCATCCAGACATAACCAGGCCTTGTAGTACTAGGTAGGTACTACAGTGGGCAGATCGTAGTGGCTGGTGTCCGCGGGCCGCTGTCAAGCTACGCGGCACCGCCGGGACAGGGGGTTAAGCGAGAATTGTCGTCATGGGCGCATCCAAGATCCAAGGGGGGATCTGTTTGGGGGGTGGCGGATGCTGTAGCCGGTAGAATGTACCGCCTGGATACTCGATACTGCCTGCCATGGCGCCTCGGGTGGCACGTGGACACAATTGGACATGACACGCACGGTGGGCAAGCTAGAGGGCCACATGCAGTACTTGGTACGCCTGGGCTTCCCACTGGCCTCCGACACGTGCACACCGTCCGCTCGCCATGGCCTCGATTGCTCGTATAAGTCTCACGCGCCGAGAGCCCCGCACGCATCCAGCAGTCAGCGGCAGAGCCTGCGCCGCTGCGCCCGCACCCTCGCACCCTGCTCCAGCCAGGCTCCGTGGTTGAGGCTGTGTGTCTCCACTACCACGCGCCCCTCGAGACCATGTCTGCGCCACACCACCCCTTCGCCTCGCCCAACGCCATTCCGCCCCGCACCAGCTCGAACGGCATCCTCAACGCGAATACCAACAGTCTCCAGCACCGCTCCAGTGTTCTCCGCCCCCTCAGCGAGATCGACTGGCTCGGGCAGAGCAAGAAGACCAAGACCAGCCACCCCCAGCCATTGGATCCGGGCTTGGACAGTCCACTCATGCAAAGCCCCAATGGCAAGCCCTCGCAGGGCAGCAGTCCCGTCGAGACGAGCCCGACGTATGCCGCACCGGCCGACTCCATCAAGACCGCGGGGGAAAGCCTGGTCTACGGCAACGGCGCCGCGTGGGCACAAGAGAAGGAGCGCATACTTCTGGGGCCATATGACTATCTCTACGGACATCCAGGCAAGGACATCCGCAGTCAATGCATTGCAGCCTTCAATCTGTGGCTGCATGTACCACCAGAACGACTGGTCACCATCACACGTGTCGTGGGCATGCTACACACGGCGAGCCTCCTGTGAGTTGTCGCCATGTTGTCCACGGCCCTGTATGTATGATTGCCTGAGCTGATACGCTTGCACAGCGTCGACGATGTCGAAGACTCATCGCTTCTGCGCCGTGGCATTCCCGTTGCGCATTCCATATTTGGGACGCCACAGACGATCAACTCGGCCAACTATGTCTATTTCAAGGCCTTGCAGGAACTTCTTCTGATGCAGAATCCTAAGCTCGTCGAGATCTTCACCGAGGAACTGCTGAACCTCCACAGAGGACAGGGCATGGATTTGTACTGGCGGGATAGCCTGACTTGTCCTAGTGAGGCCGACTACCTCGAAATGGTAGGAAACAAGACCGGTGGCCTGTTCAGACTGGCCATCAAGCTCATGCAGGCTGAAAGTGCGGTGGATGTGTAAGTCACCATGCCTCCTCCGCCCGGGCGGGGATCCTGCGCCAAACTGACTTCACCCGAGGGACTGCACACCCCTCGTCTCCACAATAGGACTGCTCTTCCAAATCCTCGACGACCACCTCAATCTCTCGCCGACCTCGGGCTACACAACCCTCAAGGGCCTTTGCGAAGATCTCACCGAAGGCAAATTTTCCTTTCCGGTCATCCACGCTATTCGCGCCGACCCTTCGAATCAAGTCCTGACAAGTATACTCAAGCAAAAAACCACCGACGAAGAGGTCAAGCGCTACGCGCTCCAGTACATGGAAAGCAAAGGCAGCTTCGAGTACAGTCGACGAGTTTTGGAGAAACTGAGGTCGAAGACGGAGAAGCATGTGAGAAGCGTGGAGGAGAAACTGGGAGAGCAAGGCAGAGAAGGGGCAGATGCGCTAAGAGAGATACTGGCAATGCTGGTATTGCGATGATCTCCTGTAGAGGTGGTGTGAAATACATTCCCCCCCCCCTCTCGCATGATAGGTATACACACAGGTATGCAGAGTGTGACTTTACCATAGTCCCTTCTGCCCGACGTTTTTCGCGTCATGTACGAATTTACCTAGTGAGCAATGTAATTCCGTTAACAGGACGCAGACTTCTCCAAGTTGGACTCTAGACTGCACACTCCCGACTTGAAAACTACCAACGGGTAACTTGAAAGATATAGACTACATAGTAAGTTTCTGCAGTACATCAAGCCAACTGGCCTCAAATGACTGCACAGTGAGTGCATGCATGGTACGGCTCAGGGCTAGATGGGGCTACCACAAGCTTGGCGCGCACGGACGGACGTTTTCCCGGCGACACGTTGCGAGAAGCGTACTCGATTCCCCTCGCCATCTTTCATCTCCACGCTCGCCCACCGCGACACCCACCCTCCCCTTTATTCTTCTTCTTCGTCTCCTTCGTTCCCGTGGGGTCCTAGATCGCAACCATGAGCGGCCGTAAGTCAACATCTATCGCACAATGGCTGCTTCTGGCCGCGCCGCAAGAGACATGCGAGACTGACTGACCATTGGCAGTACGGTTCCTCGATCTGGTCAAACCTTTTGTCCCCCTCGTCCCTGAAATCCAATTGCCCGAGAGCAAGGTTCCTTTCAACAACCGCCTGGTATGGACGGGTCTGACCCTCCTCGTCTTCTTGGTCATGAGCCAGATGCCTCTGTACGGCATTGTGTCGTCTGACACGTCGGATCCTCTTTACTGGCTTCGTATGATGATGGCCAGTAACAGAGGAACGCTGATGGAGTTGGGTATTACCCCCATCATCACCTCCGGAATGGTCTTCCAGCTTCTCGCCGGCACCCACCTGATCGACGTCAACCTCGACCTGAAGTCGGACCGCGAGCTCTACCAGACGGCCCAGAAGCTTCTCGCCATTCTCCTGTCCTTTGGCCAGGCCGTCGTCTACGTCATTTCTGGTCTCTACGGACACCCCTCTGATCTCGGTGCTGGCATCTGCGTTCTCCTGGTCATCCAGCTCATGATTGCTGGCCTCATTGTCATTCTCCTCGACGAGCTCCTCCAGAAGGGCTACGGTCTCGGCAGTGGTATCTCGCTGTTCATTGCTACCAACATTTGCGAGTCTATCATGTGGAAGGCCTTCTCTCCCATCACCATCAATACCGGTCGTGGCCCTGAATTCGAGGGTGCCATCATCGCTCTCGTCCACCTCCTTTTCACCTGGCCCAACAAGACGGTCGCGCTCAAGGAAGCTTTCTACCGCCAGAACCTTCCCAACGTCATGAACTTGATCTCCACCGTCATTGTTTTTGGTGCTGTCATCTACCTTCAGGGTTTCCGTGTCGAGATCCCCGTCAAGTCGGCCCGTCAGCGCGGTGTCCGTGGCTCGTACCCCGTCCGTCTGTTCTACACATCCAACATGCCTATCATGCTACAATCGGCTTTGTCCTCCAACGTCTTCTTGATCAGCCAGATGCTCTACAGCCGCTTCTCCGACAACCTCCTTGTCAAGCTCCTCGGTGTTTGGGAGCCCAAGGAGAGATCCTCTCAGCTGTTTGCCACCTCTGGTGTCGCCTACTACATGTACGTTGTGTGTCCATCCGTGACGCAACTTCATTACTAACATTCGCAGGTCTCCTCCCCTCAGCATCACGGAAGCGCTCTCTGACCCTCTCAAGACCGCCATCTTCATTGTTTACATGTTGGTTGCCTGCGCCGTCTTTTCCAAGACCTGGATTGAAGTCTCTGGCTCCTCGCCCCGTGATGTTGCCAAGCAACTCAAAGAACAAGGTCTCGTCATGGCCGGTCACCGCGAGGAATCCATGTACAAGGAGCTCAAGCGTGTGATCCCTACCGCCGCAGCTTTTGGTGGTGCCTGTATTGGTGCTCTCTCCGTTGGCAGTGATCTTCTCGGCGCACTTGGTAGCGGTACTGGTATCCTTCTGGCCGTCACCATCATCTACGGATACTTTGAGATTGCCGCTAAGGAGGGTGACATGGCTGGGTTGAAGGGCATGGTCATGGGATAAATGACAGCAGGATACGATTTAATACAATAGACCGTGCACTTCTACCATCTTGGATTTTGTAATCCAAGGAAGACGTCACGGCTATAGCGGCGTGCGTGCGGAGGTTCATGCACTGCGCATTGTATATTATGATGAAGCAAAAAAAACGAACGCGAAGCTTTGTCACCTTCTGGGTCCATGACATGCGGAAAAGTCTGTATTCTAGCATTATTCAGAATTTGAATGCATATTGAACCTTCTGTCGGTAGTAATGGCTGACATCAGCATGTGTACAATCATCATGAAGTGCTGCCGCTTAGCGCATGTATTGACAACGATTCCTGGTTTGGACCAAAATCAATTACTGCAGATTGATAATGACAGTTCCATGGCTAGATTTCGTTCGTTGACTGTCTGGGCTACTGGGACCGTACTTTGATGGACTTGTAACAATGCTTACCTATTTGCTGGTCCTAGACACCACACACATGTCGGATAGTCATCCTATCTGCAGCAGCACTGGTAACCAAAGCGAATACTGCCGTAGCACAGCCCCCGATACATTGACCGATTTCAAGTTTTCAAAGCAGTCGCGTGCGCTACGAATTTGTTTTACGACTTGATGATACCTCGTGGTAAACGGCTCATTCAGCACTCTCTTTCAGGGCAAAGATGGCTGCCACAATCTTCTCAAGAGGCTATGATACAGCACCATGTCGTCGTATCCACAAGACTCCAGAAGTTCGTGGCGTGTCGCAGGAGAAGGAAATCCGTATAGCCACTTTGAGTACAAGAAAATACAAACTGATAGAGGTGCAAAAGGAATGGTGGATTGGCTAAGCTGACCGGAATGGTCAAGGTGGCACCCATGTCCTTCTCCAGGTTCCGTCGCAAACGACTGAGTGCTGGCTGTGGTCGAGATGTGAGAGGTTCCGTAGCGACAGTCTGTTCGAGAATGGAAGTTGCTATTCCTCCGAAAATGACCTTAGTTGCTCTTCCCAGCGGCAACGCAGTCTGGGCACCACTCATTCTTCTTCGAGTTCGTCAGAGAATGACTGAAGGGGGGATTCTTGCATCTGGGTCTGTTTGGGTAAAGCAGGCACCGGACAACCTTCTCTGCTCCGACGTACTGGACAGGGCTGACGCTCCGATTCGTCCACCTGCCCAGTGACACCCATCGCTTAGTCAAGAGGTCACGTGGTATTACTTTACAAACGCGTCCACTGCTCTAGTATCAGTATCCCGTTTATTGATAAAGTCTGCCTCGGAAGAAATTCAACATAAACTGCCGGAAAAATGGCTCTCTGGCGGTGGATCGCGCCCTACGAACTACCAGCACGCGATTGTCTCAGTATCGGACACGCACCTTCACAGGGCATCGTGTATGCCATCAACAAATCCAGCGTCGTTAAACCCCTAGTTCAATTCTGCTTGCCGGAAACACCGGATGAGCAAATACAAGATCGCTTTGAGAGCACTTTGCAAAGCCTTGCGTTATTCACGAAAGAAGTCAAGCTGTACGACCTGTTCTCCAAGAACCGTTACCCACACATTGCCCGGCGTCTCTATGCCGAACCACCGACGATTCTCTTCCTAGAGCGCTTGCTACCACTGGAGGAATCCCTCGAGCGTGCCGACCAGATGACGCGATATCGATGGGTCCTCGAGCTTTGCAGCGCGGTCGCGCACCTGGAAACACTGGGCTACTTTCACGGCGACCTCGCACCTCGAAACATGGGAATTGATGGTCACTCCCTCAAACTTTTTGAATATCGGTACCGCGATGCACATCACGGAAGAGGGGGTTGATGTCATGAAGCGTGGGGAGTACAGCGCTCTGGCTACATGCATCTATTTCATTCTTTCGGGTGTGGATCCGTTCGACGGCGTGAAATCTATGAAGGAGTTACGCAAGCTCCAAACGGACTTGGCCGAAGGGCGAGGGCAAGTCCATCCTGATGCGGCCATTCTCGAGGAGGTGATGCAGGATTGCTGGACCGGACGTCATTCAGCCACCACTTTCGCCGCCTTCTTCCTGAAGATAAGAGCCGTGCTCGATCCCGATGGTTTGGGCTGGACATCGGATACAGCGGGCCAGCGTGACTGGGAAACCGAACGATTCTGCAGGGATTGGCTGCGGACAGCAAGGGTTGATCCTCAGTGGAAGAGTATGGCGGAGTATTGCTCCGAATGGAGACAAGTGGGTGTTGACGGCTTGTTGCCGGAGGAAGAAGGTGCTTGTGTTTTTATGCGGTATGCCTTTAGGGAAATGCAGAAGAGAAAAGAAAAAAAATATTCAGGGCTTGCGTTGCGCGTTCAGGATGTTCTTATGCTATCTCTTTTTTCATCGTTGAGCCCTGGTGAAGTCCCCGCTCAGTTCGCCCACCTCGAGCATCAGGCGACCGAGCCTACACCATGCGGTTCAACGACGCTAACGGGAGACACGGAAATGTCGACGATGGGACGGTATGGACACCCGTCGATCACGTTATTGGCTCATCGAGACTGTAGCGCCATGCTCCTGCTGGCAAGCGAGAGCCCGATCACACGCATAATCAAAATTGTCGTTTCCAAGT
>Ga0182213_1000140_pt1 | contig 12149 bp, 15 predicted proteins | sample G5R1MG_22_FD_128399 | JGI IMG/M metagenome (GOLD analysis project Ga0182213, IMG submission 128399) | Switchgrass phyllosphere microbial communities from Michigan, USA - G5R4_MAIN_03OCT2016_LD1 MG | ecosystem: Host-associated > Plants > Phyllosphere > Phylloplane/Leaf | place: USA: Michigan... | reverse complement strand
CGTTGCGTACGCGTACTATACGGTATCCTATACCGTATCAACAGACGGGCTTCGTGCTCGAAGCTACGTGGATTCCATTATCGCATGATGTATCTATCCACGATCATTAATTAGACCAGCGGAAGCAAAAAAAAAATTCCTGTAGTTATGATTACGGGAGATTAGAGTTTGTCAATACCACAAAATCAGTTAAGAGCCATGGCTGATGTTATTGATAGTATCGCCTAGTCAAGGAAAACTACTCTGAAGGGAGAAGCAGCCAGCTTCGAGCAACGTCAATGTCAGAGACATACCGCTATGCACGCTCAAGACGCCAACCCATACAGCTGTGCGTGTAACATAAGAAGATCTGCTGACGCTGATGATGGAGATGCATATATGTAACTAAGCACAATGCCTCCGAAACTCCGTAGTCCAGATTACGTTAAACAGATGTGATGCAGGTGACACACCCAAGAGTTGAGATAGACTTGCTCATTCAAGCAGATGAATGTACACGTGTGCCACGGGGCGGGGGCGGTGCAGGTGCGGTGGGCTTGCCGAGACTGGGTGTCTGTATACCGGGTTTCTCGGTATGTTTGGCAATTTCGAGTACGCTGTTGGCACTCTCGCCTGCGCCCTGTACGCTCATGCCAAGCGCGCGCCGAGCGTATTCTTTCTGACCGTTTGCTGCTTGCTCCACTGGCGACTGCGCAGTACTATGACCGCTTACAGAGTCGTCATCTGCTACGTTTTCAGGTGGTTGTAACCATTGTACACTGGTACAACGTTTAACAAGTCGTATTGTGGTCTCATCGACTGGGGCGAAGTGGTTGCCACTCGTGATCAGGACGTGGAGCAGCCGAAGGAGATCATCTCGCTTGTAATGCGGCGGCTTACTGATCTGGCTATGCGTGAGAATCGGATGTAAAACCCGGAGATACGTATGTCGCAAGGCATTCGCGGCGGTGGAGTCATGAGGCAGGTCAATGAGGTTCCGAAGTATAACGTCCACAAGAACATATAGATCATTCGTATAGAAGTATTCGGCCGTAGAAGGACTTCCAAAGATGAGGTAGAGAACCTTGAGTATAAGCAGCTGGAGGGATGTCTCTGACTCTCGGTTAAGAAGTAAAATCAAATTGCATCCGAAGGTTTTGTACGTCATGCCATGTGTCGATAAGGCTTTGAGGACTCGATTTGTCACGCCTGGTCGTCCATCCGTGTAGCGGTTTGTAGAAGCCACCAGGTACTGTTCATTTAAAACCAGCTGTGTTCCAATCAGCTTATCGACTTAATTATAGTAGTAAACATACCAAAACACGGATCACAGGGTAGTGGTAATGGTCTTCGGAGTCATTGGAGACTCCCTCAATGATCCCCAGGAGGAATAGAATGAAATCGTCAGTCACAGCCACTATATACGGGCGGAGTTAGCCATTACCATTAGACCAGAATCGTGAGAGCTAAGCAGTTTCACCACGTACTGAAATCCTCGTAGGTCAATCGCTGAATTCGAGAAGACTCATACAATAATTCGAGCAGCATCTGGTGTAGTCGGACGTCATCTTGTACGCTGTTCATCTGCACAAGTTCAACTAGTCGAGCAAAGGTACCCTCGGTGTGCATCATTTCAAAGACCTCGTCATCTTTACTATTCCGGCCATCGTACAGCAGAAATGCGGCCACTATATGAAGGGTCGGATTGTCCTCTTCCTGTTCTTTTATCAGCCAGACTCTTCTATGCCCTACCAGTGTGTAGTCCAGGGCACATACCTGCAATATACAGTATATTATTTGCCGGCGCACGTATTCCTTATGCGAGGCGAATAGATTGCCCTCGAGCAAGCGAAATATGCACTTGGCGATGGTGTAGTCGGTCTGAAGGTAATCGGCTGCTCGTCATTAGTGGCGATCAGCAGCGATCTACACGGCACAATGGCGTACATTTGTAGTTTGTCGTAACATTCAGGAAGGACCGCAGCGCGTTATCGATGGCCTCGTGTGCTTGGCAGCGAGTCGATACAATATCGTCGAGCTCTGTGTAGCGCGTCAGTCATGGTGAGTGCAACAGGCGGGGTTACAGGCGGATCCACCATCCCAGAACTGCTGTTCATTTTCGAGATTATATGACACCTCAAATGCCATGTCGAAGTCCCGAATCTATTACTGCAGTCATCCTCTCCAGCGACGCAAGCTTTGGAGAGATTTTGTGGAAGGCGCAATGTGGTTGTTTGGTGTTGGATCATGTTGCCGAGAGTCCAGTGTCACCGGCGCTACTTTGACCAGTTAGGCATAGTTATCGATCCACTTGTCGCCTGAACACCACGAACTGTGTATTTTACCATTCCACGCATCGACCTTGGGCAGTAGTCTCTGTATACTACTCTAGACTATCGCTCTCAGGGCTGTCTTAGACCCTGAACCCATCCCCAGATCCCCTGCTAACAGACTGCCACCTTACTATCATTTGACGGTATCCAAGCTAATCCAACTCGTCGTGGTCTTGGAACGGCCAATTTTCGTTCAAGTACTTCTTCTCCTCCTCTGTCTCTGTGGATTCTAGCATTTGCTCCTTGATCAGCCGTTCTTTCTCTCGCGCTTCTTCATACTGTTCGTTCGGCACCCAACCGTCGATATTGACGCCAATGAAGTTGCGCACTCGTTGCATTTGTGAGTCCGCGTTCTTCTGCTCCGCATCAATCTCGAGGCATTCTTTGACTTCTACATCAGAGTACTTGATAGGAAAATCATTTTGTTTCATCGCCGAGTTGGCAATATTGGGCCAGTATGTTGATGCACGCACAAGCTCTGCCTTGAGGGAGACTTGGTCAACCCCCCTCCTAACGGCCTGGCGGCAATATCATAAAGCCGATTTCGTACAACAAGATCATGTGTTCCCATAGCATGAAAATGGGGCTTGTTTCTGTAACTTGTGGAACCCAAATAGAAATAGTGGAGCTGTCGCTGGCGGTAGAGTTCTGTCTCCCTTTCCTTCTCATCTTCTGTTAATGCGTCCAAGTTCTCTGGGAGCTTTGGAGGCCGGAAGTTCTCCGAATCTTCGTCACCATAATTCTGAAAATGTTTCGGAATCTTGGCTTGTAGGAAAACGGGAAGAATGGCGCTATATTGCCAGTCGACGAGACCCGTGATTTCGCCCGATGGAGATATAAAGATGTTGCTGGGTGAGAGATCCGGGTGACGGATGGTCGGCTGGTTCAACTCTTCTTTTTCGGGGATTGTGTGCCGCGCAACTTTCACATAATTCATGCCGTCTTTCTGCGAGACGCAAATTCTCATTATACCTAAGGTTGTGTGATCTTATTAGTCGACGAACGCGAGCAATCCCATTTTGCAATCACTCCGACAGGACTTACAGCCACCTGCCCGATGTGTAATTGTAAAAAGGATAGTCTGGGTTGCTGATTCCCAGCCTTGTTTCGGCATCTCGTACCACGTGTTCCGTCGAAAAAGGAGCCAAGAACTGGATGATTGGGCGATGCTGACAAAGGCCAAAAAATGGATTGGAGAAGGAACGACGTTCTCTAAGAACGAAGCTAATTCTCTGCGTTTTGAAAAGGAAACTCCTATTAGGTAGTACTGATGATGGGGGGGAGATGGGGTCGGCTAAACAGGAATATCGTCTAGTACACCCCTCTAGTAGGTAGGTAACGACTGTATCTTGGAGACGTCACAGTAAGCGATCTCAACTGGGTATGTTCCAGCAAGTACCAGCGAATGAGCACTCGGGTGGGTGACCACAAGCAATTTCCAGTCTTATCAGTCTTGGTCCATTCATGGTTTTAGTGACTTGAGGACGGTACAATTATTTTAGTGATGATCATGTGCGTTGAACCTCCTAGCATCATTTTGATACTGATGCATACCTGATCTTGACATTTAGAGTGAACGTAAGGACATGGATATGTAGTAGTCGCGATCAATACCACGGTCAATATCCCTGGGGTATCTGGGCTTGTAACAAGGCACATTTTAATTAGTCTACTATGTCAACTCTTGCATTTCCCTCATTAATCGGAGTAGTGCTTCTGTAAGTTGTCAGACCATAGTACGATCCGGCACACATGTGCATATGAGACTTGAACCTTTCATAGCTTCTTTTCATAATGCATGTATAACAGTAACCCCAAGTCGTATTCGACGATATCATGCGTTACGCATCCATCTATCTCTGACACTCTGTCAAGATAAACACGCATCCTTCTAACACCATACCTCTTGCCCCTAACCTCACACGGGCCGCTTGAACGGATGCGCCTCGGTATTCAGCACCCACTCGTCCAGGCTCACCACGTCTTCTTCTGAGAAAAGTAGATAAAAGTATTTTAGTGTTTCCGCAAGCCAGAAACTTTCCATTTCGTCCTTGATAAAAGGCACGGTCATTGTGATGTCCTTAATGGCGCTGTTGCCGTACGTGGTCGACGTGTGCTTGTTGATGGCCTGGAACATGCGCCAACCGGCTTCGCGCCAGTGCGCAGAGCCAGTGATGCGGTACATGTACCACACTGATTCTATTGCTTCGGGACTATGGAGGTGGTCAGAAAATGACGATATGAATGCTGTGTGCGATAAGAGGGCTCAGGGCTTACCGGAGGATATAATGGCGCGCATTGATTCTTGTCACACCCTTTGGAAGCCGTTCTTCCGTAATTCGACTCTGCACATAATCCTGATGACTCATTGGCGGATACGGCGATATGAGGGAAGGAAATTGCGGTAGCGTCACGCTTGATGGTGGCGCCAATTCTTCCTCATGGGGGATGGGCAGGACTTTGGTGGGCGATCTATCGCCTTCTTCAGGTTTGCCTTCCCTGAAGTCGTCGCGGTCTTGTTGCAGGCCGGGCAGCATGGAATGTATGTGTGCTATTTCCGCATCATCTACGAGATCGGGAAGTTGGCGTCTGTTGAGCGTATCCGCCGGGACCGAGGTCACTGGTGTGGCTTCTGCAGCAAGTGCTGTGGGCTGTAATGGTGCTGGCTGCGCAGTCACAGCAGCGAGTTCCGCTTCGTACCACGCCGAAGCAGAGGCAAGATTTGACTCGTATGCTTCCATCTCCTCCTTGTAGCTACTTTGGCGAAAGTTCGCCAGCGGATCGAGGGTCTCCCAATACTTTGTTTGGTTCCAAGCACAATTCTCTGTACTGAGGCATGGTACAACCTCAAAAGATTCTGGCATGATGCCGCTTGCCGTCATTTCATAGCTCCATACACAGCTCTCTGTAAGCTACTTTGCAATCTCGAGGTCCTCAGGCCGTTTGAAGATCTTTGCGCCCATACCCAACATACCACCAGCGAAACAGGTAAGATGCTCATTTTGACCCGTAAGATCGCCGACTTTGGTCTCATTGGTGTTAGATGGTACCGTGAACTTGCCGCTGAACAAAATGTCTTCGTTATTGGGAAGCATCGGGCGGAAGAACAAATGTTTTTTCCAGACCTCTACAGACTTTTCGTACATGGTACGATATTTCTCGACCTGGCCACCGAGGAGAAGATACTCTTTTGGCAAATATTCGTAAGTTGAGTCAGATTGTCCACCAAGAGTGTACGTCTCACTTCCGTAGCTGGAGGGTGATTTGATACCCTGTGCTATACACTCTGGGTATGTTGGCAACGTATCCGCGGCAGAAAATGCTTCATCAGGCCGTGTGTCGTCAGCGGCAAACGCTGCTACAGGAAGTTCTTCGAGCAGGTTGACCTGCCGATTCTCCCGCGGACTGTCACCCGATTCGCTGCTAATGCGATGCTTCTTAGCTCTCACCGGCCTAGGCGCACCTGCGTTAGGCGTATGGGCTAAATCATTCGTAGATGTGATAGTGGGCTCATATATGTGAAGTCCATCATGCAAGTAATCCTCAGGAGGAGTCAAGGGTGATTGGGAGAAGGAATCAGGGCGCACAATGCTGCATCCAGAGATGTCCAATTTGGTTGGCCACATGCCGGGGAGCTTCGACTCCATCTGGAACGCCTCTAGATTGTCTGTGATGCGTGCAACTGCATCGTAGTACTTGTCTTGGCCTGTAAGCTGGGCAAGCCTGGTGAACTCCAAGGAGAGTGAACCAACTTCGGCAAGAACGGCGTTCCTGCTAGCATGGTGCCTCTGGGACGCGAATTGGGGCCTCCAATAGTAGTAGGTTTCCGGCATTCGGTTTGGAGTATCAAAGGCGCTGACGAGTAGCTCTGCCAGCTCTACGGCCTTGTCAAGAAGAATCTTGTATTTGCTGCCGCTTATATCGTATGCGGCAACCAGACCACCGAGGTAGCGGATGACCGTCTCGAATAGAGGAATTTCAGCGCGGTCGGTAGTCGTGAAATCGATGTGGTCGACGGCCTTGACTGCCTCTTCAAATTCGTCCTTCAGGCCCATAATCCATAGCGTGTCCAGGGAGTCGACCAAGGTAGCCCCCCAATTCGCAAAGGGATCCCTGAATGAGCCGGACTGGGGCCTGAGCTCGTCATGGAGCCATGCGAACTTTTTGTAGCCATCCCATGATTTCTTGGCGACTCCCCGAATCACGTCCAGTTTCGCCAGCCGGTCCATCTTGGCTGCTTCGCCTTCGGGCTGGAAGGCAAACTGAATCTTGGGGGCCGGTTTCGGTTTTCCCGTAGGCAGCCGGAGCAGGGCTGAAGAGGCGACCGGGAACTGCTCGGGCAGCTTGGACCAGTGAATGGGCGAAATACTAGCCGCGGGGGGGAGCTGATTGTTGTCGAGCACGCCGCTGCCCATGGGCCGGTCATGCTGTGGCGGCACCTGCGGACTCGGGATACTAGGATTCTGCGTGCTCTTGTTTTCGACAGGCGTCGGCGCCTTCTGCACAGGTGGCGGCGTTTGGGGCACATGTTGCTGTGTGGCGGCGGGGATGTCAAGTCTCAGACTCTTCGTCTCAATTGCCACGGCAGGGCGAGGCTGTGTGTCCAGCTCGGGCTTGGACTCGAGCTCAGGCTCAGGCTTCTTCTCGCCGCCCGGGGTGTCGAGTCTCGCTCCCGTGGCTACGCCAGATGTAGTTTCTCTCCATGCCGCGGCCGAGGAGGTGAACCGGTAGAGTGCGGCCACAGCGATGAAGGCCAAGACGAGGAACACGCGATACCTTCGGAGCCGTAACATGGCCGAAGCAGGGCCTGAGAAGCATAAAGGTTGCGTGAGTCGTGAGGCTGTTGCAAGCTCAGACGATCCAACCCCAGCCCGTTGTGAAACGTCACCAACGGCACACGCTCAATCGACCCTGACCCGGAATAACCCGTGGCCCTTGCTGCCTCTCGTACATACCAAGCGCGCATAGGCCATAGGCTTTCTAGCCTTTTTTGTATATACATAGTATAATAAGAGGCTGGCTGCTGTACTAGGTACCCTATACTGGAGGTTCTATATAACATCCGTGGCGCAAGGAGGGCTTGGCATTGATCATCATGGCATTGAATTCATTCTAACAAGGCTTTTAACAACGCGCTATGGCTGCAGCATATATGCACCATGTGCTGGACGCAGAACACAGGACGCAGGCACGCCTTTCTTCATCGCCTGCCTGTCTGACCAAGTACTTGACCTTGCTATTGTCCTTCTTCACCACCAGGACCCGGTTGTCGTCCCTGCAGAAAAAGTCAGTGGTTGCATACAGAATGTCATCGTATGCCATCATACCATTTGCCGTGCCTTGAGCATTTCATCGCATAGCAATAGATTCGACGAAATACCCGTGGCCGATGCTATGCAGTTGCGAAGTACGCGGAACGAGTCGTACACGCCTTCTTGTGTGGGATCCATCGCCTCGCCCGTTGAGAGGTTAAGGCCCACAATGTTGCCCTCGGCGTGCTCATCTTGCAGAGCGGCCACTGCGGAATGGTCAGCACACGTTCCATCTTGCTACCTTCTTCACGTACATGAGTCCTGAATGTCATGTCCCGAATTGGCGGCCAACGTCTTCGGGATGACAAGCAGTGCGTCCGCAAACGCCGACACACCCCACTTCGCCTTGCCCTTCACCGTCTTCCTGAACTGTTCGCTGTTCAGATGGGCAGCGCAAGCAACTTGAAAAGCACCACCACCAGGCACCACGCTTCCATCAACAATCATGTTATAAACGCTCCTTAGGCCGTCACGAACGGCATCCTTGATCTGGGAAATGGTGTGCGTGTTGGGACCCTTGATGAGTACTGTGACTGACTTGGGCTCCTTGACATCTTCCTATGCCATGTGAGCGCATGGCCTGCATTACCCATCAGGCAACTCACAATGAAAGTATACTTTTCCTCTCCAAGCTGGTGCTCATACACGAGACCAGCCCACCCAAGGACCTCGGGTGTCAAGTCGTCAACGCTGTTCTGCGAGGTTCCACCACATACGAGCTGTAGGCGCTCCATGTTCCTTCTCTTCGCTCTCCGAAGCGCAAAGATCCCGTTCTTAACAAGTACGTCCAAACTCAGAGGATCAATACCCTTCTGATTAATGATGACAAATCCCTTCTTCGGATCATCACCACAAACCTCCTTCTTCAGCTCTACAATCTTCCTCAGCTTATCATCGACGAACCGTCGCTCACTCTCCACAAGCTTCTCCCTTTGATCTGCGCTTGAGTAGTAGAATCCCGAGTTGATTTCGGACTTTTCGTACTCCAAGCTAACGTTCAACGTCAGGATGTATGCGTTTTCGACTCTCTTCGCCATATCGGGGTGCCTTGCGCCGTGGTCCAGGGCCAGTCCGCGAATGAGCTGGGTATCCGCAGCGGTGCGGTGCTGCATCGTCATAATCTCGACCATATGAAGATCTGGTTTTGCGGGCGCTTGGTAGATTGCGAGAACCGCGTCTACGATGTCGGGCGTTAATTGTTCGGCGAGCGAGCTGTCGAGCTTCGTTGATAGCGATGTGCGAGCGACGGACAAGAGAAGTTCGCGGTCAACTTCCTTTTGCAGCTTGAAGTCATCGAGAAACTTTTCCGTGTCAGCTTTTCTGTCGATCTCGAGGGCAAGCAGTTTCTACCTTGAGCGCCTCCGTCTTTGCGATTTCGTAGCCATCTGCAATCACACGAGGGTGCAGTCCCTCGGCGATGTACCGATCAGCTTGCTTTAGCAGTTCTCCTACTAATAGGACGACTGATGTTGTGCCATCGCCTGTGATATCGTCCTGTGCTGTGGCTGCGCGCGCAATCATGACCTAAATTGATTAGGAGCGTAACATTTCACCGGGAGTATGCAACGCACGGCAGTGGGATTCTGGATTTGCTAATGGAACGTTAGCATTGCTTTCTGGCCCCTCGTTCCCGCACATACCATCTCTTTGAGAAGGACGCTTCCATCTTTGGTGAGTTTGATCTATAGGCAAAATTAATGCGGATCTCGCGATTCTACAGAGTAGACATACTCCTCCTGCACCATCGACAAGCCTGTTCACGATTAGTAACCGGGTGTGGCGATTGGCGCCGTCTCCTCACATCTTCAGTGTGCCGCGGGGACCTAGATTTGAGGCGAGAACCTTGATGCCATGTGAGCCAGATAGTCTTGCACGGTCCGACTCTTTGATCACACCTGCTGCAGGCCTTCGCCCGCCGATATATTTACTCGGAGAGCTTCCCCGCGCCTCTGCGTACGGGTCAGTTACTGTGTTCTGCACATTTAAATGAGATCCTACCCTCGACTCGGCCTTGGGGTTGAGAAGCTGCGCTGCCGACATGACTGAGAAAGTCCAGCAGGGACTGAAACGGTGGAGTAGAGTAGGCAAGGCACAAGGCAGTATGGTGGGGCAAGGTGCTGTTTTCGCGTTGCTGGTCGCGCGTCCCTCCTCAGAATTCCGGCGGCCAATCTATTGGCCGGTGGCGGCGCCAAGGCTTTTGGGAAGCTCGAACATTTTTTCTCCCATTTGTAGATAATCCTCGCACGCACCGCGCCCAATTCGCACCGCCAACACCCGCGAATCATCACCGGGCTACCATCCAGGCCTCCCTCAGACGTGGCGACAACCACAATGTCGATCGATTACCTTTTGCACGAAAGTCCCGTCGGCTATGCGGTACGTGATGTTGCTCATAGTCCAGTGCCAACGTGCAGCTTCTAACGTGCGCTGTTCAGGTATTCAAAGTAGTACTGCAGCCCGACACAATTGGTAACCGTCTTGCGGAGGTCCAAAAAGCTGTACAGGACCTTGCCAAATTCGGAAAGACGGTCGAACTCGTCGGTCTCGCGCCATTCCAAGGCACTCAAGATGCGCTGCAAGAGATCAACGACATCTCCGAGGGCATTTTGTCCGACTTTCTCCGCGCCACACTCGAGACCAACTTGCCCAAGGCCGGGAAGAAGAGGACCATTACCTTGGGTGTGAGCGAGAAGAACCTGGCAGGAAGCATCAAATCTGCTTTCCCTACCCTGTCCTGTGAAACGAGCGACACCTCCGAGGTCGTGGCTGATCTGCTCCGTGGCCTTCGCCAGCACTCGGGAAAGCTTATTAAGAAGCTTCAACCAGGCGATATCGACAGGTCCATTCTAGGTCTTGGCCACGCCTACTCCCGCGCCAAAGTCAAGTTCAGCGTTCAGAAGCAGGACAATCACATCATCCAGGCTATTGCAACGCTTGACCAGGTCGACAAGGATGTAGGTCATCCCTTGGCGGGACCGCATCTGACTATCGTTAATTCCTTGTAGCTGAACCAGTTCTGTATGCGCCTGCGCGAGAACTATGGATGGCACTTCCCAGAGCTGTCCAAAATCGTGTCGAGCAACGACCAGTACGCCCAAGTTGTTCTCAAGATTGGCGACAAATCGCGCCTCACTGACGATGACCTGCATGATCTTGGTGCCGCTGTGGATGACGATGAGGGTGTCGCGCAGGCCATTATCAAGGCTGCTCGCACCAGTATGGGACGCGATCTCTCCGAGGCAGACATGGAAATCGTCATGGCCTTTGCAACGCGCACGGCATCCCTCGCTGCGTACCGCAAACAATTGTCCAACTATCTCGGCAGCCGGATGAACCAAGTGGCACCCAATCTGGCGGCTCTCATTGGTGACGTTGTCGGCGCGCGTCTTATCTCGAAGGCCGGCTCGTTGACCAATTTGTCCAAATATCCGGCCTCGACGGTGCAGATCTTGGGGGCCGAGAAGGCTCTTTTCCGAGCGTACGTTGTTTCGGGACCGTATGTTGGTTGTATGCTTTGCTCTAATGCTTTCCCAGGCTCAAAACCAAGGGCAACACACCCAAGTATGGCCTGATTTACCACTCTTCCTTCATCGGACGCACGGGCGCCAAGTCCAAGGGCCGAATCTCACGCTTCTTGGCCAACAAGTGCTCGATTGCGTCGCGCATTGACAACTTTTCGGACACGCCCACCTGCAAGTTTGGCGAGGCGCTGAAGCGCCAAGTGGACGAGAGAATTGAGTTCTACGCTTCGGGGGCTCCTCCTGCCAAGAACTCGGCCGTGATGCAGGCAGCCATGAACTCTGTGCTGGCTGACATTGGTACCGAGGATCCGACGTCGACTGCGGCCGAGGACGTGGAGATGGCGGATGGCACCACCGCAGCTGCAACGGAACCAGCTGCCGGGCAGGGAAAGAAGGAGAAGAAGGAGAAGAAGGACAAGAAGGCGAAGAAGGACAAGAAGCGGAAACATGGCGAGGAGGAAGCGGGTGAAGAGACGAAGAAGAAGAAGAAGAGCAAGGCGTGATTGCATGTGCGCATGAGACGAGCGGTGTGCCCCGCCTCTTCTGTGCAGTTCCCTGTCGGCGTTGGACAACCGGGTGGTGTTTTGGGCGTTGGCAGTGGTTTCGTCGTGATAGGACGGGGGAGTTTGACAATGCATGTGTTTGCCCGTTGGCCGACCGGTGACCCTTTGGCGCGCGTGTTCCTGAACGCTGCATCCATGCCGGACCCCTGCGGGCCGGCCAATGACAGCCGGGTGAGGCGTGCATGAATCGGGAAGCGCTCGGGCCGCTCAGCCACATGCAAGCCCGCTGCAAACCGCAACGTTGGGACCGCCATCCATGAAACATGGCTATCGTGTGGGGTTTGTATTGGCCAGCTAGCTACAGGTTGTACTGCCATGGGAAATCGGGTAGGGTGCGAGGTGTAGATGGATGCTTGGGTGCTTGGGTGCTTGGGTGCTTGGGTGCTTGGGTTCGGCTGGGTAACGACGCCGTCATGGCGCAGACCAGCAGCAATTCATTGT
>Ga0182213_1000137_pt1 | contig 12216 bp, 11 predicted proteins | sample G5R1MG_22_FD_128399 | JGI IMG/M metagenome (GOLD analysis project Ga0182213, IMG submission 128399) | Switchgrass phyllosphere microbial communities from Michigan, USA - G5R4_MAIN_03OCT2016_LD1 MG | ecosystem: Host-associated > Plants > Phyllosphere > Phylloplane/Leaf | place: USA: Michigan... | reverse complement strand
TCGACACCAGCCCATGTCACGTGTCGTCGTTGCCTGGACGCAGCAGCCAGCCTACGCACGTCCGCCACCAGCAAACTGCGAAGCACGCCCTACGCCTATATAACAACAAAACATTGCCCTACCTTCGCCTTCGGGCATTTGGTCATTTGAAACGATACAGAGAAGATTAGCATGGCCCCTGCACTAAGGATGACACGATAATCAAAAGAGACGCTACCATTTTTTTGGTATTTTTTTTTTGGGAAGACTATGCCTGGGGAAGTAGTAGGTGTAAGCCATGTTCGAGTCTCTCCGTCGCAGCCGTTGTTTCGGAGCCCTTTTTTGGGGTTGTTTTTTGCCTTTGCACGGGTTGTGTGCCGCGCCTTCATCACCCCGATATCACGCTCGTGGTAACTGGGTAGTACTTGGCCGATCCTACGGACAAGACCCTTCGCTTCAACAACAAAGCTTTGCCAGATTTACCTCGAGGCCTCTGTGCCCAGCCCAAGACTGGGCCGCAGTGCACATGGCGTAATCCAAGCTACGGCGTAGCAGGACAAATTGCGTAATCGTCCTCCGAGCTACTTCGCCGTATTTCATATACCGTACACCTGCTATGAGCTGCACCCCAGCGGCCTCCCAAAAAAGACTCACTAGCTTCCAAGCCCATGGTCGCGTCTCGGAAACGGAGAATGGTGCTTCCGTGTCTCGTGTGGAGAGAGCTTGTGTTGTGCGCTGATGGACATACCGGCATGTCTACAGAGGTTCCGGTAAGGCGGGATCTTATTTCAGCGGATGCGTCCACGTCCAGCATGATAACTGTACTGCTAGAAAATTCAGGAATTGGCCCCTGCCAGGTGCGGACCATTTTTGGTTTGACCCAACAGGCCAAGACAGGCTGGCCAGCCATCGGGGTGCATATCACTGGGACGCTGGCTTACAAGCCGTGCTTGCATCCAGAACGAAAGCGAGACTGACACTGAACACGACATGCCACAATGTATTCCTCGCAGCAAAAGGCCCTGCTACAGTGCAGTGTGCCCATGCTCTATAACGCCGGGGTATGCAGATGTAGGATACAAAGCGCAGCCCAAGCTCTCCTTCCACACCCGTCCGTTCCAGAGCGCAAACCAACCGCCGGCTCGCGGGGAGGCCCTCGCCCGGACCGTCTCCTCTTCCGCGCACATTGGCTTGTCCTGCACGCCCAGCCATGTATCGTGGGACGAGCATAGCCCCGTCCGACCGCACGGGCATTCATCTGTTCTTGCCGCGCTTGGCTTCGAGAAAAAGCACCTGCTTTCGGACTGTCCGTGTCTCAGCACTGCGCTTGCGCGCGTGTCGCGCGGGCCTGGTGAGGGGACCGTACCGATGGGATCGTACTTGAGCATGCTCAGCGGGTGGTGCGCGCGCGGCCGTTGCATGGTGCGGTAGTAGCCCGTCATGGCCATGGAAATCAGGCGCACCATGATGGTGCGGGACTTGGCTGGGCGTGTTGGTCAGCGCATGATGCGGGGAAGGCGGGCGTCGCGCAAGCGAGCCATCGGACAGAGGGGTGTCTTCGGGGATGCTCGTGTCTTCGCGCGCTCGTGTGCTTGCCTTTCTTTGCCATTGCGACGCGCGGGGTGGGGTGTTGCCGGGGGAAACACCTCGATGGCGATGCCGTGAGGTTTCCAGCGTTTCCCGCTTGGAGGTCGGTGTATCTTCGGCTGGGGGCTCTCGGCCAATCAACGGCCGTTGACGCCACCAGCACCGCATAGACTGCGTTGATTGAGTCCCTCTTACCGACATTTTGCCGTGAACGCGACCGCCCTGCCATTGGCGCGAGGGCTTATTACGTGGGTGTAAAGTGCATGTGTCCCCACGTTGCTGGTCAACATTTCAAGGCAAGAAATATGTGGTCCATTCAACTCAGAAGACGACTTCAACGCAGCTCTGGTAAAGCGGCGGCGGTCTGATTGGGCAGGCATGAAGAAGCATAGTTTCCAGACAGACCTCTACGAGAGAAATCTTCAAAGGACGTTAGTTGGTTATAAGCCAGTTTTCCGTCATTCGGATCTGCAAAGAAAGAAAGTGATTGTGTATCGTGATACATCGCAGGGCCTAACGGTCGGCTTGATCGATTGGGAGGAGGCTGGCTGGCTCCCGGATTTCTGGGAATCCTTTACTGCTCTGCAAGGTGTACAATGGGATAACGACTGGTCCTAGCGAAGCGTTGGTCATGAAAATGGTACATCAAGACCTCATATTCTGAGCGTCCATGCTCGCATTTGCTGGCTCTCTAACATGTCTCAGTTTGCTAAGCACAGAGGTAATGGAAATCTTCTACAGCGAGCAGAATCCAACATCATGGATGAGTAGTGCAGGTCCTAAGTGGTCAAGTGTGCCTTGCCACGTCATATATCTGCTGCCTTCCCTGGGGCCTGTCTGAAGGCTGTGACACTTGTATACGACTATACAATCTCCCATATTATCTACAATAGTAGTAAATATAGTCCACTTGATCCATCATACAGCTGGCTTATTAACCCGCCCCTAATACTGTTGATATACCATCGTATATTCCCTATACGCCATCTCTTACCCCATAGAAACAGGCGCTCTAGGTAGACTGAACAAGGAAGAATTGCCAGGGTTGAGTTCAAAAGCAGGCAGGGAAACGGAGTCGAGTAGAAAGTACACTCAAATATATCAATGATCAATTCCTGGTGTAGAAACAAATTCCCAAACAGCCACAGGTACTCCTGCGTGGCCCTGCCTCAAACTCGGACCCCTCGCACGTGTATAATAACCAACTCGCTCAATCTCGCAACATCCAGTACAGCTTAGGAAATGTTCGCTTCGTGTCGCAACTCGCTGTTGCGCGTCCTCTCCTCGGTGACCGACATCTACATGACAGTGCACGGCAGACAGCAGCAACTGCAGTCGTCGGTGCTGATGCATGAGCACTTGCCGGCCTGGGGCTTGACGATCGAGCCGGCGGCTGAGGAAACCGAGTTTGTCGAGGCAGGCATGGTGTTGGTCGGATGTGTTGTATGTATGTTGTATGTGTAGCTGGGTGGAGATGCGAGAGTAGGAGATGTGGAAGTGGATGCGAGAGTCGTATTCACTGCGACTTGATTAGTTTCAAAGAACCAGAGAACCAGAGAACCAGGACAGGTAAACTGACAGTCGTCGAGGTAGGAGGTTTGGAGTGTGCTGAAGTTGGAAGAAATGGAAGGAACTGGGTTAGTTAATAGGCTTCGCGTTGCGCGGCGCTACCTAAGCTAAGCCTCAGTGATCAGCGCCAATCCGTAGTATGACGTTGCCACTGTGGCGCAAACCACGCTCCCACAATGAGTATCCATCTATCTTGCAGACAGTATCTGGCCGTCAAGGGCGCACATGTTCGGCGTCATGTTGCGTGGGATTTATGGCCGATGTTCGCAAACATGTTCCATTTCTGACCTACTGTATACAATAAGGGGTATCACTAGATGCCAAGCCTAGAAGAGCCACCAATCACCAACTATAAGCCTGTCGGTCCGATGCATTCAAGTCGTTGGTCAAGTTTCAAACATCCCTCCAAGTCGGCTCCGTTTTCTCTGCCAAAGGCGTTCTAATAGCTACACCAAGGTCAGCATTTACCATGGCCTGCCTTTCACAGAGCTTACCATTCTGATCGCCAAAAGGATCGTCGTCATTCGCCTCAGGCTCGCTTTCTGGCTCGGCCTGCTGCTTGCTAATAGTAGGAATAGGAGGCATTGGAATGCTGGTTGGCCTGGGTGGCTTCGGCGGAGGCGACTCGTCACTCTCCAAAGCAGCCATGGTGGCGGTAGCAGAGTGTGGCACGCTAGTATCCTCGTTGTCACTGTCGCTATCGTCGTCGATGCTCTTATCCATAATTTCAAAGGCCATGAGACCTTTAACGAGTTCATCGTTAGCATTCAATAGACCGCCAATGTACTGCTCTGACTCAACCAAATGAATGTAGCGCAGGATTTGACGACGCAGCTGCTTGCAGGTCTCGAATCGTTGCAACACTTCGGCATTTTCGCTGACACGCTGCTGCTCGCGGTTTATGAGTTGCAACCCGTTTAATAAGTTTGTACTTGCAACATTTGCAGATGCTATTGTTTCAAGAAGTTGGCCCTTCTCCTTCTCAAGATTGAAAGTCTTATTTCGGCCCTTCTTATCCTTTTTGTCCCTCTTGAAGATCGAAGAGCTCGGGAATGGAGTAGAAGGACCAGGAGCGACGGCTCTGTTGGTAGAGGAAGATGCGTGATGCGCTTCAGGACGGCGAGCCTGGGGAGAAGGAGGTGATTGATCTTGGTGCTCGCGTGCAGCCTCGGCATCCTGCTGCCTCACGATGCGTGATTGCTGTGGTTGCGGTCGCTTCGTACGTGGCAACTCTTTATGGAGCGCTGCGATCCGCTCAAGACCGGGCGTGCCCTTGTATGCAACGGCCCACTCTCGAAAGAGGACCATGGCCTTCCCTCTAACTTCAGCATCACCATAGTCATCGCGAGCGAGTATTCGTAGCCTTTCGAGGAGTGGCTCATCTGCGAATGCTTTTTGGAACCTGGGTCCAGCATTCTGAATTAACGCGTCTAATATCACCAGGGCACGAATCTGGCGATGAACATTGCCGTATTTACTGGAATAGTATTAGATGACACTGCGAAGTCATGGCTGCTATTACTTACAGTTTCTTTCGCAAAGCTCGAGCAGCTTCGGTCGGCCCAGAGGATTGGATGCGGATGACTTCAATGAGATCTACCACTCCGCCAACATCCTATAACATTCAAAAACGGTATCCACACAGGTACAGCGGAATGACTTACGTTTTCTTCGTATTGCTCGCTTGTCAAGCGATCAATATGAACGCTCACCGCCGAGAATGCATGCTTCTATTGCGGGACCCAAAGTTTTAGCATGTAGTGATAATGTTTGAATAAACACAATGTGCAAGGGTTCGCGGAAATAAGAATGTTGGACTAAGTAACTGATGGGTTGTAACGATGAGAGATGAAATGGGGTCTTGCAATTGAAGCGAAATTGCGAGACAGACTGGAAAATCTCAAGCACATCCGTTGCATCATGGACCCAAGGCTTGAAGATTCGTCACGGCTCTAGACTATTCAAAAGCGGTCGGTCATTGCTATCGGAAGGCTGAAACCACATGATTCCGTAAACCACGAGGAGAGAAACTGACACATAGACGAGAGAGCTGGCAGAGATGAACTGATTCTTCGGATTCGGCAGGCCTATGTGCAGTAAGGTGAAAGTAGCTTACCGGCATCTTATGACTTATCCCAGCACCACACACCTTCCTCGTTGCTTCTTCTTGGTGCCTAGTATGTGAAATTCTGGTTGGGCTGGGTTAGACTTGATTGCTGTATTCGCTCTTCACCAGAAGGAAATGGCCGTGAGTCCCAAGGGAGACGATGGTCCAATACGGGGAGCCGTGCCAAAGAAGAAGAGGAACAGGGTAACGACTGCACGGTGTGAGGCTGTGAAGGGCCAAAGTATGAGTAGTAAGCCGTCAACGTGGTGGAAGGAGATGCTTAGATGGGTCCAATGTGTGAGTGCTGTGCATTCATGAAGCTGCCCTGATCTGATGGATGGACGTTGCCCGCGTCACCCCACCACGCTAACGTCATTGGGTGTGCGGAGCACAAGGAAGGGAAGAGGGAAGGCGCGACCGCGCAACCTTCCTCATCTCGACAATCACTTCATACGCATTCACCCACCCGTGGTGCTTCTACCCATTTACCCATTTTCTACCCATCTACCCACTTTCCAAAATGAATGGCGTTAATACAGCCGACGCACTGTATCGTGGCTGGTGCGACGTGGAGGGTGCAAGAGACGATCAAAATGCCGCGTGAGGAGTCCAAAGCACGCGTTCTATCATACACCAGGCTCCTCACTACTGGCATCAGTCGCTACCGGCTGCACATGGACTAATCTAATCTTTCAGGTCCTGCACCTCTTTTCCCTTCTCTTCCAGTTTTACAGCAGTCAACACCAATCCTCAGACCCTAACGCCTCCTTCATCGGTGGTCGCACGGGCACATGAAGCCCGGCGTCGGCCGACTGGTACCGGCGATCGTCGTCACAATCCTGCAATAGCGCGCTATCTAGGACTGGAAAGCCGAGACGAGCCTTTGAGTCTGGAAAAGTATGCTCCGCTTGCTCCATACCAGGGCCCCCGGACAACATCCACAAAGCGACGAAGCCAGGCCATCGGCAGCAGCAACTCCGATCGTACACCGGTAAACACTTCCGAACGTACGTTCCCAACGCAGCAACTTGTCTCACAGAGCTTCCGCGTAGCAAAATCATCCCGCGAGATTGATTTCACCAAGCCGCAACGACATGTGCATCGGTCACCAGCGTCGACCATCTCCCAGACCAATTTCCAAACATCGCCACACCAGAGCACGCCTTATAGAGGCACTAATCAATCTCAGTGCAGTAATCAGACAAATCAAACGGACACTGATTCACTTCAGAATTCGCCAGCACGGCAGGAAGCTGTCGATACATTCCTCAGCGAAGACGACTTCGATGACGGTGTCATGGATGACGATCTGCTGAGTGTGATCCATGCTCCGAGCTCCCTGGTTTTCGATGATCCGTTCGAAATCAAGTCCATAGAGGGAGGGGCCGCCGCGCAGAGACAGGCAGAAGTTGATGTCACATCTAGCAAATCGCTGGTACTTGAAGCTAGAGTCAGCTCAGAGAGTTCACAGTGTTCCCGGAAAAAGTTCAGGTCGCCATTGACGCAGACTTCCCAGCTCCTAGCAGCAACTGGGGATGTTGAAAACCCTAATGCTCGCAAGCCCATTGTGAGGCCTTCGTTCCCAGCCGTTGTGCGTGACCGCTCACCTATTATCGGTCTTTCGTCAAACACGTTGTTAAGGACATGCTTCCGTATCGGTGAAGTGGTGAATCAGAGCCACCAGACCCTGAGAAGTGGACAGAATGTCATCTTTGAACTATACGCTAGAGTTCTGGAGTCAGACCGAACTGAGATCCAGCAAACCTTTACTTTTTGTGACCTCTTCCACGCCAGACCGCCTTATCTCAAGGGAATCTACCACGCCACCATCTGGAAATCCGTGCAGCTGTTCGAGTATGACAGCAGACGCCTTTTGCACAAGGGGCGAATCTGTCGCAGCATTGGAACGACCAAACGAGTAAACAAGCAATGGGTGATGACGGTTCTCAACATTTGGGAGGCGACTTGGGAAGACATCAAATGGGTCGAGGGAATTGTGAGCTTTTAAGTTACTTTTTCATCCGGATGAGCAGTGCGTGCCATGTGGTGGAGGATGAACTAAGAAATATGATTCGTCACTTGTTGGTACAAACCTACTGCGAGAAGAATTCCCGAGCCCCTGGGTAAATACATAGACCACGAATGTTCTTCACCGTGTCACGCAATAGCCAGATGGTAGCACATGGACAGCCACAATATCCGATAGGACCTAATGGCTACCATGGGTTCAAGTGCAGGCAATTCATGGCTGGTCATAGCTTTTGCATCATGGTTGGTCCCCAGTAATGTACGGGCCCCGCTTTTGACATCAGCGACCAGCGTGCGCCCCGATGCAAGACCGTATTGAATGCAGCCGTTGGCTGGCATGACTGCCTCTTGATGTCCCACCGCTTCATTGCTCTCGATCGAACAAACTCAACGCCATGTTGACCCAAGCCATGGCCACACAGAACGCGGGGAAATCCGATGACGGCCGCGAAGCAGCCACCCTTAAACCTCGACCTGCACAGACACCAGAAAAGTCAAAGTCGCCCAAAGCACGCTCTTTGTCGGACAGCGCACCTCGCCTGGAACCGTCGCCCAAGTTCCAAGAGCCCGGCCGCATATCGAAGGATGACCACACTATCATAGCGAGCCCGAGCACGCCGCGCAGGCCCGACTTCCTCTCTCGCGGCCTCTCGCTGCAAATGCCGCCTCGCGGAGAGTCACAGATGCCCAGTCCCGCCCAGTTTGCTGCCCGTGTGCCTCTGTCGCCACAGCTAGACTCTCGTAACACCTACGCGTTGGGGTCGCCTGCATCACTGCTTCCCCGGCGTTCGCGAGGCGCCGAGTTCTCGCGGGCGTGCACCAACCTCCACCATTCCACGCTTCCGGACGCATCTTCTCCCGACTCGTCGCCTACAATCACACAAAAGGGAATCAAAATCCCACAGGGGAAGTCGCGCTCAAATTCGATGCTGCTCGACTCTCCCAATGTTGCCATGCACGGTGCGTGGGGCCATGGGGACAGGACAGGTGCCTCGAGTTCCGTGGGCAGTATGAACATGCTCTGCTCGGAGGACTCGAGTAGCTCTTCAGATGAGGGGGATCCACTGGAACCTGACGACAACGATGATCCCATGATCATGACACCACAGCCAAAGACGAGCATTCTGTTCCCCGGGATCGGCATTGGGAACAATGGGGTGTGGTCGAGCCTATTCTCACCTGGCGGGCAACCCAACTTTGCCAGCATGCATCGGGCAAGGCTACGCAAAGGGCGAAGCAGAAAAAGCTCGAGCTCTGCTAGTGGGCACAGTTCGATGGCAAGCCCTGGCCCGGCATCCCCTCCCAACGGAAAAGACGGTTTTTTTGCAAGGGAAGCAGCCATGCGCAAAGCCGGTGCCTCGTCGCGGCGAGAGAGTCTGTCCATTTTTGCGAATGATTTGCACATTTCGTCTGGCAACGACAGCGGCGATGAAGCGGGTGCATTGCCACGGACACCAGGTGTTGTACGCCGACAAGTGACGAGGAGGGGCAACTTGTTGGTACGTTTCTTTAGCCTCTGCTGAAGGCGTTGATAGACGCTAACCCGTGCAGCCGAAATCGAGACAATTTGGTCGCATCAAGGCGGAGTTATTCGAAGAAGCAGCGCCCATTGACAGTGAAGCTCGTCGCGAAGCCGATATCATTCGACAGGTGAGGGAAAATGAAGGCGATGTCGACCTGACGTCGAATACGGCGCACTCCTCACCAAGTCTTCTCCCAGCTGTTCAAGGTCTGGATGGCCCGCTCGAAGGGGTACTAGGGGAAGGGAACGATAATGGCATCAGCCTGGACGCATCCACTACCAAGGGACTATTCGGTGCATCTGGCAGCCTAAACACCGGTCGCAACTCGGCTAGCAGTGGGGGTTGGGTCAACCAGCGGGTAGCGCAGACACCTCCGCCACCCAGATTCGCGCGTGCCGGCTCCTCCGCGATGAGCGAGGACATGAGCTTAGATTCACCCACCATCGGCGCCACTCCCATGGACTTTGGCGGAAACACAGGCTGGACATCACGAGCGTCGACGCCAGGTCCAATGAATCCACCGACGGCTGCAGAAGCACTCAAGAAGTCCAACAAGCGTCGTCGAGACGACGATTTCGACGAAGCATCGATCAAGCGACGCGCCGTATCACCGGGTGTCAGCGTACACAATAGTCCCATCATCTCGCAATCGCCAGCACAACGCGATAGCAGTTTGTGGGGAACGGCTACGAAAGCTGGTAGAGACGTGGCAATGAGTGGCCCGTCGACGAGCGAAAGATCGAATAGCGGTGGAGGCATGATCGTGACACCCACGCTGGGTCCTAAGAGGATTGGGCTCCAGGGTATGGTGGACACGAATGACGGGCTCATGAAGATGAGTATTGAATGATGGACACGTGCAAGACGTTTTATGATTGAGCGAGGCGTTTGTTTTTTTTCTTTCTTCTCTTGGGATGCTAGAGGAGCAAGGGAGCCAATTTCTTCACGGCATATTCGACTAGTATTGATACCCATTAGCATTCGAAGTTATCAGAATTCTTTCCGCATGGCTGAGGACATGGGCTCTTGGTGGTGGTGGTGATGTGCATATGCCATAGACTAGACCCCGCCAAGTTACGGCATAGCTCCCGCCAGCACCTCCGCTCCGCAGCCCCCAATCCAATCGCTACACCAATTGTCGCTCCCTTGCAACGGCCGCATTCCCACTCTTGACGGCAGCATGTCGCGCCCAACAGCCCTCTCCTCTTTCATAGACAGCGCACCCCCAGGCGAGGTACCTTGCCCCCCGCTCACGTCGTTGCCGCCATTGACCATGATCAGCTTGCCGACGTCACCAAAGCTATCAAATCCATACTCGGCGACAAGGCCGTGTCGAGCGAACTGGGGCCGGCGTTTGAGAAATACAATGAGACGCAATTTACCACCACCAAGCTGCCTGGTGGCGCGACGGAGGTGCTTGTTAGCGAATACAACAAACTGGCCGAGGGCCGGTACTACGACGTGGAGACACAGAGTTCGTTTGACTTTGACCATGAGAGCGGCAAGGCGAGTGCGGTGCAGCGTCATGTCGTCGAGAGCGCCCATGCCGACCTCATCAAGAGCGTTGTCGACGCGCTGGGCGCACATACATCCGAACACTACCCCTCCTCCTCCCACGGCGTCTACCCCACGTCCTCGGACAGCGCCCTCGCCCTCGTCACGGTGGCCAACAAATACAGCCCCACCAACTACTGGAACGGCCGTTGGCGCTCCTCCTACCTCTACACGCCCTCGACCGGCACTCTCACCGGCAGCATAGACGTCGACGTGCACTACTACGAGGATGGAAACGTACGGCTCTTGACGAACAAGACGGTCAACGCGACGGTGGGCAGCAGCGCGAGTGCCGCCGAGATTGTGCGGAAAATCGCAGGCGAGGAGAAGAAGTTTCAGGAGGAGCTGAACAAGGCGTTTGGAAGCTTGAATGAGGGCGCGTTCAAGGCGCTCAGGAGACAACTGCCTATTACGCGGCAGAAGATTGAGTGGGAGAAGATTAGCGGGTATCGGCTTGGACAGGACATTGGGGGTGGAAGGAGGTAGGGAGAATGTGAAGCTAGACGAGCGAGGAGAATGCCCCATACCATTACACACAGGACCCGTCCGCTTCACGTGCTCCTCTGGGGAATCTCGGGGATTGGAGGTGCATCTCAACGATGCGCAATGTGCGTGGCAGAGAGCGGGAGGAGGGGTGGAGAACAAGCAGGCTCGTTTGCCATGTTTCCTCTTAGCCAGCACGCCAGGTTACCAGCCAAATTGATGCATATAGCGCACGCCTACTCGTCATGACAAGAAGCCTCTACTCTCTACATACGTGCGCCGGCAAGTGCTCCTCCGCTGTCAACACGGAAATACCTTTACCCACGCCTACCTACCTACCTAATAGTACCTACCTCCTCTCCCGCGCCCGTGTCCTGGGACCCCGGCCTCGGCGCCCGACGCGTTCGCACACCGTGGGAATGCGTACGCTGGAGGGAGTAGTGTAGAGTGAAGTCTGGGGCGGAGGAGACGGCGCAACGAGAGCGGATGGAGGCATGGGTTTGATGCTATCCAAGGTCACTTTGCAGGCAGGTCGGCATGAGCAAGCTCGGCCGCGGATAAGGGTGCCCGGAAAAGTCGGGGGGGTCCGGGCGTACGCGGCCGGAAAAGAGACGGGCCTGGGATGGTTTTTCGTTGGGAGGGGTTGTGCGTTGTGTTGTTGCGATTTCCATGTGGAATTCTGTAGATGCATACATAGTATGTATATATCAGTGGCATGGATAGATTGCATGACGCTGTAGAATCGATGCTGGGCCGGCGGCAGGCATGTGTTGAGGCGGTTGAGGGGAGGGGAGGGAGATGGGTACTGACTACGTACGTCATAACGAGCTTCGTGGTGTTTACTGTGTATGCAGACTCTCGAGCACCGAGGAGCGTGCAGTGAGTGCGTGCATCGATCCGCTGGCGGTGGTACACCGACAGAGGGGAAGAGAGGGGCTTGGATGGGCTCTCGTGCTCCCGAGCTAGACGCCTCGATGCCATCCCATCCATGGACACACGGCCCAGATGCTGTTCCTGGTCTGCGTATTCCAAGTACTACTGTGTCTGTCCATGTATGTACGCATGGTCCGGTAGGGAGATAGCATGTACCTACCTACTACATACTATGGTAGTATGTACTCTTCACACCCTCTACCCGATTGGCCCCGCATCGCATCACTGTCTTCACCTCCCTGGCCTTTTCCCCGCATCCGTGGCTTACGCTGCCCTCGACCAGGCCCCAGACCCAAGGCCCGCGTGCCGCAAGCGGTCGCCTTTCCCCTCGGCCTGTTCGCTGAACTCGGTTGTGGTAACTTGGCCCTCTTTGTGCCTGTCCGTCCAGCTTCTTCCAACCATCCCCATCGCGCCCGTCCGTCCAGCTACTAAACAGTTGCGTGTAGCGACCCC
>Ga0182213_1000136_pt1 | contig 12228 bp, 6 predicted proteins | sample G5R1MG_22_FD_128399 | JGI IMG/M metagenome (GOLD analysis project Ga0182213, IMG submission 128399) | Switchgrass phyllosphere microbial communities from Michigan, USA - G5R4_MAIN_03OCT2016_LD1 MG | ecosystem: Host-associated > Plants > Phyllosphere > Phylloplane/Leaf | place: USA: Michigan... | reverse complement strand
CTTCCTGGCGCAGAGTCTATCCGCGCGTTTCCAGACAGCAAGCCGTCTCTTGCGACGAGGTTCCGCGAGCTCTCCCCAGTCGGACTATCCCTCCTCAGAGACCTCATGCGATTGGATTGGCGGAAACGAATCAATGCTATGGATGCCATTGACCATCCATACTTTAGAGAGCAGCCGCTTCCGATGCGCGAAGAGGACATTCCCCGCTTTGCAGACTCCCACGAACTGGACCGCCGGAACGCACGCGGGCAGACCCAAGCGTTGCCGCCTGCGCCACAAGGTGGCACAGTCGGTGGAGGCCCCAACGGCGAATGGACTGGATCAGGACCACCACCTCAGGCGTGGCAAAACGGCGACCGGAGATATGGCGCACAAGACAGAGGCCCACCCGGGGTTGATCGAGGACCCAGAGGCTACGATCGGCGGCCGCTGCCATATGATCACAGACACCCAACTGGCCCACCTGGCGAGCGAAGACCAAACTGGGGCCACAGCGCAGATGCGCGACATAGCGCGCTGCCGGCACTGCCACCTGATGGTCGACACCCCCTACCACCCGTTCCTCGATACGGACCAGGAGACGACCGCCGCCGGCCGCCACCAGCCGGTGGCGACACCTACATACCCAGCTATGGCGGCGGTGAAGGCCCGCGACGGTCCCGCGAGCCCGACGACCGACCGCTGCGCCATGGATCGCGCGACTCCGGCAATTCGCGCGAAGGCTTCATGGACGAGCGCTCCGGTCGGAGTCGAGCGTACCGCGACTGGCCCGGAGACGCGCGGGCGTTTGCTCGGGAGAGGCGAGATGGGCGGACGCGTTCGAGGAGTCCCGAGCGGCGTGGTGAGCGGAATCGTGACGGCAATGACATCTACCGCAGGCGATGATGTTGATTGGGGTGGCGCGGTGTTTGGCAGCGTTGAGGTATTATCCTTTTTCGTGTTCGGATTGCAGATGCTTGTAGGGACTGTGGGACACGACAAACAATGGCGTTTGGGTCGGCTGAGATGACGGGGCATACAGGCAGTGCATTTTCAGGGCCGGGGTGGGCACGTTGGGCATTGCCTGCGCCGCATTGCGTTGCGGATACCAGTTATCTATTTTTTTTTCTTCTGAAGAGACGGCGATGAAGGCAATTGGTGGATGGGTCGTTGCTTCTTTCAAGAGTGAGTGCTGCCGACGAGGGGAGTCACGTGCGAGCTGTCAAGTGCCAATGCAAGCTGCTTACAGGGCGACGCATTGGGTTAGCACGAACCGATGGCGGAGGTAATGTTCTGACTTCTGACCGCCCCACTCGATCCGCTGCGAACGTGCTTTCGACTCACTGGACGACTTCTTGCTACTTGCTAGACCAACCGGACGACTTCTCGCTAGCCACAGGACCCCAGACCCTTCACTGCCCATAGCTGGACGGTCTCCAAAGACGCTGCCATGTCTATACTCACAAATGGCCACAAGCCGGAGTCGGAGCGGATAGCGCACACGCAGGAAAAGCACTTGCCCGGCGGATGGGTGGTGCTCAAGTTTGGCGGCACGAGCGTGGGCAAGTTTTCGGAGAACATTGCGAGCATCGTCAAGGCGGGTAGCCAGGCCCATCGCGCTGCCATTGTCTGCTCCGCCCGCAGCAGCCACAGCAAGCTCGAGGGCACTACCAACCGCCTGCTGCGCTGCGCCCGCGCTGCCGAGCAGCCCGCCCACCGCACCTACGACGACATTGTCCAGGAAATTCGCGCCGACCACGTGCAGGCGGGCCAGGCAACACTGAAGCAGCCGGAGGTGCTCGCCGCCTTCATCGACGACGTCCACGCTGAGTGCGAGAGCCTGACGCGCATCCTCGAAGCGGCGCAGCACCTGGAGGAGGTGACGAGCCGCGTCGAGGACAAGATCATCAGCAAAGGCGAGAAGCTGAGCTGCCGCTACATGGCCGCGCTGCTCAATGACCGCGGCACTCCGGCCCAGTGTGTCGACCTCAGCCATGTTATCGACTTCGATGCACCCGCCAAGGGTCTGGACGATGCCTTCTACAAGCACCTTGCCGACGCGCTGGCCCGCGAGGTGGCTGCGTGTGGCGACAAGGTGCCTGTAATTACCGGCTTCTTTGGCAACGTGCCCGGTCGCATTCTCAACACCATTGGCCGCGGCTATACGGATTTGTGTGCGGCCCTAGTCGCTGTAGGCATTCAGGCAGAGGAACTGCAGGTCTGGAAAGAGGTCGATGGCATCTTCACTGCCGATCCGCGCAAGGTTCCCACCGCCGCGCTCCTTGCCACCGTCACGCCCGCCGAAGCCGCCGAATTGACATTTTACGGTTCCGAGGTCATCCACCCCTTCACCATGGAGCAAGTCATTCGTGCCCGCATCCCCATCCGCATCAAAAATGTCATGAACCCGCGCAACCCTGGCACCATCATCTTCCCTGACCATCTCGATGACATAAACCCAGCCGGCCCGCTCAAGGACCTGAAGCTCTTCCGCACACGCTCCTCGAGTCTCATTGCCCAATCAAAGGGTCCTAAGCGCCCCACGGCTGTAACCATAAAGCACAATATCATGGTGCTCAACGTCCATAGCAATAAGCGCACCCGTGCCCATGGTTTCCTCATGAACATTTTTAGTATCCTGGATCGCTGGCATCTCTCTGTGGACCTCATCTCTTCCTCCGAGGTCCATGTCTCAATGGCTCTGCACTCAGAATCTGCGCTGTTGAGCGGTGGCGGAGAAGATGAGTACAAGATTCAGGATAAGGATCTTCAGGGTGCCGTGAATGATCTCGGGAAGTTAGGTGCCATAGACATTGTGCCTGATATGGCTATTGTGAGTCTGGTAGGCAAGGAGTTGAAGGATATGTTCGGCATCAGTGGCAAGTTCTTCAGTGTGTTGGGGGTAAATAATATCAACATTGAGATGATCTCTCAAGGTATGTCACACTTCTGTTTAGGAGGGCCAGCTCTTGCTAAACTAACTTGAATCTAGGTGCCAGTGAGATCAACATATCATGCGTTATAGAAGAGCGTGATGCGGACCGCGCACTCAACGTTGTGCATACCAATCTGTTCACATTTTTAGATTAGCGAGTGGCCTGCATTTTCACGGATATACCAATGGTAGACAAAACAACGGGTGACTACTATAGATCAGCATGTCCTACATATTCCATTTATCCACATGTTAATATCTTCACCTTATTTCATAATTTGTTGTTGGCACTCATTGCTTAGTCTCTTCTTCACCTTACGTCAAGCGTTTGCTTATAGTCATGGGACTATTAACACTGCAGCCTTAGCAATAACCCGCTTCTAGCACATGCTTGCAAACGAGCAGCATTACTAGCGTGACCTGAAAACCGTCAAAACAGTGCAAAAGGCACCTCCCGATACTACTGAAGCGGTGAGGTTCATTGCGTTGTAATCACACGCCCTAATCACGCCCATCCACCCTTTTATATACAGCCACCCGACCAACTTATATAATGAATATATGGAACATTCCCCCTACGCTCCTACCCGATTTTAAAACGCCCCCATTACGCTCGCGGTCCCAGACATGCGCCGCGGTCGCTCCTGTAAAGGTACCCTTAAAACCGCATGTTAGCGGTGCTCTCAAATTCGTTGTGGGTGAAGAGCAACGCGCAAGAGCTTTAGCTACGGCAGAGACTTGGAAACAGCGCTTTGCTGACGAAGTCAACTGGCGTGGTGTTGTGTCTCGAATTGAACAATTTGCTCAAGAGGATGTTATAAGGGAGCAGAGTGATGGATTGATACAACGGATTTCTTCGAGCGGTGAGCTATGGCTCAAAGGCCCTGCGGTGATGGGATATGGTCAAGGTACAACACATTTGTTTGGCGGCATTGACACAACAGCACAAGAGCCAGCTACATCACCGTCCCCTCCACTGCCCGTTGCCTCCGGTGGTTTGTGGGAATCTCGCCCGCACAAGAAAGGCAAAGCTAGAGCATCTCCCGATAAGCTTGCTACACATAAAGTCACCAATCCTCCTGCTCCTGAGCTGCCGCCAATTCCCTTTAACCCCTCGGACTGCGTTGTCAAAGCTGCCCAATCGAAGATTCAGACTGATGTAGCAAATGCAGCCCTTCACTGTTGTGCTGCTAGACTAGGCCACCACTCTGTCTTCACTACTGCTTCCTCTAACAAAGGTCCTCTTGCGCTTAAAGCCAGTATGGTTAAGCCCACCGACACACTACAAGCCGCCGAATCTGTCCTTGAGGACTGCTATCTTGGACTCGAACTCAAAAATCATGTCCAACCAGACTTGCCTGCCATGATGCGTGTCCTCGCCAATAGTGAGGCAGAAATCGTGCAGCGCAACTGCGTTCCCAGCGGGCAACTCTCTCGACACGGCGTGGCCCCATGGCTCTATGTGTTCAGGAATAACGAGTCAATACTTGAGCTTAGTACGGTACTTGATGCACAGCGTCATTTACTACTGCAGCACCGCACAACAAAGAAGAAAATGGCAGGAGAAACCAAGTGGCCTGTGTTGCAGCTTGCGTGGGCAATGCAGGCGCTATGCGAGGCAGAGCATGAAGTGGAGCTTGCCGACGATGTGTCAGGGACCGGAAGCGATGGCGATGTTGAATTAGAGTATGGGAGATTTCTGAGGAAGATTGACAGTAAAGATTTGGACAAGTCTGTGGGCGCGGAAAAGACAGAGGCAAGGGTTGGGGTGCGTGGATTTGGGGACATGCACACGGTGCCAGAAAAGAATAGGGCTGAGGACGAGACTTGCGATATACAAGCCATCTTGAGACAGGGGCCGAAACAGGCGGGAGCAGCAGTTAGGAGGAGCAGAAGTACTACTTTCGGTTCTTTTACTCCTTCAACTTCGCCTCCGTCACCGACTCCGATTCATAAAACAGTCAGCCACTCTAAACTCATACACCCACTCCTCCGCAGCAGCAACACCGAAGATGAGATAAGCAATATACACTCTATATTAGAGAAAGGACCAGAGAGTGTGGGAGTTGTGGCAGCCGGAAGGAGTAGAAGCACTACCCTCGGTTCCTCCACTCCAACACCTTCACCTGCATCGCCTGCTAGGATTCATAAATCAGCCAGCCACCCTAAACTCATCCACCCAATCCTCCATGGCAATCATACCGAGAAGTCATCTACATCACCAACTCCACATGAAAGAACAACCGCCCCGACCAAACCCCGCCATACACTCCTCCGTCGTAGCAACGCAAACCTCCGCAAGCGCAACCCCCGCATCCTTACATCCACACCACCCTCTCTCCCAAAATGTCCCATTACCAAACCTACTTCAGCATTCAAACCTACCATCTCACCGCCGCCTCTACCTCCTCATCCCCCGCCGCCACCACCAAATCGCCCACTGCCACCACTGCCACCACCTAATCGCCCGCTACCACCACTACCAGGTACACCTCAAGTCCAACACAATGCCCCACAGAAAATCCCTCTCACTCCCAAGCTACGTAACCTTCCATCCTCACCACCATCTCTCCCCAAGCACTCCGCTATCAAACCTACTCCCTCTATCAAATCCACAATCTCACCAATACCCCTACCTCCTCATCCCCCGCCGCCACCACCCAATTGTCCGCTACCACCACTGCCAACAACACCTCAAGACCCACACGAGCCCCCCCAGAAAAGTCCCCTCACGCCCGAACTCCGCACCCTCCGCCACCAAGGCCCCAGCATGCACGATCTCACCGCCTGGGCCGAAAAGCTGCGCGGAATTCAAGGCTGCCTCGACACAGAGGAAGTACCTGCTCTTCCCACCATGCCATGTGCGCATACAGCGCCCTCGCCCTCGTCCTCGCCACCACTCCCCGCCCACGCTTTCACCCCCCGCCGCAGCAGCAGCGTCTACAGCACCATGACGACCATCCACGTTGGGCCGGACGCCGACGCCGAGCCGGACGCCGAGCCACAGGACACCCTTACGGAACATGCCAGCGCACATGCTAGCGCTGAAGAAGAGCGATACGACCGGTGGATTTCGCTGCGTTGCATGGAGGTGCGCGAGCGCGACAGGCAGGGTAGCCAGCGGGATTGTTGAGGGGTGCAGGCACACGAAATAGAGCGTGTCTGCGAAGGAAAATGGGAGTGGGTGGGAGTAAAAGTGCCATGTTCTAGAAGGAATTTTGCACCGTGGGGGGGTTTTGATGAGTGAGTGGACGATGGGGAGCGTGGAGTGAAAGTGGGTGGGAATTTCATGGCCCATGACTATGGTATTAGGACAGACAAGGAAACAATCATGTGTGACCAGGAATGAGATGAACCGTTATTGTGATTCCAGAAGAAAGAAGCCACGCAGTAAGAACAGCTTCATTAAAAATTCAGTCAAAGTCTATACCTGATATGCATAATCCATAATGAGCTTCACATTACGAAACGAAATATGTATGAGAAAAATAAACTAAAAAGTTAAAGATGAAAAGATGTGGAATACACACCGTCGGAAGAATGTATAACGCACCCACAGACTATCGAAGCAAGGAAGGGTATCTCATCTACAGCTACTCATCCCCATTTGCATACCAACATCCATTTGCCCACCTAGCAAACACAGCAAACGTCGCAATATCGCAAACCTTCCCTAAGCGCCCACCAAAAAAAAAAATTAGCACCATGCATCACGATGGAAAAAACAATAACAATAATAGGGTATTGGAAAAGGAAGTGGGCGATTGCGTTCTACATGATAACGCACTTCTCTCGTTCCTCATGGCCATTCATAGCTGCGCCAGTGCTCTGCCGTCTACCGGGTCGGTGCGGCACCTGGTTGATAAGAGGATGTGGCATGCGTCCTGAATGACGTCGCCCTCCAGCATGCGACTGCAGTGGCGGCAAACCCGCGGTAACTTGGTAGGCTCCACCCTGCGGAATTGCCTGTGTGCTCGCGGGGTGGCCTGGCGGGGGGTTGTATCGCGGTGTGGTAGAGGCTTCTTCATAGGTCGGTGGAGGTGCGGCTTCGCCGACGGGACGATTCGTGGTGACGTTGTTACGGCGCGGGGGAATAAATGGTCCTTGTTCTGTGCGAGATGTTCGACGATGACTACTGCTGCCTGATTGGGGAGTAACTTGTGCTGCTATCGCACCGACAGAGGCCTGGTTAGTACGCTGACGTTGTTCGGCTTCGCGGCGCTCATGATCTTCTTCTTCTTCCTGGAGTTGAAGAGCTAGTGCAAGATCGTGGTCTTCTTGCTCGGCTCTGCTGAGTCCTGGTGGTGCAGAGTCCTCGATATTTTGTGATGCTTGATGTACAACACCTTGCTGTTGTGCGGGGTGTAGAGTGGGAACAGTGGTCAAGCCTTGGTCGTTATTGGCGTCTGATATGTTTTGGCCGTGTTGTTGATTTTCTAGTCCAGCAGAGGTCCCGCTATTGTCTACAGATCGGAAGTCTCCTGAGAATAGCTGGCTGCCCTGACCGTTGACATCAATCAAAGACTCCCATACGATTTCGTCATGAGTAGAGTATCCTTGATCAGTGACTAACGTAACGAGCTGATCGGTGCGGGGATCTTTGATCAACGTAGAGAAGTGATCGTTTCTGAATAAGATGGCAACTTGGCCGCGTTGCAGATTGTCCCGAATGACTTTAAGACCATGGTCAGTTAGCTGCGTCGGCCAAAGGCTGAGAAATTCCTTAATGGCATGGATGTCGGTGAACATTTGCTGTTCCTCCTCGCTCAGCGGCTCTCCGGATTGTAACTTGGCGTCAAGCTCCTCTTCCTGAAATTGCACATACTGTGACGTCTCGTACGATTTGGCAACTCGATCAAAAGCTGCGTAGGCTTCAGTGCCTGTCTCTGGCAACCAACCATGCATAAGAGGAATATCAAAAGTGCGGTAGAGTTTCATGTCTTGTGTGTTCTCAAAACCACCCGCACGATTAGTTAGTGTGACTGAACCACTAGCACCAGTAGTATCCGGAACGAAAAGCGGATTGACGTTTAAACCAGAGTGTAGAGCGAGTAGGAACTTGTACAGCTCACTGACGTCGGGTAATGCTTGTGCCGCATCACCTCGCCGTCCTGACATGAGCTCATCGAAGACAGCGTCGAGAAGTAGACCCAGACTGACAGTCTCACGAGTACGCAATGTCTCTATTAGTGCAGTTTCTACACCTGGAGGTGTTGAAAGTACGAGCGCATTGACCAACGCAAGCAATGGACACGGCCCATTGAGATTCTGGGTGAGTATCGGCGAGGTCCGCAAGCCCTGCTTGTTGTAGTCATGCCAGCAGATTTGCTTAATCTGATAGTGTTCTTTTCTCTGTCTGTTCATGGTAGTGTTGGGCGATTCGGGACCGGACGCAGCCGATGAGCCAGCTCCAGTATCAATTGGCCGTGGCGACATAGTAGATGCCCTTTCCTCACGCGGCCTCCTTGGCGGCAATGCTGGGGGTTGCTCCTGAGCGTGCGCAAGTGTTTCTAGTGGTACAGTTGCTGACGACTGTTTTTCTGCAGACGAAGATGTAGTTTGTGGCACATTGGTGAGTGGTGGCGTGGATTGGGGTACCGCTTGGACAGCCGGTGTAGCTCCCTTGACAGAGCCTATCTCTCCTTCACAATGGAGCATTTGTTCTGCCCTTGTAGCTGTCTCGAGGGTAGCACTGGCCTCACTTTCATTATGTTCTTCGTCTTTTTTACCCCATCCTTGCTGCTCCGGCCATCTGTCCTGATCTTGCTGATTTGATGCATGACTAGGTAAGTCGAAGGCTGTGGAGGCAGGCTTGGATGAGTAATCTTCTATATCTGGTGCCCATGGATTCAAGCCGAACGAGGTTTTTGGTTGCTCAGACTGAGGGGTGGCTGAGTCGTTTGCGATGAGCGGAGGCTCTTCTGGCGACTTGAAGCGTTGGTTGGGTGATAGGTGGCTATCCACACTAGGCTCTTGTATTGCCTGTGCAGGGATAATAGGCGTCTGATACGCGGGTAGCTCGACGGGCGAAGTGTTTTTTGACATGTGGTCTTGCGGGTTGCCCCATATTGCTTCGCTGCTCTCACCACCCCAATTATGTTGGCCTGTCGTCTGGATCTTGAGGTATGGATTGTTTGTCTGCAAGGGTATCGAGCCGTTGGACTGTTCAGAGACGGCACTCATGCCGCTGCAAGAGATAGAACTAGCGCCGGTGGGCATAGGCGAGATGTTGTCAATGGACCGTTTGATGGGAATTCCAGCGGGCGGGCCGACTCTTAGGGCATCTGGAAGCCTACCTTGACCGACGGATGCTGGAGGTGGCAGCTTCCCACCTGCAGGCCTTAGCGCATCCGGGACCTGCCGTGGGTCGACATTGTCGAAGTCGTCTTCGTCTGATGACCGATCCCACTCGTCGTCACTAAATTCCGAGTCGACGTCGTCTTTGGCGTGTGGCACTTTTGTGCCGTCTGGTGTTTTGAGGCGGAAGGCAGGCGAGGTGTTGATATGTGGTGAATGAGCGGCATTGGCGGGCGGCGTCAGCGGCAGCGAAGGTGCATGCTCGTCAGAAGGGGTGGTCGGGTATGGGGGCTGGGCCTTGGAGAGAGGAGCAGGCACGATGCTCTCGAGGTCCTGGGGGTTTCGAAGCACCATAGTGCGTCATGCATGAAATGTTGGGGATGCCTGCCGTCGGCGGTGAGATATGGGAACGCTTCCACCAGTGGCCACCTGGCAGTCTGCCGCCGTGGTGAGGGGTGGCTATGAATCGGGGTAGAAACGTGGGAGGGGAAGGGAGACGAAGCGGCGATATCGTGGAATGAGGACGAGAGGGGGGTGAGTCTGGTGGCGTTAGCATCAAGTGGAGGTGTCCTCGCGGGTGAGATGCACGCAAGCACGATGACGACGACAGGTGTGGCTGTGGTAGGTGTCTAGCGTGGCGGGTGGCTGTGGCTGTGCAACCGTGGCAACCCTGTCGGAATTTTATGCGACTCAACATCAACTTCGCTACCGCCTACCATAATCGTAGCAGTGGACAGAATCGGGACTCTCACTGCGTCATAGCCCCCGCAGGTCCCCATGCACTCGTGACCACCCAGTCAAGGGCCATGCACTCGCACATCCGCCCCAACACGCACATTGCGCTGCGCCTGCCGTCTGGCCTGCTCAAGATCATCGAGATCACCCCGAATACGTACGTCGCATAGCCCGAGTGAGCCCTCCATGCCCATGTCCCGGGGCTGCGCGCTATACTAACCATAACAGCAACATCAATCTCGGCAAGTTTGGCACCTTCCACTCGAATCTGCTCCTTGGGCGGCCCTATTACTGCACCTACGAGCTCCTCGACCCCGACCATGCCGGAGCCAAGACCGGACTGCGCATTGTGCCCGCCTCAGAGCTCCACGCCGAAGCGCTAGGCAGTGATGATATATCGACGCCAGAAGCGTGCGAAGAGAATGCAGAGCCGACCGCAGATTTCGACATCGTGGGCGAGGACGGACAGATCGTTATGCGGAACAACCGCTTGACAGTGGATGATGCGTCACGACAGACACTGTCCATGGCTGAGATTGAGGAGCTCAAGAAAGCAGGCACCGGCTCTGGCAAGGAAATTATTGCCAAGATCATGGCCTCGCACAACGCCATTGACGAAAAGACGTCCTTTTCACGCGCCAAGTACACGCTGCGCAAGTCGAAAAAGTACATGAAGAGGTTTACTGCGCTGCCACTGGACGTGGGAATCCTTACCGAGTATGTTCTGGAGAAGGAGGCGTACAAGATCATGGAGCTGCGGGAAGACTTGTTGGGCCTCATTTGTAGTTGGGCCAACATCCACTCTGGGGAATCGTGTCGCGTTGTAACGGCAGAGGACGGCGTCAGCCAAATAGGGGGAGGAAGGTGGCTTGTAGTGGACGACACCGGCGGTCTCCTGACAGCAGCGTTGGCCGAGAAGATGGGCATACTGTATCCCGAAGAGGAGAACGACAACTCAGAATCGGATGTTGACGGTGCTGTTGAGTCAGTACACCAGAACGGCACAATGGGAGCCTCCAAAGTACCTGAACCAACAATCGACACCGACACCGCCATGCCAGACGCAGACACCACCACCGTGGTCCCTCCGAATGCTGATCAGGTAGCCACAGTCACAGACGTACCCTCAGATCCCCCGATCCGCCCTCGCAAACCCCCGCGGCCTCACATCCCTCAAATGTCCGCATCAACAAGCACCCTCACCGTTCTCCACCCTAATAATCAACCTAATCTCTCCTACCTCAAGTACTTTGGCTACGACTACGGTGCACCCTTGGTCTCGCACCCCTTATATAAGCACCTCAAATCGCTGTCCTGGCTCTCCCTTCTCCACCCGGAAGACGACCCTTCTTACGACGAGCCCGAGCTCATCGCTGAAAACGTCCTCGCAGCAATGAAGTCAAGTAAACGCGGTACCTACTACAAGAAGCGACGGCGCTGGGAGCGCGTCAAGGGCGTCGTCGACGAGACGCGACGAGGCGGATTCGACGGCCTTGTCCTAGCCACAGCCATGGACCTGAAAACCGTGTTGAAAGAGCTCATTCCGCTCGTTAAAGGCGGCGGCAAAATCGTCGCCTACAACCCCAATGTCGAGCCGCTCGTCGAAATCTGCGACCTGTACTCCAAAGAACGCCGCGCCGCCTTTATCGCGCGCGAATTCGGGCCTATGCCCCAACAACACCCAGCCCCCACCAAAAACGGCAAACGCGCACACCAAGCCGAGCCCGAAGATGACGACCAAACAGACGACAGCGCCACCGACGGAGATGGAGACGAAGACGAGCAAGACTTTCCCCTCAACCCAACCCTCCTCCTTGCGCCAACGCTCCAAACAGCCCGCGCAAGACAGTGGCAAGTCCTGCCCGGCCGCACACACCCCATGATGACGAGCAAAGGTGGCGCCGAGGGCTACATTTTCACTGCCACGCGTGTCTTGCCCTTTGAAGGACGCGTCGAGGCGCGCGGCCACTTTGGCAAGAAGAAGCGCAAAGTCGACGTCAACATGAGTGTTGCGGACAAGGAGCACGCGGTGTCGTAGATGGAGGATTATAGCTAGCTAAAGATTTACACTGTTGATATCAAGTAAGCTAAGCGCGTGTGAAATCTAGTACAGGTCTTAACTAAGTCCTACGTTATCTACCGTTTTCGCTTCATTCAGCCATTGTGCGCACGTGTCCCTGTATACAACTTGACTTCGCCCCCCTCTCTGTCTCCCCTCTCCCATCTCTCAACGAGCCACGCTTACAACCCACTCCCTCCCTCACCCTGCAACCATTCCATCG
>Ga0182213_1000135_pt1 | contig 12254 bp, 7 predicted proteins | sample G5R1MG_22_FD_128399 | JGI IMG/M metagenome (GOLD analysis project Ga0182213, IMG submission 128399) | Switchgrass phyllosphere microbial communities from Michigan, USA - G5R4_MAIN_03OCT2016_LD1 MG | ecosystem: Host-associated > Plants > Phyllosphere > Phylloplane/Leaf | place: USA: Michigan... | reverse complement strand
TGAAGGACTCCGGCATACCTTTGACTTTTTGTTGCGACAGGACTCGCATGCTATCGGGTGGACGGTGCCTGATTCATCCTGCACAGTTTAGCATTTGGCATACCAGCCGTAGGACTATAGGGCTACGGGTCCACTGACCATTGCATGGCGCCAACTAGGGCGTTAAGCGGCCAGATCACGATTTTTCTTTATGCGTAATCGGGTTTGATTTCCTCCTGACCAAATTTCTCGAAACGGGGACAAGGTACCCAGGTTGAATCTATTTCATAGGGCAGCTATCAGAGTGCATAAGAGTCTCGAAGTTGCGGGGAGGCGTGATTTGAATTCCTGAATGACCTATGACGTCATGCACACCGCTCGCAAGTGTTCCTCCTGTCAACAACAGTTCTAATCCCACACTTTTCATTCATCAACCAAAAATGGAACGATCAACAGATCCACTCCAGTACTGCGGGATAGATGGTACGCTGACGCTCTATTTGCGCCACATGGCAGGCTTACTAAGACCCGCTCTTGTTCTGAGCGCTTCCCGGACTTCATCCTCATCGATGTCAGACCAACACCGTGAATGTACTGAACTAATAGGATATAGAGGTTTGTTATCTTGGTGTGTCCAATAGTCGGTCGGCCTCGCAGGTGCTCTAGCCGCAATAATATTGACATCTGAAGCTATCTGCGCGCAGTATATCTCAAGTGGCAAGTTATTGACCGCATAGCCAAACGGATTCGCTATCTCGTTTCCGATAGCTGCGAATCCCAAGATGATATAGGCTGCTATGGTAGTGACTGGGATGGTAGCTCTGTAGTAGATAAAGTCAGTTCATGGGCACTTGACCATTGCTCCCATATGCAGAATGCTCACGAACCCATGAGGTCAACAAGCTGAACAGGAAGTGTGAGTACGTATATCTTGGTGATCTGATCGATGACAATATTTTATACAATTGGAATTGGAGTACTGAGAATGCGGTCAGAAGTTGTGAGTAGTTCATCGAAGACTCTCATGTCGTTCAAAGCTTTCGACTCCAGGCTTCCTATCTTCATCACTGTGGATACCCTCTCCTACGGGCTACACCGAGACTTCACTGGTGGGCTCTAAATGAGCACATCCCACCAGATTCTCAGGTTCCCTATCGGCAAAGTATCCTCATAAGCATGTATATGTTGATTCATTCATTATCACTAGAACAACAAAAAAATCTTGTAGGACCAGCAGATAGTATATACTAACACAGACCATGTGGTTCATATGTAATTAACTGCGATGGATCTTATGATTTGTGTTGAAGCCTAGCCATCCTTAGGAGGATTTCACTCAGATCTAGAACTCTTGCGCTCGGCTCTGAACCATCGACCATGTGTGGCGAGGCCCGAGTGCTTGGTTGATAACGTTAGCGTTGGGGTGGCTCTACATTGAACCGAAATACAGCCAGCCACCTAGAATTACATAGTATTTTGTTGTGCAAAGTTGTGCGCTTCTGTACTAGGTCATCATTCGAACTGTCTAGCAGATATTACCTAATCAGCAAATGCAACGCTAGGGTTTGCAAGTCAGACAATTTCGTTTGTTCCTGTTCATAAATCGAGATCTGTGAGATGAGGAACATCCAATCGAAACGTTGACTTGTTTGCACGCAGGCGAAGTGATAATAATAGATCCGCTTGCCCTTCTGGGTATTCCCTAGTCAAAAGCTAAATTAAACCATCGCCTCCAATGAAAAACACAGCGCTCGCCAACAAACAAACCAGAATTTGGAATCACAATCCACTCAGACGCCCCAAGGTGTTCAATTGGATTGAATGGCGGTAAACAACGAACATGCGAAGGAGTAAGTCGATGACAATAACCCAGGTGATATGAATTTGACCTTGGCCGACTCACATTCAGGGAGAGGGGGAGGGTAGCTTGCTAGCAAGCTCGACATAGCGCGGCCAAGTGTTTGTGAAGACAAGATACTTGATACTTTCGAATGCAGCATCAAATACCCTATCTGTGAACTCACCGGGCACAATTAACCTTGTGCTTGAGGATGAACATAAGGTTTGGTTAGAATCAATACTCGCTGGGCGATTGAATGTATCTTCCCATGGGCATACTACGTTATCCCGGACAACCGGTGACTTGATGTCTGGACTTTGAGTACGCGGCATGTACGGGTCAAATTCCAAGCTCGCAAATATCTTTTGAAGAGCCTTGAAAATCTTGTACTCAATGTTGATTGGCGTTTCAGCGGTGAGTGGATTGACGAGAGTGAAGTATATCAGCGATGCTTCGTTGAACATCTGGCATCGTTGAGCAGTTGTAATGTTCTTGAGCGATGACCATTTCTTCTTAAAATTGCGCACTTCGCGTAAGAATATGGTATTCTCAGCTGTGAATTCCCTGGCTGCTGCCCATGCGATCAATGGCTCGATGCTGTGCTCGATGCTAAATTCAAGGGCTTGCATAGACGCTTTGGATTTCAACTCCTTGGAATACACCACCGTCGATGACTTTGTGGATGTGATTGACTGAGAAGACCTAAGCGACTCTGTTTCGGAGGTTGAAGTTCCGCGGTGTCGAGTTTGTGAGTGTGACTTGGCGGAGTCACGAAGTGGGATAAGAACGAGGACCTGCTGACAGATGATCAGAGATGGAAGGAACCTGCTCAGTAGATTTAGTTTTTTTCTTTATATGTAGTCGTGAAGTGATCACGTACCATCCAGCAGGTGGAAAGTGCGAATTGATGTTGCTGATTGCCGGCAGAGTGGAATAGGTGAAGAGAATCCACAATGGGGTACCAGGCAACCTGACCAGATGATGAGCAGAACATTCAAAATACAGCCAGGAGTGGACGAACCCAGCTATAATGGCCACCCTTGTCTGCCATGCCCAGGAGTGTACGTCCTTGATAGTCCTGATCTTCCACAATAACCACGGTCCGACGAAGACGGTCCAGAATAACTGAATCAAAATTGAGGGAACCCTGCTGGTAGTGAGTTGAGATTTTAGTATTTTATACAATGTACTGACCATTCGCCGCCTCTGCGGCACTCACGATAGCCTTTTGCTGAGCCATCCATGGGCACGCCAAAGAACCCAAAACTTTTGTGGAAACGGCGGGAGCCAGTGAACAGGATGAATGATGGAACAACCTGGCGTGATTGATCAGCATTGAACCGTGATACCCGATCTTTGACTAACCGACAGTACTAATCCAACAAGAGTCCAAAAGTACACTTGTCCTGCTGCATCGAGATCTGTCCACGCCTGGTATAGTCCACGGGGAGCATACGATATGTTCTTCTTGCGAGAGCCTTCAAGGAAGTTGCGAGTCATCCGACGCTGACTCTCGTATGCAGTCAGGACCTTTGCGTTACAAGCTATTTGGGGTCAACACACAACCAGAGCTTCGCAGAGTACGTCAACAAACCTTGGAAAAGAGCCATTCCAAAAGGTAAGAACAAAGACATGATCCAAAATTCTACTTGGCACGGAAAAAGCCCGTTCCATGCATATACCAACAGTACAAGCACTAGGTAAACATGTAACAGCGATACTGTCGCAAAGACGAGCTTGACGTTCCGAATGCGTACGCAGAAAGCCGAGCGTCGACGATAGAGCATGGAGAGCTCTCCGGCAAGTACAATCGTGTATAGAATTGCGATAACGACGTAGGTGATTCCCAGGGCATCAGTGTTGGGAGTGCGCTCGCCATCCAGTTTGCGAGGGCTGATGATGGGCGCCATCCTGGCCATGACCTAGTGGGCCTTCGGTGATGATGACCCCTCGTGGAGTCGTGTTCTGATTGAAAACACGAATGCCAGGCTCCTCCTCTTGCTAAATAGAATGAAATATGGGGTTGCGTGGCGAAGGAATGGAAGACAGCATGCACCGAGGGGGCGGGACTGGTCATGCAAATGTCAAGTAGGCGAAAGGAACAGCCCACAACTGGGGTAGACGGGTGTAAGAGATCAATGATGAAGCCCGATCCAAATTTGTCTTGTGCATGGGAAGGAAATCAGTGGAGGGAGCAGTGGGAACAAGGGTCGTGAGCAGTCAGGGTTTGCGCAACAAGGGAGGGGAGGATAGCAGGCGGCCGGCTGCTGCCGAGCCATAGCAACATCATGATCCTCGTGTAACGAGAAGGGAACGCACCATGTACAGGGAGAGACGCGTGAACTGAGCGCCATGGCGGAGAAAGGTTTCACGAGGACACAGCCACGGGAACACAGGCTGCTACCTTGCCATACTAGTTAAGTGGTACTCCGATGCTGTAGGAAAGACGGGCCCTTATATTTGAGCCCGGGTGACCGTTGATGATCAACATACCGACTTGGGATGGCTGTTAGATGGAAAGAAATGATGGGATTTGTGCTGCATCATCGCAAGAAGCTGTGGTTGAAGTTTCGGCCGCCAAGAAGCCCGTCGCAGATACGACCTTGAACACGATTACAACACATGCGTGCGCTACGCGCCGACATGCGACTATTTCAAGCCATGGATATCCGAGTGGTCACTGATCTGTGAGGATTAAGCATCCCGCGTTTCGGTCTCGAGGCGATCTGCGCTCAACCTCGCGATAACCCCAGCCGCCGCCAAATGTTCGGTCCAATTCTAGCCTCACTCGGCGTTCCTGTCACTGGGGCATAGGTTTCATGGAATTGCTTCCAGAAGTTTGTGGGGACTTTCTCCCTTCTGTCAACAATGCGTCAACGTGTCTGTCAGAGTTGCTCGATCCGACACCTGATCCAGATTGGGCTCTTCCCGCATCACTCAAAGACCGCAAGAAGCCTCAAATTTCGTAAATACTGAAATTCGGAGACCAGCTGATGTGGGGAACCATGCGGTAAGACATGCCTCCCAATGTGGTGGCTATATCTTAGCGGCAGGCTACACAACACTTGGGGGCCACTTCTGAAAGATTCTGATCATCATCATCTTCTTCTTCTTCTTGCTATCCACGCCACAAGTATTTTTTGAACGGCACAACTCAGAGAATGCGTCATGTTCTCCGTATCCCATTGTTTTCAAGAACGAGGTTTGAAGGTGCTGCGGCAACAGCGACTCTGCAGGACTGCTTGCCAATTGTGCAACATGAGCGTCCAATCATCACACCCCGGCGATCACGACAACTGGAGGTCTGGCTTGTTTAACTCAATCCCTGTAGGTTCCCACCAACCTGGTTTGTTCAGCCGTTTGCGTGTGACAGATAAAACCTGGCGTAGTATGGTTACTCTGTAGCACTCGGAGCGTGATATTTCGTCATTTAAAAGACACGGCTACTACCATACCCCGCGGAATGAGAGCTGGGGCAGTACAAGTAGCTTGCACGTTCGATATATTAACATCGTATCGGGGATCCAGCCTTGCGGATCTGTGCATACTATGTATGTATGTGTGCTGAGCAGTATCCTGCGTGTGTAACCACACAGTTGAAGGGACTTGACTGGATAGTTCTTGCGCAATCACACACATCCTCGGGTCGGCTGGACCTGTGGGAATCAAGTAATTTGTGCGGATATCATCACCAGATTGAAAAATAACACGTGACAAGCCCGTTTCTTGGGTAAAAATCCATCCCTCTGTCATATCGTCACCGTGCAACGCGGTTGATTCGGTACGAGATAGCGGTCTGTACCAAAGGGATATGGAGGACTTTCTTTCATATGCTGTCGCTGTTGATTATAATGTACTAGGTAGTTGAGTACGATTATATCGCGGTGGTATTAGTAATGGTGCGGAGATTGGTTCTGTGTTGGTTGCGATCTTTGGCGAAACAATGTAGCGGAGACTACGGTGTAACTGCCGGAGTTTCCAAGTTGTTTATCAGGTATCATTCTCCTGTAGTTACCTAGGAGAAGTTTGTTCTATGCGCCCGCCACTGATGGTAGAAAGTTCCGTAAATAGCTATAGGTATAGCACACCCAGCTTCAGCTATTAGAAGGAAATACACTATCAGTGAGCTAAAACTAGAATACTCAAGAAGACAACGCTATACATAAAGACAATTTAAATGCGTTTTTTCTAAAATTCATTGGATCGTGACGTTTATGCTTGCCAATGACCTCGCTCAGAATTGTAAAACAGGAGAATCCTAGCTACTAGCAAACAAGTTACGAACCAAGCAAGTCTCTCTATCTCTTTTTCTAAGCCTCCCTGAATAACGCCTGGATATGCCTAAATCGTTTTCTGTAGTAATAAGAGAAATAAAAACCAACGACACTTAGAATCGAGACGTCCTACCCCCAAGATAGCGAGGTGAATAAAAGAGATGAAAGAGGAAGAGACAGGAGAGGGGGTATCTTGCTTACGAAACAAATTGAACTTTTGTCCTCATCCCAAGGAGTTGCCTCTAGCGTACCAGAAAAAAAGGGAAACGAAGTTCAAACACCCCCATTGAAATTTCTAATTGATGATTCCGAGTTGCGCCTCGTGAGAATTGCTGTTTTTCTTGGCAGCCTTTGCCTAAACGCCACTCCAATTAATATCTCCACCGCCTCCCTGCTGCTGCTGCTGCCCGGACTGCCCAGGCTGTGCCATTCCTCTCTGGGCCTGCTGTTGGGCCTGCCTCATAATCATCATCTGCTGCATTTGTTGTGGACTCATTTGATTCATGTTCATGCCCTGCATGCCCTGCATGCCCTGCATGCCTTGCATCTGGCCTTGCATCTGCGCCATGTTCATCCCCTGCATCGTGGCGCCCATGTTGCCTGCCATGTTGCCTGCCATGTTGCCACCCATGTTGCCTGCCATGTTTCCACCCATGCTGCCTATGTTCACTCCCTGCTGTTGCATGTTGTTCATCATGCCTTGCGGAATTTGTCCATTTTGCGCCAGGGAGCGTTGCTGCATTTGTATCATTTGTTGGCGCCGTGCCTCTTGGGCGCGTTGTTGTTGTAGCATCTGATGATATTGTTGTTGTTGCTGTTGAACCTGCATGGGTGTGGTGACGTTTTGCATGCCAGCCATCTGACCGTTCATCTGACCCTGCACGGTGCCTGGGTTTATCTGCTGGAATTGCACTTGCTGCGCTGCCGCTTGCTCTTGACGTACTTTAATATTGATTGCAGATTCAAGTGATTGCATCTGGGAGAGAAAATTTGGTGGGATGCCCTGCGGTCCATAGGTTTGGATGAGGGTTTGTTTGCGTTGTGCAAATTGTTGGCGCATTTGTTGCAAGGTCATATTGTTGAGGTTCATGCCTTGTTGCTGAGGCATACCGCCTTGCGGTACGCCGCTTTGCGGCGACATGTTCTGCAAGGCAGCTTGCTGTTGTTGCTGCTGCTGCAGCTGCTGATGCTGCTGATGCAGTTGACGGAAGTAGCCGTGAGCCAGATGTTGCCGGTACGCCTGGGGATTCTGGCCAGTAGGAACGCCTTGTTGTTGGATATGCATAGTAGCCTTTTGCAGAGCGAGCTGTTGGAGGTGTTGATTCCCGGGTGAACTCCCGGCCTGCTGCATTTGTTGCATCCTGAGCTGCTGCATGCGCTGCTGATTTTGAAGTTGCTGGATGGCTTCGGGGGTCATGTTTTGGACCGCCTGAGGCGTACTGATCATAATTGGTGTCTGTCCCTGCATTGACAGTGAAGGGCTGGCCTGGTTCATACGACTTGGGGTAGGCGTCATGTTGCGATTCGGCATTGATGCGCCCATGACAGGGGTCCCTTGAACCATCTGAGGCGTGCCGGTACGGCTCATGTTCTGCTGTTGGCTGATTGAACGGGCCATTTGGCTTTGATGATGAGAAACGGCAGAAGGCGGCCGGGCAGGACTGGCTATGGCGTTGTTTGAGGCAGACGCGACCATTGGGGTGCCTCCGATGGGATGAGGGACCTGGCCACCAACGTGTGGGGAAGCCGCCGTTGTAGCGGCCATGGGTGTTTGTTGGCGAAGGACTGGCGAGAACTGAGGCTGATTCTGGGATTGCGGCGTCTGGTTCAACTGGGCAACATTCGACATCTGTTGTTGCGCAGCACTGGCGGCTCGCATTGCTTCATTTTGCTGCAACTGTTGCTGCTGTAATTGTTGCTGGCGGAGAAGCTGTTGTTGTCTCTCCATGGATTCGGCCTGCTGTCTGGCTGCCTCCGCCTCCCGTTTCCTTTGAGCATCCGCCTCCATTTGCGTCTGGCGCTTAGCTTGTGCGATACGGGCCTCTTCCTCCTTCTTCCTTCTTTCAGCCTCCTCGTGGCTAGCCCTGATCGTTGCAATGGTTTTAAATCGGGAAAAGGTCTGCGAGTTGGCGGCTGCACGTCCTGCACCATCGTCGTTGCCGGTAGTGGCGGACGCCATAACAGCTTGGTGTTCATCGCCTGCCAGCATGAAACGCTGCAGGCCTTGTGCTTCAGCTTCATCGGCGGCCAACTCGGCAGTGGTCCTCTTGCGAGTCTTGCGCAGAGGGGCAGGGTTCTGATTATTGGGGTGTGTGGTGGCATCCATCAAGGCTATCGACTCCGCGAAGCTCTTTGTTGGCTCCAGGTATAATTGGGGACATATTGCGTTATACACCTCAGCCTCGAACTCGTGAATGTTGCTGTCGTCCAATAGCATTTTCTGGCGCTTCGGGCTCGGCCCATTGGAGAAGGTTGGCGTCGACGGCACGCCGGTCAGAGGAGTCGGTGGAATTCCACCTGCCCTGCCGGCAGCTTGCATGCGTTTGATGGTGGCTATGTCGGGGATGGGGGTTGTGGCCAGCAGCTGCATATCGGCCAGCTGGGACTGCGGAGTGGGGAAGAGGACTATCGTCATGACCTTCGGGCGAAGCTGCTGTCGCTGCATATTCGCGTCCTGAGCCGGAGCAGGCATGTTCTCCTTGTCGTGTTTGGTGTCAGCCTCTTTGCTTTGAACCGGGGCAGGCGTGTGCTTAGCATCGGACTTGTTTGTGGTGAAGGGCGCAAATGGAGAGGGGGTGATGAAGTTGCTGCAATTGTGGATGGAAAAGGCACTGCCGCCGTCGCCGGTGTTATTGGTGTCGTCTCTAGGCCTCATGCCGCTCGAGCGGTAGTCGTGGACCTCGACAATGAGGCAGCCGTCGTACCACGGCGTATTAAGCTCGTAGAGCTCCTCTACCATATTGTGCGGAACTACTTTATCGCGGATGGCCTGGAGCAGCTCCTTCATGGGCGAGGCATAGGAGAGCGTTTCCTGCGAATCGTTGATGCGGAAGTGGTTGGGGTGCAAGAAGACGCGCAGCGAGGGCGCCTTGCCCTTGTGTCGCGCCAGGATGTCGGCCTGCTTGAGCACTGCGTCTGTTAGTAGAGCTCGAAGGGCGCGCGCGACACCCGCGGGCGGCGTACCATAGCGCTTGGGGTCGGCCTTCATGCCGTCGTCGTCCACGGCAGGCGGCCGGGTGCGCGCAACTCCTGGTCGCTGGGACTCGCGGCGCACACGCAGAGCCTGCGTGGGACGCACCGTTGCAACAGGACCTGACATTTTCTGGCTGCAGGAGTACGTCCGACGACAGTGGTGGTGACAATAGAGAAGCACGACACGTGCGCGACGACGAGCCTTTGGGAGGGCATGGCTAAAAGTCGATGCTGCTTGGCGGAGGACCCTGGCGCCTAGGATTCACCTTGTCACGTGATTTATATAGTGTGCCCTTGACATGGACGCCTGGTACACTAACACTGTAATCAAAGTGAATGCGTAAAAAAATAGGTTTAGCCGCCGATATCCAAAGAATAATATCATCCTGCGGCACTCTTATCTGGTATCCACCTGGCGAATCTCCACGCATCCACTGTCAAGTTTGAGTACCTCAATCCACAGTACACCCTCCTCCAGCTTCGCCGTAATCTTATCAGTATCCATATGTGCCGGACTTGCACGCGTTCCCAGTCTGATTTTCCTCTCAAATGGTCTAACCTTCCTCTCATTCAACGTCAGAATCGTACGCAGTTCCTCATCGCCAGGGCGGTAGATCATGCCCGCAACGGTTAGCTCGCTCTTCTCCGTGTCCCAGTTCACGCCAACGTCTTTCTTCTTTGCTCCAGGGAGGGAACGCGGAGGGTCCAGGCCTTCTCGGCGTCGAAGACGTCGGAATCAGGGGTGTAGTCTTCGTGGATTCCAGACATATGTATCTTTATCACTGGAGTTAGTGGGGTGAGTATCCATGATTTGCCTCCAGAAGTACGCGGTGATGTTGGGTGGGTCAAAGGCTGGACCGCCAAACGTGGACGGATCGAAGATACTACCGAAAAGTCCATTGCCGAACTCACCATATGCGCCGCAAATGGCCGCTTGATCTATGTCCACGACGACCATGATGAACAGTTTTATGGTGGCCTTCATAATCACGACAAGGCGAACCGTGACAAGAACCAACCCCATATTTAGTCCATATTTACCACAACACTCGCCTCCATCACGATGACTGTAGTGCCCTCTCCCGTATTTTTGGGTCTTATTGTTGGTATCCAAGTCGCTGCTATCCTTGTTTGCTTCTCTATAATCATGTGGAGGCGGTCCACGATATGTCGTCTCGCGAGAACCTCGGAATAACTGTTCACAGCCCCATGGGAGGGGGGATGCCGTACCATCATCGTCTTCATGTTCTTGTTTGCGATTATTCTCATTCCTAGCATTGCGGCTCTGGGAGCGGAATGGGTGCTGGGAGTCTCGTTCGAGGTTAGCCAGAAAGTCCCAAAAGGGAGCGGATTGATTCATGTCTGTAACTGACGGCATCTTGACTAATGTGCAGAGCGAAGAAAGAATGAGAGAATCAAACATGGCAGCCAACTACGTATCTTATACACCCTTGACGCCTTCAGACATCAAGCAGTACGTGCATCCTATCTTCCTAACGCCATACATATAGCCCAAACTAAATAGATATGTGCATCCTGGATGGGCCACGAATCCAGAGTGATGGTCGGGTCAGTCGGGCTTGGAAATGCTCCGATGCGGCGTCAAATGTGGCTACGAGGATGTGATTCGCTGCATATGATTTTCAAGGAATCAAGATTGTATTGCGAGCTCTATCCAATTAAGATCAACGGACGCTCACTTGTCCCGAGACATGCCTAGACATGTTTGACAACAACCATGTCGATGACGCCTAATGATACCGGAAGTTGATCAAGAAACATCTGACGAATAGAACCTCGCAGAGAGCGATTCAGCTGGTCCAAGTAACTTCAGTCTCGGAGAAAAGGAGCAAGGCTAAGTGGATTCCGGTAGCGAAAAGGCTTGAGGCAAGCGCGGCGCGGTAGAGGAGAGAGGGGGGTGAACGGGTGAACCGCGGAAACGCTAGTTACTATGACGGCACGCAAACTCTGCCCCACCAAACTTCTTTACGCCCAAACATCTACAGCAACTCACCAGACAGCCCATATCAACACCCATAAACCCCGCAGACACATTTCCACTCCACGAATCAGCATGTCTGGCAGCATCCCCACCTCGACATTTGTCAGCGAGTCCGCTGTTATCGAGGCGCCCTTCAGTGATGTCTGGCATCTCATCAAGCTTCAGGACTTCAGCAAGTTTTGGTCCAAACTGGACAGGAGTGAGGTTGTCAAGGGCGTTTCAGAGGAGACCGATATTGTGAAGTGGACCTTCAAGGATGGTACGGTTCTCGAGGTTAAGCAGGAGGAGCATTCGGTAAGTTCTAAACGTCTGTATGTCTTCAGTTAGGGAAATTCTAACGCCCTGCAAACAGAGCATTGACCACTACATCACCTACAGCGTCATCTCATCGCAGCCTGAACTCTCCTACTCCTCCGTAGTCTCGACGATCCGCGCATACCCCGTCACTTCCGGCATACACGAGGGCCGGACCTTTGTCACCTGGACTGGCAATTTCTCCAGCGATGCAGATGCTAGTGAGTCCAAAGAGTCAGGAGAAAGAGTAACTACTGACCAGGGGAAGCTGCGATTCAGGATGCCAAGTACAAGCGCCGCGACGCCCTCCAGGACCTTGCTCAGGCCGCTTCCAAGAAATAGACTTCCCATGGCAAGCGAAGGGATAGTATGATGGACAATCAGTTCACATCATGGGGTGATTTTCTCATTCTTCCTTCATTTTCACATGGAATTCAGTTAGTATAGAATCGATTCTCGTGGACCCCGTCAAATTCATACTCACGAGAGGTGATTTAATACGCCAGATTGAATCATTGAAAGAATTTACTTTCTTCTTAATTTCTGGAGTTCTTAACGGTCTGGGAGCCTCATTTTTCTCTCACTATGAACCCTCTTGCTTGTGCGGTTTCCCACCCATACGTCTGCGCCTTGTCCCCTAGAACACTGCACCTAACTTTCTTACTTCAAAAAG
>Ga0182213_1000134_pt1 | contig 12269 bp, 5 predicted proteins | sample G5R1MG_22_FD_128399 | JGI IMG/M metagenome (GOLD analysis project Ga0182213, IMG submission 128399) | Switchgrass phyllosphere microbial communities from Michigan, USA - G5R4_MAIN_03OCT2016_LD1 MG | ecosystem: Host-associated > Plants > Phyllosphere > Phylloplane/Leaf | place: USA: Michigan... | reverse complement strand
AGGCCAAACCCACCACATGGAACACATTGTCAAATCGCTGAACCAAGACGACATGTCAAACTACATGGAAGCTGGCTTCGATGACGTACTTGAGGAAGAGGAGTTTGAAGAAGCTCATAGTATCGCTGCCACTACCGCCAAGGACCAGGCCGAAGTCGGTACCATTCGCGGTGTTGCCGGTATTGATAGCCGCAACGGGTCACGAGTGAGCACTGCACAAGGGACACATCTGGATGGTGAAGATGTTACACCAGATATGGAGCAGCGTCTGTTCAACAGCCCTGCGCGCAACTCAAAGCGATTTTCAAATCAGTCAATGGTTGATGTCGCTGATCGAGTGCTCCGCGACAAGACCGATGCCATCGCATACATTATTCGAAATATTTCAGAGCAGTGTGCTGCCGCGGTGGAAGGTCTGCAACTTGCTCAACGCGCCGACACGGATGATGATGAGCGCAGTGAGCGCCGCAGCAGCATGGGTCAGCTATCATCTGCCGGGGGGCGCGCTCAGTCCTCCGTGGGAAGTGAATATGGCGACGAGGACATGCTTCGCCCCAACCGTGGATCAAGTATCCCTCCCACTCCGGATCTAAGTCACAGGTCAAGTACTTCCATGTCCATGGCAAGCGCCTCGACCACCCCAGACAGGTCTAGCATCCAGCACCGGTCACACGATGCGCAAGTCCCGACCCGCATCCTTGAAGACGAGGACGATGTCGACGGTAACAGCGATTTATCTGCCGACATGGTGCCCGTTTCCAAGTACGCGCAAACACCTCTAGCACGACCAAACCAGACCGTTCGACACATGCGATAGGCCCTTTATACCCCTTCTCGATGAATCTATCACCAGCGATCACTATGAGATCCGCATGATGCCCCTTTCCTCGGTACATTTCGGCGTTGTTGGCGGAGTTGTCCACTTCTTACTCTCGTTCCAACCATTTTCCTTTTCGCCATCACATTCCCCCTAGCGGGTCTTCTTATGTTTTCCAGTTGATAGTAGAATGGCGTGCCGTGCCCGCCGAAGAAAGTCGTGTGAAGGAAGAAAGCGAGAGAGATGGGACGACGATAGGCCTGTATATCATCAGTATGTCAACGTGGAAGAGGTGGAGAATCTAAGCAAGGAAGAGGTTTTGTTGAGGGGAAGAGTTTGTCCCTATGTTGACTGTAATCTATTGTTGGGATAATACCATTTTTCTCGGGTTGTTCAACCTACACTGAATGCCTGGATCCCGCCTTACCTGACGCTACACCTGCTGACCATCTCGCAGCGATGCATGATGTATTCTGTTCACTCTTGGAGCATTGTCGGTAGGTCTACCATACGGCAATTTGGAAAGCGGCGTTCTCTCGTCGATAGGCGCAACAAAACATGTGCCTGGAAGCAGAGGATTTGTGCCCACTACTAGCCAAGATGGACGCCTGACATGTGGTCGTACCCACAGCTACTGATAGCTAGTACTGATCGTATACTTTCGACGTCAAACCAATCGTTAACATGGCGTTGATGTTACTTTGCCTTGCTTCTTGCGTACGATCGGCCTATCTATGCATATCCATATCACCGATGACGGATGAATCAATATCCCCAAGGACGTCTGGGAGTATGTCTTTGCGGTCGCCGCTTGAATAAATTACTGGGCAGCACCCTGTATGATGTCGACCACGCACAGTAGAGTCTTGAGTGTTATTTTCTTTCCTACCAGAAGAAGAAGAAGAAGAAGAAGAAGAAGAAGAAGAAGTCAAATCTGCATCCATCCAAAGACAGTTCCAACGTCCTGTTGGGCCGGTATGAACGTAGCGCGGCCTTTTTTTTCTCTCCAAGGAGGCGCTGTTCCCGCCAGGGTATCTATCGAGCACGGAGTTCTGGCCCCAGAATTGATCGGTGCTGTTGAGGCAAAAGTCGCGTGATGGTGCGTCGCCAATGGCTGATCTACACTTTTGTGAATGTGTGCACTCTGGGAAGCAGTTCACCAGGCCGATCACGTTATGGTCATTAACGACCTCTGCTCACACTCACACACACACACACACTATGGAGACATGGCAAAGCAGCTCATGAGATATAACTGATGATGGAACACTGATGAACGTGGTTGAATCCGAACTTTTGGTATCATCCGGTCAAGGCGTCACTCAAATCGCGTAGACAGACCGAACGAGCGAGTTTGTCCAGCGTCGAAGGGAGTACTTTCTGGTCCAGGGCAATGGCAGGGCATGTACTATGTATGTAAACAGTGAGAGACAAGGCTACTACTTGGGGTTTCAACAAAACACCCGTACACCCGTGACCTGAGACTGCTTCTATGCCGAAGCCTGTGCAACGATGCTGTGCCCATTATTTAACGTTGACAATGCGCTTTGGTGTGAAATATACCCTTTCTTGTACTCGCTTGGTCAGGGAGGAAGACGGTCCAACTGCCAGGCTTGTTCTAGCACCGTCGCGAAACGCAATAGCATCACGACTCGGGGTGATTTGTTGACGCTGCATACTTGTAGTTTCCTGGTGGGCTGGGCGCGTAGGTAGAGAAAATCAGTTCCAGGATGCCTTGCAAAATAGGCTCTTCAGGCTACCATGTAGGTTTCCTGCGGTGTACGTCGTACCGTAGCAGCGACTCCGAGGCAACCAACCCGCCATTACCTACCGTGCGAGTTCGTCCGGGTTTTCCGGCGACGCTAGAGGCTTGTTCAGCGGGGGCTCACCAAATACATGGAGGTGCTGATTCGCTGTTGCATCGTAAACCATGGGCGAGGGCGACGAGTGGCAGACGGAGTGGCAAGGGTGACATGGCGGGGCGTGGACATGTCTGCCCGCTACGGAAAGGGGCCGCCGCATTGAGAAACGACCAGGGAAGCACGGCGCCGGCTTGAGGAGCAAAAGCAGAACCGCCACGGCGGCCGTGCAAAGGGTGGGCGTGCTATACTCGTGTCGGCTCGAAGAACGAGGGCTGCCAGCTGATGAACTGTGGAGGACAGCGGCATCGTCGGTGGATGTACACCGTGGCGTACTGTTGTAGAGAGGTACTGTGTAGATGCCCCTCGAATGCACCGTTACTGCAGCCCTGGTCACCTTGGCGCCCGCTTGCGGACCGCGGCTGAGATAGTCGATGCTGAAACATGCCGGGAGACTGGCCGGGGTGGTGGGGGTGTGCTTGCGCTGCTCTTGGGCTGCACGGCTTGCAAAGGAGCATCGGGGCGTCGGTGGCTCGTACGGAAGTTCCAGTGCGGGCGCGTGTCATGCTAGCATTGCCCTGGCCTGCCCGTGCTGTGTCGCATGTCTGGGGCTAGCTGGTGGCGGCCAGCTGCAGATGCACAGCGGAGACGAGAGGCTGATCCGGTGAGGAGACGAGGTCTAGGGTGGATTGCGTGTAGGCACTCGTGAGTACTATGTACGGTAGTATGCGCCTCGGCGCCCGTGCACCGCTGCAAAGCCCCTGGACCGAGTAATTGACCTTGGGGCGCTACACACCCGCTAGACTACCGGAGGTCACGATCAACTTTTTCCCCTCGTCCGCCTGCCCAGGCACCGCAATGGAGTAGCCCTCATTCTTAATCCTACTGTGCTGTCCTCTACTTTTGGCGACGACCGTCTGCCCTCTCGCCTGGCCCCACTCCATCGCCGTCATCACCGCCATCGACGCCACCACCACCACCACCACCACCCCCTCCCCCTCTTGTCCTCACCTGACCTCGCCTCACCGACATCACCCCGCTCCCCTGGACCCTTCACCACGCCTCACGCGAATGCCGACCGGGGCCACCTGCCGGCCAATCTGCCTCTTCTCCGCCAGCCTCACGCTGCATGCAACACGCTCGTAACACCACCACCCGCACGCGTACGCTCTGCTTCTCCGACACTGTGCACGGCGCACAACTCCCAGCACCACGGCGCGGCCGTAGCCACACTTGAAAATGGCAACCTCACCACCCGCGTCGCCACAGTTCGCGCGGCCTATGAGCGCCATACTGCGCCCCAATCGCAGCTCCAGTCGCCTCAGCATGAGCAGCAAGCAGGGAGGCGGCGGTGGCGGCGGCGGCGGCGGCAGCAGAGCCTCGGATGAGGATAGCAAAACCGCCGTCAAAGTCGGTACGTCGCATCGTTGGCACGCCTCGCCTCGCCTCGCATCCATGACTAACAGCCGCTGCAGTTGTCCGCGTTCGTCCGCCACTCCAAGCAGGCGATCCAGGCTTTGAATTGATTCCTCAGCGTTTTCGCTCAGCCAACTGCCATGTCACGTCTCCTTCAAGTTTGGCCGTCGATGCGTCTGGGGGCAGGAAGGTCTTCGTTTTCGATCGCGTGTTTGGCGAGGACACCGACCAGGAGGGTGTCTTTGAGTACATTGCCGACAGCGTCAACTCGTTTGTTCAGGGTTACAACGTTTCCATCCTGGCATATGGACAGTCGGGTGCGGGCAAATCCTATACAATGGGCACAACGGGACCGCGAGATCAAGCAGATGCTAATGTCATGGGTACGTGGAACAAGTCTGCCACATATACTGGGAGGGGCGACGACACTTTGCTAATCGGGTATAGGCATCATTCCTCGCGCTGCAGCACTACTCTTCGATAAGCTCGAGGGCACCAATAGCCGAGCATCTGGTTCAGGCATACGCGCTCCGAGCCGCCTCTCAGGCTTGGGCAATTTCTCAGTCAAGCCCTCGGCCAACCAAAATTGGCAATTAAAAGCAACCTATGTCGAAGTATGATTCATGGTAAAACGAACATGAAAATGTCCTGACTTGGCCAGATCTACAATGAGCATCTGCGTGATCTGCTCCTTCCCGAACAGGCGTCACCCGGCGAACGGCCCCAAGTCAATATCCGCGAAGACCGTGATGGTCGTATTCTACTCACGGGACTCACACAAATGCCAATCAATTCTGTTGACGATCTGCTCAATGCACTGAACTTCGGCTCCGCCATCCGACAAACAGACGCCACAGCGGTCAACGCCAAGTCCTCGCGGTCACATGCTGTCTTCAGTCTGAACCTTGTGCAAAAGAAGACCTCGCCTGCACCAATGGCGACTCGTGAGAAGCGTCGCTCAATTCCTATTGAAATGATGTCTGGTTCATCGAACGAGAGCTGGATCACCGTTGACAGCAAACTGCATTTTGTTGACTTGGCGGGGAGTGAAAGGCTCAAGAACACAGGCGCTCAGGGCGAAAGGGCGAAGGAGGGTATATCCATCAATGCCGGACTTGCAAGTCTGGGGAAAGTCATTTCACAGCTATCTGCTCGCTCACAGGGTGGATACGTGTCCTACCGCGACTCTCGACTCACTCGTCTCCTTCAGGATTCTCTCGGCGGCAATGCCATCACCTACATGATTGCATGTGTCAACCCAGCGGAGTTCCATTTAAGTGAGACGCTCAACACAGTTCAATATGCGCAACGTGCCCGCGCTATCCAAGTTAAGCCACAGATTCAGCAAGTTCATGATGATAGCGATAAACAAGCGGCAATCGACCGGCTTCGTGCCGAAGTTCAGTTTCTACGGGACCAGATTAGACTCTCGGAACGCGCCGATCGAAAGAAAGGCATTCCGCAAGAACGCAGCGAGCGACAAGAGGAGCGTGAGATGGAATTGCAGAACCAATTGCTGGACGTTCAGGAAAATTACAATGCTCTGAATGCTCGGCACGCCAAGCTGATTTCTGAGATAACAAAAGCCCGCGATAACGATGAGGCGGAAACCCCAATGCTCAAAGACGCCATCGGTGATTCGGCACTAGAGCGCTTGAAGCGATCAAACTCCTTCGCGGAGGCTGTTGAGTCCGTGGTTCTTGAATACGAGAAAACAATTCAGACCTTGGAATCCTCCCTTCAGAATACCCGAACCTCGCTATCCGCGCATGAGAGTGACTTGATGGAAAAGGAGACACGCATTGCCATCCTTGAGAGCCAAAACCATCAGCTGCAGACGCGTATTCAAAAGGCCATGGACCGTGACGCCAACAATGAGGAATATGTAAAGTCACTGGAGAGTCAAATCGACCACTCGGCCAATGGCATCGAAAAAACCGACACTACGATCACTGATTTGCGTGAGAAGCTACAGAGGGCTCGTGAAAATGAGTCCAGTTGTGAAGAATACATATCTACACTGGAAGAGAGGCTCGCAGAGAACGAACAGGAAGTTGAAATCATGACCAGGGAAATCGAGCGTCTGAAGCACGTTGTTGAACGACAGCGCAGTGTCGGCAAGCTGGACAACCTGCTTTACGAGCTGGACAGCCTGCGCCAGACTGATGCGAAGGCCGAAGAATCGTTGGTCAATGGCCATTCCAAATCAACTAGCGATCCATTCACAGACAAGCGGCCTCAGATCGACCGAAGAGGCACAGGCGAGCTTTCACACCAATACAACACCACAGTCGACGCTATCGCAGAAGAACCCGACCATGAACATCCTTCTACTCTGGGTGCGAAACCTATTAACATGGATGTTGCGGATCAACTGGTCAATGGTACAAACAGTGGTGTTTCGCAAAAGGATCTGGTGCCAGTAGAGGGACATGATGAGCCCTCAAGTCCGGCTCAGAACCTCTTCGTCCACGACAAACTTGAGTCTGTTACGCAAGAGCTCTTCGATTTACGCGTCGAACACGAGAGTTCACGCCAAGATTATGAAAAGCTCGCTAGCAAGTACCAAGAGGCTCTACGGACCTTGGCTGCCCTACAAGACACTGTTGATGAAGCACGTTACCGTGGTCCTTTATCTGTGCAATCATCTCGTCCTAATTCGTTCTTGGGAGATGGGGCAATGAGTGATATAAAGCCAGAAGAACCCTCATCATCGCGCACGTTGTCTGCGGAGTTATCAATGCTGGAAGCTGAGAACGTTCCTCTCCCAGACGACGAGTCTACCGAGGCTGGCCATCAACAAGTCCAAGACAGACGGCCGTCCTTGGAATCTGTAGGTGGAAATCAGCATGTTCCAGAGGCGGTTCTGGTCCAGGAACTAAAGGCTCTCAAACTTTTGCAAAACGAGAAAGAAGAGCGCATGGAGGAGCTCCACCGCAATTACACAGACTTGCAGGAAGAACATCGTGACACCCTGGACTACGTCCAGGAACTCAAATCGGAGCTTACCAAAGCCCAAATGACTCGTCCAGCATCGCCTTCGGTGCACATGATCCGTCGAAAGTCTAGCCAAGCAGTCCTCGCAAACGATCGCTCAAATCGCGCCTTCGCATCACTACGCAACATGGCCCTAGAAAGACTTGAGGAGGAACCTGACACCGTTCAAAATTTCGAGCTTAATCTCAACACCATCATGTCCGAACTACACCTGAAGTCGGAGCGGGTGCAAGATTTGGAGGCTGAGGTTGCTTTAGTACGCAAGGAGATGGAAGGCAAGATGACCTTGATCAGTGGTCTCACCAAAGAGCGTTCCACTATGAAATCAGGGTCTCCACTTGATATTTCCATCGTTGCTTCCATACAAGATCAAATGAGACAGAACGAAGAGCATATGAAGGAGCTCAAGGAAGCTCACTTGCAGCGAGAACAAGAGCTCAAGGGTCAGATCGAAACACTGAAGGCTTCTACTAGATTGCCCGATTCACCAGATGAGAGTCTGGTCTCTCGACAGATCGGCGATGATGTCGACGCAATCGACGCGAAACCCGCAGATCATGTTGAGCTCACCAAACTCGGTGACGAGGCTGCGCATTGGCAGTCCAAGCATCTCGAAATTATTGAAGCTACCAAAGCCTCGGAGAGGCGCCACCTTGATACCATTCGCGAGCTTGAAGCAGCGAAGCAACAACTGGAAGTAGAGCATGCTCTTCGTATATCTGAGATTGAACACACCATGGGCGACGAGTCCAAGGCTGCATTAGAGCAGGAACGTTTGAAGCATGCTGAGTTTGTCGCCACGTTGCAAGCTGAGGTTGATGAGCATAGGGCCACAGCTACCAGTACTGCCAATCGTCTCGCTGAGCTTGAAGCGTCTCATACAAGGATACTCCAGCAGGTTGAGGACAACGCGGAAGCAAGAGCTCTTACCGAGAAGGAGCTCAACACCCACAAGTCGCTTGTTGCGAACCTAGAGCGACAGATCGACGAGCACAAGGCCGCCATCGACTACCACCAACAAGGCGTGGATTCGATGCAAAAATCTCATTCTGTTGAACTAGAGAGACTTACCTCTGAACTAGCCGTTCATCAGCAGTCGAAAGACCTGCTGCAGGCCGATCTCATAAGGACAAAACAGGATTTGGACAATCTGCTTGGTGGTGTTCAGGCCGCTCTTGGGGAAGTAACAGACATCAGCAACGTACAAACTCAAATTGAATCTTTGGTTCAAGAGAGAAAGTCCATTGCAACACAGCACCAGCAAGCTGTCAACGACCTAGAAGTAGCGAGGAAGGAGCTCAGTCAAGCTACCGCTACAATTGGTACACTGAAGGGTAATCTCAAGGAATTTGAGCTTATCAATGCGGAGACAATCAAGGAGCTCGAAAAAGTCAGTGAGAAAGAACTCAGAAGTTCTCGATTAGTACAAGAGCTTGAGGACCAACTCAATCAGAACTGGGACCAGCACGAGGCTGCAAACAACCGGTTGTCTGCTCTCCAAACGGAACGCTCTCGAGAACTCCAAGACGCCGTCATGCATGGAGAAGGACTTCACAAAGAGGTTGAAGAATCCCGCATCAAAATTGCCCTCCTAGAGGTAGGTCTCTTTTCGGTCCAAGATTTAAACTCACTAACAACATCCAGTCACAACTGCTGGATGCGAAGCGTAACTCTACCCGCATGTCCATAGATCCTCGGGAGGACCTCCAACGATCCAACTCCAACAACTCCAATGCGCGCAAGAGTGCTGTGCACACTTCTTTGCCATCGCCGCCGCCTGCCATTCCCCTTCCTCCTCTGCCACCGGGGAGTCCTCCGGCCAATGGACCATCGCCACCCACCTCCCGTCACCAGAGCAAGGACATCGCTCATACCCAGCTTATGGAGGATCAGGAGGCTCGCATTCGTACAATTGAGAAACATCTTTTTGCGGAGAAGCAGCTTACAGCTACTCTTGAGGACGCTTTAACAGACCTCGAGGCATCCAGCACCAAGACAAGACATGAGTTGGATCTTCTGAGAAAGAAGTTGGCTTCCTCTGAAGAAGAACTCAACGCCATGCGCAAAGAGCGTAGTGCAGCACGCCACTCCCTTCAGGCTGTTGAAGAGGAGCGTAACGCTCGTCTCCGTGTTGAAGCTGAGCGCGCTCATCTTGAAGCTCGCATGGCTGCCCTCAACAATGCTAATAAGAGCAAGAAAAAGAGTGGTTTGAACTGCTTTTAATCTTTCCGGCACATGTCACTTTCTATCATTCTATGTATCTTCTTTATTGCCACGTGCTTCTATATTGGCGCCCTGGAAGAACATCACATAATTCCGCGATACCTTGTACTTTTCGGTCCACAGCTACTATTGATGATTTCGGTCAGGTCCCTGTGGACATGTCTTTATGCCTTGACATGATTTGCAATGCTCGCATCTCAGATACATACATCGGGGCCGCGAATGGGCAACTACTCGTTCTGCTATTTGAGGCAATAGCTTCAAAGTCTGCTCATCCGATATTGTCCTCGTTCCTCAAGCTTCTATGCTCCATACCCCCTTCTTCAGATACTCCCTTTTTCACTTCTTAATGTATACTGCATTGCGGGTACTCAACGGCTCGCTTAAGGTGTCCGCCCTGTCTCGAAGCACTCTACTTGTTCCTACTTCAACCCATACGCTGTCTATTGAGACGATTTTGCTTTTTGCTTTGGGTGGGAGTATTGCGTGGGCGGGACACGAAGGTTTTTCTTTTGGGTGGGATATTGGATGCAGACCGATAGAAACAGTCATTTGAATGGATGGCGCGGTCTTCCGATGATGGGTATCGTCAGTTAGCCGATAGATGGCTAGATGCCTCTATGTGCGTTTTTTTTGATAGAAGACGTCAACAATTATAATCCATTGATGTGCTCTTATTTCTTCGTCGCTTTACAACTATATCTGTCGTGAGCTCGTAATATTGCCACTTGTTTTCAAGGGTCGCCATGTGCAATATGAGTACACTGTCGCTCAATTGAAATACCTCTCTATAGAATGGCTTGCTTCTCCTTTAAGCAAAAGACTTGGCCTTTGAGAAGGTATAAAAGAAGCGTGGTATACATTCTTACAGGCGGTTTAGGCTAATATCCTTATAAGCATAGTTCGCTGCGTGGTATATAGGTAGATATTGAATATATTCTTGGGTCGGAAGCGTAAAATCCATCAATGAGGACATTCGACTATGTATGTTTCATCCAGAATAATACTATTTGCTCGTCTGAGAGTAATGCCGTAAGCAGGTAGGTTTACAGACAGTTGTTATAGAAAACGGCTTGATACGACGAGTAAGGGTGTGTGTAGTGATCTAGAGTCAAGGCTCTACTTACTGCATATATGGTACAGGACTGCAAGTACATATACCGTGATTTTCATTGCTAGGCGTACGATATAACCGACTACATATGTACCTACACTAACTAAAAGCCGATTACAGCTTCTACAAGAAGCCAACCCCATTTTCTCACGCTTCTGACTGGTTATGTCAAATGAAGATAAGCATTTATAACACTTTCCGCGGAAGACTCAGGTATCAAGCGGTGATGTATATTGTGCACAAGTTGATCTGGCCGCTATTTTGAATCATCACAAACAAAGCCTAGTCCGCGCAAGAAGAAGTCGCTGCTGTTCCCGTGCCGTGGCTGTATTTACATATCTTCCGTGTTTATACTGCGAGGCACGTCTCGCGGAGTTCTTGCCGCTGCTCCAACAGCAAGGGGTCGATATGGGCGAGTACATGTTGAAGGAATGATGATAGCGCCTGCAAGCAACTGTCCGGCCTCATTCCATCATTAACAATGCGTAACGTTGTTCTCGAATATCTCTGTAGACTTTGCTGAGAAACCATGCGATTTCGCACGTGATGACCCCTGGCGTGGCGCTGTGTTAAAACCCAGCACGTTACTCTTGGCTTGTGCCTATATTCCTGTAGATAGAAGGATCAATTCCCAGAGTGAAGGGCTTGCAGTTCAGTGTGAAATAATCATGATAGATCCAGAGAGCGTTCTTGTTTGACGAAGGCTCCTGTGATAAGCCGATTACGTAAAGCGAACTACGGCAAAACGTACCGCCGGCGCGCATCCTAGGCCAAATTTTCTGGAGCTTCACTTTCTCCAACAACCACTCCTCGCAAAACACCATCGCATCAGTTCATGCGCATGGCTGCTCCCTTTGATCATGCACTAACATAGCGTATATGTGTGATCACATTGCTATTGGTATGTGTCTCTTTGCTCGTTGCGCTGGTCTCTGCAGATGATTAAACTTTACACGAACAATCCAACTCCTAAAGCGTCTTGAAGGACTACACAACTCTAGAATTACAATGATGCATCTACTCAGCATATTGTCTCATCGCTTCAATCTACGCATGTTACTAATATCTTCACAGTCTTCTTTCAGCCGTGATAAACAGCTGCGCGTAATCAATTTCCCTAAGAAGGTACGACTCCTCCTACATCCCAAGCCACCACCATCGCAGAGTGATGATACCATGACACGGAAAGGCATTCCTCGACCTGAATATACAATGTCGACACCCTTAGATTTAGTTTCAGCCTTGTCTGACCCTGCTCCACGATTTCACGGGTTTTGCTTGCTTTCTGGAGACCAATGGCTAACATTCGCGATCCAGGTACATACTCATACTGCGGATCTCGCTGCCCACCCGCACCTATCCCTTCTTCCTGATGATAACCTCGATGCGTCGGGCGGACAGACTGTACTCCTTTAACCAGCATCCATCCAAAGCAGGCGTACAAACCTGTGGGTGTTGGGGACAGGATGTACATGTTGACAAGAGCATCACTGATTATCCCATTTACACTGCGACTTGCCATGACACGGTCTCACTGTTCGATGGCTGACGACGTCGCAGGTACGATACAAATATGCTTTATCCAGACGGTCCATCATTCCAATGATGAACATTGATATTCACACTGTGTGAGCGGCGGCGTTGTAACGAGCGACCGTCGTACTGATCACTTCAAAAATCTGATTTAATGAGGTATGCTCCATGTCCAAGGAGAGGTAGCAACGCTAATCTGTGCTAGACTGATTCTTGTTGGACCTATTCCATTTCGTTCCACACGGATGCTATTGCGTCTCCCGACCTCAAGCTGACCACCTTTACCGACAGACGTGTTTATTCTGTTTTT
>Ga0182213_1000133_pt1 | contig 12286 bp, 10 predicted proteins | sample G5R1MG_22_FD_128399 | JGI IMG/M metagenome (GOLD analysis project Ga0182213, IMG submission 128399) | Switchgrass phyllosphere microbial communities from Michigan, USA - G5R4_MAIN_03OCT2016_LD1 MG | ecosystem: Host-associated > Plants > Phyllosphere > Phylloplane/Leaf | place: USA: Michigan... | reverse complement strand
GCCTGCTCGTCGTTCGCCTCTCGGCGCTGGGCTACGGGGAATGGCGCAAGGGCATCATGGGCTACTACGAGCTTGCGCGCGATTGTCGGGAGAGCATCGTCAACGCTACGACCGCGCAGGATAAGGCGCTTTGGAGGACTCGGCTGCGGGACTGTGGAGTCCGCGTTGCCAACCTTCTGGTGGAAATGGGTCATCTCCAGGGCGCGGGCCAGCACCTGGCTACGCTGGCGGTCCCCGAGGGGCATGATGCTGCCAACCCGGCTGAGGCGCGCGCGATACTGCTCATGGAGACATTGGTCTGGCTCCGCCTCGGTGACGTCCAAGCGGCCCGCCGCTGTCTTTCCCACGCCACAGCCCAGAGCCCCGACGAGCTCATTGACGGCACGCTGGATGCACTCATGCAGCTCGCAGACTCCGACTACGAAGCCGCAGCATCTTCTTTCCGTGATCTGCACGAGAAAATGCCAGACGACGCGATGCTGGCGCAGAATCTCGCCGTCTGCCTGCTGTACACGGGGCGGATCCAGGATGCCAAGCACGTCTTAGGCCGCCTGGTCGAACAAAGCCCGCCATTCCACTCCTTGGTGCTCAATCTAGCCACCGTCTACGAGCTGTGCACAGAGAGGAACAGCGAGAAAAAGATGGCCCTAGCCGAGACGCTCGCGCGCAGGACCGATGGAGGAGGTGTAGGCTGGGAGCTCAGCAACCACGAGTTCAAACTGTGAACCACATGGTTGTTCCTACTGTAGCAGTCACATACTTGCAATGCAATTTTCGATTGACCCTTATAGAGAAGGACGGTGAAGGCTGGCCAAGGAAATACGATGCCGGGATGTGAGCTCGTTCACGACGGATTACATAGTGCTCGGAAGCGAAAAGGCCAAAAATAGCACTGCGAGTGGCGGTCCCATTCTCAATCGGCCGAGTTGGGCCAAGTGTGCATGCACGCATTACGCCCCCTGGGATATTCGTTTTCCACTACCCATTCTTCGACCACCCTACTCCGTTGCTTTGTCTCTCTCGCCGCTCCTTCGTGCCCCGTCTCCGATTACGCTGTTCCTTCGCTAGTCACTCGTTGCTCGACGGAGAAGCGCTCTCGGCCTGTCTGCATCAGCCCTTTCGTGTTGCGTGGAATTCGGCTTGTTGACATCCGGGGAACACCAACAATCCTCGTTGCACCCGCTGCTTCACCCGCCCCACGAGCCCGTCCGCCCATCATCATCATCGTCATCGTTATCATCATCATCATCATCAACAACAACAGTACCATCCAGGGGCCTGCGATTTCTTCCTTGACCGTCTGTCTGCCTTCCTATTCCAGAACACGCACCAGACCGAAACCATGAGGCCGTCACAGATCCTCGCCGCCGTCATGGCCATGTCATCGGTCTCGGCTGCCATGCACGTGTCGGATGTGTTTGATAACATCCATGGACTCTCCGACGTCAAGGAAGTCCTTCTCGGCCGTCAGGACAACAACAATAACAGTACGTGTCCGCCCACTAACATCACCCCCAGGCTAGACTAATGCAGCCCCTCTAGACAACAACGACAAACCCTCATCGGACGCGCCCAAGAATACCCAAGCCTCAGACCAACCCAGCCAAACACAAAGCGAAGACAACAAGGATGCATCGGCAACCGACAAACAGAGCGGCTCGGCCAAGGCAACAGGCTCGCAAGGCACCAAAACTACTGGCAAGTCCAAGGCAACGAGTTACGACCCGCGGCTACCCGCAGGAGGCGTTACCATGGTCACGCCGAATGCCCTCGCTGGCGACACGTTCTACAAGGTCGGCGATTGGGTGACGTTCGCGTGGAACTTTACTTCGCTCTCCGTAACCCCGAGCGCCATCGATGTCATGGCCTCTTGTACGGTGAACCAGGCTACCTACACCATTGCCGTCAATATGTCGGCCAAGGAGACCAAGGTTCTCTGGGACACGTCGAACAAGCCCGAAGGACAGGCACCCTTCTTGACCAACAAATACACCCTACTAATTTACGATTCCAACCTGACTGCCAGCGCCACGCCACATGCTGGTTACCTGGCCCCGTTCAGCGGCTTCACCTTCGGCATGTACACGCCCCAGCCCTACGTGAATTACGCAGGTACGCTACGCGCACACTACCCATTGTCGCTGGTCATGGGAAGCTTACTCAGTTAGATGGTTATACATGCGCCAACTGCAACGGTGCGCTATCCCAATTCGAGAAGATGACGCTCAAAGCCCTCTTCATGACAACCGGGACCACCATCGGCTCACTTCTCTACTTTACCTACGCCTTTGGTCTGTGGTAATCCATGGCCGACCACTCGGCTCATACATACAGCATTGCATCTTCGCAGGGTACTGCATCGGTTACGATAACGGCATTCCTTACGCTTCACATCTGTTTATACATATCACTCCTTGCTTACTTTCAAAACGGGACGGCGCTCTTGAATTTAGTGCCACGTACAGCACGGAGCGCTCACAATCATTTTTCAGTCAATCTATCGCCTGGTGTTTACGGCGTTTGATCTATGGGAAAGATATCTTTGCATCGAGGACACATTGCGCAATAGTAATTTTCTAGAGGGGTGTGGGCACAGAGCCATGACTTGATCGGGTTTGATTACATAGACCTGGTAATCTTGGGGTTGGAATCTGGCTGAACATATATTCTTATCATGATGATGATGATGCAACATGGTGCTACATCACAATACATAATTTCTCGCCGTTCCTACTATGTATGTGCCTACATAGTACAGCCCTTCTTGGCTCAAATATGCTGCTGTGCATTCCCCAAGACCATGCAATTTAACTTGTTGGCGAGGAATTCCTGTCGAGGTATTCAACCAGTGTTTCAGCATCCCACGCGCTCATTTCCCGGTAACCCTCAGACCATCTGTCTCGCTTCAAGCCGATGCTGCATCGAGCCGTCTACGTGCCCCTCTTGGACACCATGCGATGCCGTGACATGCACCTTGGTCGTGACAGCAATGCGTCCCAGACCATGGCGGCTGTGCGCTTCGCTCGGCGGCGCAACCACCTTGTCCGTACCGACACATGCATTCGCACCAATGGTAGTACGCACGTGTGCCCCGCCCACCACCTGCTTCGCTTCGGCGATAGCAACCCGAACCGCGGGCATACGCGGAGCCAAGCAGAGCGCGGAACAAGGACCTGAGGCAGGGCAGGTTGCCCGCGACGATGCCGACGTTGCATTCGACGACGGTCCAGACGGTGAGGCCGCGCGAGTCCCGGAGTCAATCGCTCGAGCGCCCGTAGTTGGCCATGAAGCTGGTTCCTGATTCAGGAGAATCAAGATGGTCATCTGTCATGACAATGATTTCTGTTTGCAGTCATATGTGACAACTTGGTGAACAAACAGTATATAGTTTCCTTTCAGAATGTAGGCCACCTTGTTTTCACTGGCGGTATGTTCTACTTGCTTTGTATTCTCCGCTCAGATAGATCTCTTTGCGTCGCTACTCCTTCAGGTTTTCAGATTCGTCGCTACAGTGAACAAAACTATACTTCTCCACCGTGTTTTTGTTCGAATCCAATGAAGTGTGTTACAGTTGAAAGCTGTCTGGTCGAGCCTGGCATTATACCGGCTGCAAGCCTCATTATACTAGCTCTCGTACACACGCACTTGATTATTCGTACGCATGCGAGCCATGAGCACCTGTCTGTAGGGTTACAAATGGGGATCATCGTCTGACAAGTAGTTACAACGTTGACATGAATTTATTAGCCAGAAGCATACTTCTTAATTTGGGACCAGTAGCGTTAGAAACGACCGACAGGACTATCATATCAATCGGTAATGGACTATCGTACAATCCCAGATGTCTCCACCGTGATCTCACAAACCCCATTCCAATCAACTGCGGCAGTCAGCTTGATATTGAAAATTAACGATAGAGAGCTTTCAAATGACTATGCAAGGTATACCAGGCTCCTGTAGCATATGTGTACGTGGCGGTGGTACGACTGTCCTGTTCACTAGTTGCACGTCAAATATCAATCACATGCAACTCAGGGATAGGCGGAGTCCATCTTTTCACATCGCCTGGTCACCTTCTATTCTACTCACACCATGGCTTCATCGACCGCGTCTGGTGTGGATATGGCAAGAACTCGATCGACAGACACGGATCAGCTATAACGGTATTTCCGGTACTGGCACATTCCTCAACGCGCTCCCTTCTCAGCACGCCCATTGATCTGGGATCCCACCTGTGACTATGGCGGACTTGATGGAAACGACTGGTGGGCCCATGTGCTAAATTTACCAATACTGATTTCTGCAGATCAACCGGGGAGCGCAGCGGGGTAACGAATTTTGAACATGGTGTAATTTAAATTGTGGTACGTAGTGGAACAGAGGAATACCTACCACTCATCATGAGCTAGTCAGCCCAATGTTTATAGAATAACTCAAAAAAAAAAAAGACAGATGACCCTTTTGAAACCATGGCTTTGAGTCACAATATAACTTCTCCCAGCCAGTCTAGGTATGCGCCTCAAAGGTCTCGCTAAATATGCAATAACATCCTCCCCACCCCTTTATCGACGCCATGATGATGCACCTACACCCCTCTTCCCCTTTTATCAACCCAAATATCCTCGATTCGTTTGCAAAAATTTTGAAACCCCGTACTCCATATCCCCGAATCAAGCTCTACCACCCCTCGGAGCCCGCCACTCATCCTTCAATATCCACCTACCCCTCTGCGCACTCCCACTCTTCTCCAGCGTCGCAATCAGCTTGAGCATCTCCTTGAACTCTTCGTTCCTGCCTGGCTGGGCCCGACAATAGTGGTCAAAGTGGTCGACAAGCATACGACTCGGTACCACGCCCCCATGGGTCATCATGAAGTCGCGGATCATTTCCAGCATGCGTTTCCCGCGAAACGATTGCGGTGTTGTTGCTGAAGGCGTCGGGCTTCGTGATGTGGAGGCAGGCGTGGCGCTTATTGTGTCTGGAACAGGGAGGGGACGGCCTTGTCGAGCTGCGAGGTTGGAGAGAATCGATATTGAGGATGGAGCGCCGCCACGAGCGCCGCCACGGGCACCGCCTCGACCGCCTCTACCTCGAGAGAATCCTCTGGAGGCTTCGGGGCGACCTGCTTCACCAAACTGGCCAGTCCAAGTTGGTACGCCCGCGGGAACTTGCCGTGCCTGTTCCATGCTCTTCTTGAGCTGCTCAGCCGCGAGTGCTGCTTGGCGCTTCGCTTCACGCTGGATAAAGGCTGGGTCGGCTTTGACTTTGCGTTTGCGACCACTGACAGTGGAATTGATAATCGCGTCGTGCTCCAGGACAGAATGAACACCAGTCCTTGCAAAGATTGTCGACATGAGGCGGGTGTCTGTAGGAGGTGCTTCATTGCTCGTAGCGCCGGCTTCATCATGAGTGGCGGTTGCTTGTTCAGTCTCAGGCATAGCCTCATGGAAAGCTTCAGCTCTGGCTATACCTGTCACGGCAGCTATATCTGAGTTACGAGTAGCATCTTCTGTTATGGTCTTGGTGCCCTCTTCGAATTTGACTTCAGACCCACGAAATAGAGTACTTGTCTCGGTTTCACCCTCGGTGTTATCGCCTAGGGTGAACAGGTCATGAAGATCGCTCATTTGAAACGTTTGTCGCTGTTTTGGATCTTTCAACACCTTATTTGTGAGAAACTGCTTGAAAATTTGACGGTGATAAATCTTTTCCTCAATGGTGCCAGCAGACATGAGACGATATATTTCGACCTCGCGCTTTTGTCCAAGTCGCCATGAACGCTCTCGCGCTTGTATATCCGTAGAGGGATTCCAATCAGGATCATAGATGATAACACGATTGGCACCGGTGAGGTTGACGCCCAGGCCTCCCACTTTCGTGGTCAAGAGAAATACATGCAGACTCGGATCGTTGTTGAACTCGTCCACTAAATTTTGTCGCTCCTTGATGGGTGTTTCACCGTCCATTCGACGCCAGTTAATGTCTGGCAGCTGACTTATGAACTTCTGCAGTATATCGAGCATAATTCGGTGTTGAGCAAACAGTAGCGTTTTGTGTCCACCTTTGCGCCACAACGATAGAAGTTCCTTGACAACTTGCATCTTCCCTGACCTGTTGGGGGATCCATAGTCATAATCTTGTTTCTTAGATAGGATCTTATGCTCTGTGAGATCCGGATGGTTACACACTTTTCGCAAATAGTCCACTCCAAAGAGCATGTTTCGTTTACCCTCCGATATTGATTTCATGTCGTTTGATGCAAGGAATCCTTCGTATGCCACACGCTGTGGACGCGTCAACTTGCAGAACAGAACCTGCTCCTTCTTCTGAGGCAAATCAGTTGCTACGTCAATCTTGAAACGCTGAAGTAGATATGGGCTGACTGCATCCTTGAGCGTCTCAGCGCATCGAACAGCTGTCTCAAACTCTAAATTCGACGCGTTTGCATAACCACCACGCTTGATTGGGAATTCAAATTGATTTCGAAAGTTGACTAGGGTCCCCAGACGCATCGGAAAGACGAAATCGAAGAGCGACCATAGCTCCGTCAAATTATTCTGCATGGGGGTCCCGGAGAGAATGATACGGTTTGGTGTTCGCAGCTCTTTGCAATGGATCGTGATGGCTGTGTTGGGGTTTCGAATCTTATGGCCTTCATCCAAAATGGCACACTCCCACTCAGTGGGTATCAAGAATTCGGAGTACGTCTGAAGCCCAGAGTATGTGGTGACAAGCACATGGCCATCGCGCTTCACCTTCTCCAGTACCTTCTTAGCGGCTTTGCCTGCACCAGTTAACGTTGTATCATAATCGCCGTAACTTCGGAGTTCTAATTCCCTCTCCATGCGGTCCTCCCTCCGTGTGTCTAGCATACCACTGCCGGAGGTGTGGAGGATCGAGACACGCAAAGCCGGCCACCAGCGATGGAACTCGTTCACCCATTGTTTCATAACCGTTGCTGGACACACCACAATGACAGGCTTGGTGAGTAGCTTTGAGTAATGAAGGCCAGCGACAAACGAGATAGCCTGGATAGTCTTTCCCAGGCCCATCTCGTCGCCGATGATACCGCCAACATTCTGCGAATACAGCTCCCAAAGCCATTGCACACCCGTCTTCTGATAGTCGAATAACGCCGGGTATATGTCTCCCGGTATTCGAAACCCGCCTTCAAGTACTGTGTCAGCCTCAGTAGGATGTGGCAGATAGGCCTCGTCGTCCTCTTCCTCTACTCGTTCCTCGCGAACAGTGACGTCGCCCGTCTTCTCCCTGGCCTTCTTCCTCGCCGCTGCACGACTCTTGGACCAAATCTCTACACGCTTTCGGAACAATCGCTCATTGCCATCGTCTACACCCGCCATGTCCTCTGAGGGAGCACTTTCCTCGGGTACAGGCCTTGTCTTTCTACCACGGGATTTGTGCTTGCGACGGGTGGTTTGCTCTGCACACGAATCATCCTGAGTAGTATCTTCAGATAGCTCCTCCGAATCGTCCATTGCTGCAAGCTGACGATCAGTTAATCCAGGCTCAAAGGCATCATCGGAATCATGGTAATCATCGTCGGCCTCCCTTGTCGGACTCGATTCGCAAGACCTAGTTGCATCACTATTGAGGGAGATTTTCCGCCGTTTCCTTGGACGCTTGGAGATTTCCGGGCTTGTAGCATCCGAATTGGACTCGGCGTCTTCAAAGCCGGGCTTCATCAAGTTGCGATGTGACGTAGGGCCCTTTTCTGCCTCGTCTACCATGTCCTCTACTTCCGCGTCCAGAATGACATCACCTAATGTGCCTAATCCAGGCTTGCTCTGTGCAAGCTTCGAAAAGGGTGTAATTTTGCCGGTCCGTATGAGAAACTCGCGGCGGCTCTCATTGGGTAGGGGCCCGTTGGTACCATCCTTGGATGCATCTGTTTCTCCTGGCACCTTGTGCCGGTCATTTATGCGCTTTTGTATCGAGTCCATCTCTACATCCAGATCTTCAATCTTTTGTTGATACCCCTCGATCTCAGCCCTGATTTTCAGCTTTTGGGTTGATAGTGTAGGCATAGCCAGACGGTTACGCAGCTTCTGGATCGCTGCCTCTGCCCGCTTCGCCTCTGCTTCAGCCTTCTCTATTCGTTTTTTGTCCCGAGCGTCGGCTTGTTCTGTGAGCAGCTGATCTGCCTGGCGACCGATGTCGCGCTCCAGATCATCCTGTGCTCGAGCACCCGTGGTCAGAAATTGAAGTCGTGTCTCCTCATCCACCTCTGGCGGAGGCTCCTCTCCAGTCTCATCCTTCAGGGTGGTTTCTGTCACAGTAATGTCGCTTACAGGCTCGACATCGGTGGCGGTTATCGCAGGCAGCACGGCTGGTGTCACAGCATCTTCCGGCAAAGGGCACATTTCGATGCTCTCCTACTGAACCATCGAATTATGGAAGCAAGAACAGGGCGACGGAGCGTAGGAGAAAGAGGAGGCGATGCTAGAGACACAGACGAAAGACTGTTGGATCTGGTCAATGGCTTCACACGAAACAGACAATTGCCAGGATGATATCACCAGACGCGCTAGTCCTGCATAGGCCGCGGGTAGCTTCCGCGCACCGCGCCTACGCAGACTGCATTTTTCCTACCTAGGTAGTCTAGCTCGGTGATGAGAAGAGATTGTTTTGTTGATAGCTACCCAGTATAACACGCTAGGTATACTCCAAATACCGTTTGGACTGAGTTCAGGGCTGAAGGCAGGGCGCGTGTCGGGTGCAACAACACGTGCTGGCTTACCTAAGCGGGTGGCGAGAGCCAAGCACGGGATGCAAAGTCACGTGCCTCACCGGCTTACCCAAACGCGCGACAGGGCATGCATTGCATAGCAGCTCTTAAATTCCATAATGACTACATACAATCGGCCTAGACGAAGATACCAAGCACATACATAGTACTATGTACATATGTACATAGTAGTAGGCAGTGGGCGCTTCAGGCTGGCTCGACGATCCGGAAACGTCGAAGCCGCAGCCGAAGAAATCTGACCACTATGGCCAAGGCGGTCAGACGACAGGAGGCCTAATTGGGCGGCTGGCCACCCGCGCTAGGCTAGCCGCGATTGAGAGCTTGTACCTACTGGTATGTACAGGTCAGGCTACAGGGAGGCGAGAGTGGTGCGAGTGCAGATCAGGGCCCATCTGCAATTTAATCCGCCTCCTTTGCACCTTCTTCAACCCTCCTCCCGCCACGGCCACCACCCTCCGCAGTCCGTTCTTTGTCTCGATACGCCTCGACTGCGACTTGCACCTATCGCTCCTTTCTTGTCGCGCACAGACACCATGTACTGCTCCAATGCCAACCGTAACCAGCCCGTGGTGCTGACACACGCCACAGGAACGCAACCTCGGTTCTAACGCCCATGGCGCAGGACACCTACTGGGGCTCTTTCGAGGAGATCTCCAGGTACAATGTCCAGCTCAACTACCTAGAGAAGATGTGGCTGGCCTGGTACTCATGGATGGGCAACGATGTGCTGGCGACAGGCATCATGTCTTTTGTCATCCACGAGGCCCTCTACTTCGGCCGTTCGCTGCCCTGGATCATCATCGACTGCATTCCCTACTTCAGACGGTACAAGATTCAACAGGTAGGTTTGCTGCAACCCACCTGGTACCACCCCGAGATCCTGATGGCTTGTAGCACAAGATCCCCACGGCCTGGGAACAGACACAATGCGCCGCCCTCGTCCTCCTCTCCCACTTTACTGTCGAACTTCCTCAAATCTGGCTCTTCCATCCCATGTGCCAGTACTTTGGTCTCGCCACTTCCGTTCCCTTCCCTAGCCCCATCACCATGGCCTACCAGATTGCCATTTTTTTCGTCCTCGAGGATACATGGCATTACTGGGCGCATCGCCTGATGCACGCAAGCTCCTTCCTTTACAAGAACATCCACAAGATTCACCATCAATACTCCGCTCCCTTTGGCTTAGCCGCCGAATACGCGTCGCCTATCGAAGTTATGGTCCTCGGTTTCGGATCTGTCGGCGTTCCAATCCTCTGGTGTGCCATTACCAAAGATCTCCACATCCTAACAATGTACGTTTGGATCGTCCTCCGTCTTTTCCAGGCCATCGATGCACACAGCGGTTACGAATTCCCCTGGAGTCTACACCACTTCCTGCCCTTCTGGGCCGGTGCCGAGCACCACGACGTGCACCACGAGAAGTTCATTGGTAACTACGCCAGTAGCTTCAGATGGTGGGACTTTGTCCTAGACACTGAGGCTGGTGCTGAGGCTGCCAAGCAAAGGAGAGAGCGAAAGCTTGCCAAGCTCAAGAAGGCACAGTAAATGAGAATTTGTTTAGGTGTGATCAGCATGTTGACGCCAACGTATGAGAGCTGGTTTCGGATGGTTTTAGTCACGGTAGACCAATCTACGTCTCAGCTTAGGCTTTGAATGTCACATCGGATGCGGCGTTTGGGTGTGGGTGCAACGGTGGCTTCACCTTTCGACTGCAATTTAGAAGGGTAATGGGAGGCAGAGGTGATTGTGTAACTAGTGGGATCCTCATCGAATATCAATACCTAATATTTGACACATTAATCATTATCAATTTGGAAAGCAGCATCATTCTCTTATCAGGCTTCACTTCCAAAATCAGGGAATTGTATGCATACGCTGCGAATTGAACGGCTCAGGCCCTGAAGCAGTCAGCGCGCGCCACAATTCGACGAGACCTGACCCGAGGCATTGCTTGGCGCGCGGCCAACGGTGAAACAATTTTCCGGCGCGACGGCTCATGTCGAGCTCTCCCTCAACTTTCTGTGAGCACATCCAAGAGCACACACTCTCCAACCCACGCGTCTCTCGCCTCAGAATCGATACAATGAGCTCCTCGGCGCGACCGCACGTGCACCAGGATTACATTGCAAGAGTCAGATACTCTAACACGCTCCCTCCGCCGCCATGTCCGCCCAAGCTGCTCGACATCCCCAACACCGGGCTTTCAAGCGGACAGTACACATCTGCTGGCTTCGCATCACGTCTGGCACGAGAGCAGCCGCTAAATATTGAGGCGGATGCTGAGCTAGGAATGCCCATTGATCTCGTGGGCATCCCTAAAGTCTTCGATGGGGACGAGTCTGGTAAGAGAGCATGATCGCACGCGGTTCGCCCACCAACTGACGCGCTTCCCAGCTATACAAGCAATGACATACCCTCCACCGTTGAGCGCGGCTGACAGGGCGCTTATGCGGCCACCCAATGCTCTTGGTAAATCCAACACCAATGCGACAGGTATTACATTCCTGCGCCGAACAGAATACGTCACGTCGAGCACGACTGGTGGATCCAAATTTGAATCGAGCAACTCTTCAAACACAATGCGCCTGCGCAGGAAACGAAAAACAGCGGAGACGAGTTTGGACGACCCGACGAATATCGCTCGGCACATTCTAAAGGGGTTCAACATTGCCTACCCAGCAAACGCATACAACGGACAAGACAGTTCAGAGAACATGCGAGCGGCAGATTCGACTCCCGAAGAGCGATTGGCATGGAACAAGCCCAAACACCCAAAAAACCCCAACTTGAAGCTCCTCGACTCGTACCCACTCCTCCCCGATTGGGACGCCACACCGGACACCGGCTCATACATGGTCTTCAAATTTCAGGCGCCCCCCGTCAACAACCCAAGTGACCGCTCCTACGACCCGCGTCTTGATGTCGCAATCGTTCGCCCAGCCGGTCAAACCATCGAAGATCAAGAGATCTTCCTACAGAGCTACGAACAGCACAAGAATGATCCCACAGTACCCACACCCATTCCAAGATACCAATTTGAATACTTCCTCCCCTCCAGCAGAGAGAAGGTACCAGGCATTAAGCGCAACTTCACAACACACGATCCGGAGGACGCCGACATCGATTTCGATATCGCCGAGGACGACGAAGGCCAGCCCCGCAAATGCTTCAAGTACGAAAATGTGCGCACGTACGAGACGTCACAGCAAGTCGGTGATCCCCACGATACCTATGGCGACGTCGTTGCGCTTGCTCTGCACGACCCAGAGAAGCACGAGAGTGAGCGGCTACGCGATACGAGTATGCAAAAGGCGGCATATTTCTACCCCATCATCCAGAGGACGAGTATCAGGCCGAGGAGGCCGGGCAGGCCCAACCTCACCGAGGAGCAGCAGAAGGTTGATGTCATCGAGGCGGCGGGCAAGGTTCCGGGCAATGAGGCAGAGAGGAGGGAAGTGTTCAGGAAGAGGGCTGAAGGCATCACTGAGGCTCAGAAGGCCGACGCTGAAGCAGATGCCG
>Ga0182213_1000131_pt1 | contig 12377 bp, 5 predicted proteins | sample G5R1MG_22_FD_128399 | JGI IMG/M metagenome (GOLD analysis project Ga0182213, IMG submission 128399) | Switchgrass phyllosphere microbial communities from Michigan, USA - G5R4_MAIN_03OCT2016_LD1 MG | ecosystem: Host-associated > Plants > Phyllosphere > Phylloplane/Leaf | place: USA: Michigan... | reverse complement strand
GCGATTGTTCGCCGGGCCTTGCGGATCAGGACGAGACAGCGCAACGCTATGGGTCGCCCACGCCTTTCCAGCGCGGACCGTCGGGACGCGATACTCACGGTGGCGCTGCGCGTCTTCGCCGAACACGGGTTCGACAAGACCAAGGTCGAGTGGATCGCCCAGCAGTCCGACATCTCGCAAGCGCTGATCTACCGGCACTTCCCCACCAAGTCGCACTTGTATCGCGGCGTGCTGCGACGCGTGCTGGAAGGGCAGGATCGTGCATTCGTCGCCTTCGGAGAACTGGAGCCGTCCGGAGAGGGGCTGGCGCGGCTGGTGGCGCAGCGGATGGTGATCGCCATCGCCGCCCGCAGCAGCGGCTCGGAAAACGGCGCCAGGCTGGTGTTCCGGAGCATCGCGGGCGACCCCAGTCTCGCGCGCCTGATCTACCGCCGTGTCAAACGCAAGTCCCTGCCGTCGCTCTCGGCCACGCTGTCGGCAGCGCACGCGGCCGGGGATATAGAGGGCGACCTGCTCTCGGCCGAGAACACGATCGCCTTTATCGAGCATGTCGCGGCGACGATGCAGGTGGTGCGGACTACCGAACCGCCGGTGCTGGACTACACCGGCGACGATCAGGCCTTGCTGCGCAGTTCGATCGTGTTCTGCGCTCGAGGGATCGGGCTGCGACCGGCGCTGGTCGAGCGTGCCACCGAGATCGGGCGCGCTTACCTGGAAGCACAGCGAACCGCTTGAGCGGATATGTCGGCTTCTGAATGGTACGGAATACCGGGCAAGGGCGAAGCGATGATCTGCATCGCGCGATGAGCGAGATGGACGAAGGCGCGCGGCCGGCGCTGTCGCGAGATACGTTCCTCGCCGTGGCTTCTGTCATGCTGGTTTCGTCGATCGCCAGCACCGGACTGATGTCGGTCATGCCGGTCATCGGGCGTGAGATCGGCATTGCCGACCATCTGGTCGCGGGCGTCTTCTCGCTGTCGGCGCTGCTCTGGGCCTTGGCCTCGCCTTACTGGGCGCGGCTTTCCGATCGATGGGGCAGGCGGCCGCTCATCCTGCTCGGGCTTGCCGGTGTGGTGCTCTCGCTGGCCGGTTGCGGCGCGGCCGTCTTCGTCGGGCTGCGCGGGATGATGGCGCCGTTCATGGTCTTCGTGACGCTGCTCTTGATGCGATCGACGTATGGTCTGCTTGGCTCCGCCTCGGCGACGGCGGCGCAGGCCTATGTCGCGGACAAGACCGCCGGGCAGGTCCGGGTCAAGGCGCTCTCGGCGTTGTCGGGCAGCAGCAACATGGGCAGCATCCTGGGGCCGGCCCTGGCGCCGTTCCTGATCCTGTGGCCGCTCGGTCTTGCCGGCCCGCTGTTCGGATTTGCCGCGCTCGGCTCGCTGACCGCCCTGGCGGTGCTGTGGTTCGTTCCCTCGGACCGTCCTACAGCCCTGCCGTTAGACTACGCCGCGGTATCGCCGCGCCGGGTGCTTGTCTGGCGTGATCCGCGCATACGGCCGTTCCTGATCTATGGCTTGGTCGCCGCATCGATGCAGGCATTCAATACCTACACGATAGGATTCATGGTGATCGACACCCTGAGGGTGGAGCCCGCTGCCGCACAAGTCGTGATCGGGCAGACGATGGTGTGCGGCGCCGTCGCCGGGTTGATCGCGCAATGGGGTATCATCGGCCTTGGCGGCATGAGGCCCAAGGCGATGCTGCGCATTGGCGCCGTTCTCGCCGCCGCTGGCAACGGCGCCATCCTTTTCCAGTCGACCTTCACGTCCTTGCTCATCTCGTTCTTCGTGATGTCGCTTGGATATGGCCTCGCCAGATCGGGCTATGCGGGCGGTGCGTTCCTGACTGCGGGGCACTCGGACCAGGCCGCCGTCGCGGGTGCCGTGTCCACCATCACGGGCGCGTCCATCGTGCTGCCGCCCATCTTGGCGACCCTGCTCTACCAGGTTTCGCCCACGTTCCCGTTCGCAATCGCGGCGACGATGATGGCGGCCTTGCTATTCTACGCGCTGGCTATCCCCCAAGTCGGCAACGACGGCCAGCGCTAACAGCCTCGCGCGCGCCGCGTTATGCCAGCAGTAGCACGTCGTTGATCGCCGCAACGGCCACGATTCCCATCAACCGGGCCGTCCTGCGGAAAGCTTGCAGATCGATGGTACAGATATCCAGCATGAGATCCTCAAGCGGGGTCCCTGAACTGCAGGGTTCTGCAAATGTGATTGGATGCAACCAATAGGGCCATGTTCCTTAACGGGAAATTTCCGGACACGCGTATCGTTGAAGTCATGGGTATGTGTCTGTCGAAAAACTATGAGATACGTTAGAATAACGCAATGAAGTGTCTATCCGTATAAATAACCGCTAGACATATAGGTCTAGACCCCTAGTTGCTTATGCTTAACCGGGGGGTAAGATAATGAAAGTTGGCGATCAGCGCTCGCTGGCGGCGCTGCGGGAGACTCTGCTCAAGGCGGCACTCGATACCAGCCTTTGGCATGGCGCCCTGGAGACTATGGCGGCCGCGACGGGTTCGCTGCGCGCGCAGTTGCTAGGCGTCGATGCCCGAGGAGAAATCGCCTTCAACTTCATGACGGGAGCGGACGAGACATATGCGTCCGACTTTCTGGCCATAGCCGGTCATCACGACACCTTGGTCAATTACCGCATCGCTGCATCGGCCGGCATCGCCCCTGGCACCGTGCTCTGGGAAAAGCACTATGACGCGGTGAAGTCGCAGCTTCGCGACAATGCCTATGTGGAAGCAAGCGAGAAACATCATCAGCCATTCGGCTGTCAAACGGCGCTTGCGGTGGAGGACGGAGCGATGGTCGGCTTGGCCGTCATGCACTCACGCTCTGACGGCAGGACCACGCCGGCGCAACGAGCCTACTTCGCGTCCGCCGCATCCGCCGCGCAATCCGCCTTGCGTCTTCAGCGCTCGATCGAGGATCGTGGCACGGCGATCGCGCAGGGCGCGCTCGATCTTATCGAAGCGCCTGTTCTGCTGATGGACGGGTTTGGCAAAGTGGCCGGCATGACGGGAGCGGCCGAGAAATTCGTGGTCATGCACTCCGCTGTCCAGATCCGCGGGCGCATGCTGGTCGCAGCGAGAATGGCCGATACCTGGACACTCCATCGCAAGCTTCGTTCGGTGCTTGATCGTCAGCAACTCGATACGTCCATGCTGCTGCATTCGCCGAATGCCTTGCCCTTGCTGATCAAGATCCAGGCATTGCCTGACACGGAAATGGGTTTCGGCTTTCAGCCGCGCGCCTTGATAGCTCTGGGAGCCGAAAGCAGTAGAACCAGGAAGTCCGGCGACTTTCTGCGTGAGCAGTATGGTCTTACGACCGCCGAGAGCGAGGTTGTCGCTCTTCTGGCGCAGGGGATGCGCCGCGCGGATATCGCCCAGCGCCGCAGCACTTCGCTGGGCACCGTGCAGCAGCAGATCAAGACGGCATTCGCGAAGACCGGTGTCAGCCGGGAGGCGGAACTCCTGGCCCTAATTGGCGCCCTGAATAATTGATGAATTTGTGACACGTATACCAATCGGTAGATGAAGGCAGGAGCCGCCTACGCGTATTTCCCTCTCGCGGGCTGCATGGCCTTGGCTTAGGGGGGAAATCATAATGGAATCAGCATTCGTGCTCGCCAACAGCGAGTAGTTACCTGACCGCATGAACGCCGGACAGGTTCACTCTCTTCGTGTCACCTGACAGCGTCGTAGCGTGATTGACCCTCCCACGGAGGGCAGGTTGTTCTCAGTCCATACACATCGATAAAGAGCGTTCTTCACGCATTTGGCGTGTCGCGCCTCGGCGCGCGCTCTCGGCTTTATGAGAGACTTCAGACAATGAACAAGATGAAATTTCAGCATACGCTGCTGATATCGACTGCCTTGCCGATCGCGATCGTGGCGGCAGCTACGGCACAGGCGCGCGACGTCGTCGTTCCCGCGCCCGTGGCGCCGGCCACTTCGGTTTCCGGAACCAGCGTCAATGCCGCGATCGTCGCGGCAATCACCGCGCCCAACGATCCCAATCTGAAGGTGACCGTTCCAAGCGCGAGTGCAGTGACGGGTTCCTCGATCACTTTGAACCCCAGCGACGGCCAGGGCGACGGCAAGGTCGAGTTGGTGAATGACGGCAGGATCGGCGCAGTCGATGCGACGACCGGCGCGGTTACAGATGCAGCCGGCGTCGTGTTCAACGGCCGTCCCGCAGCGGGCGGCACGAACATTTTCGCAGGAACCAACAATGGTCTGATCGCCGGCGGTCTTCGCGCGCAGAGCTTCGGCGGAGCGGTCACGATCACGAACGCAGGCGCGGTGCATAACGGGATCACCGCGACCGGGCAGGGCGACGTTTCGGTCACCACGACCGGTGCAGGCGTCGTGCGATCGGGCAGCGTCGTCGCATCCTCGTCCAATACCGTCGCAACCAGCGCGCCCGTTGCCGGCATGACCACCACGACGCAGTCCGGCGGCAAGGCTACGATCGTTCAGGCCGGCGACGTCGCCGACGCCGAGGACAGCGTCCGGGGCAATGTCAGCGCTTCGGGTCTGGCTGGCGCGGACGTCACCGTTTCAGCCAAGGCGCGGGCCATCTCCGCCTCGGCGGGCGGCGTCGTGGGCTCCGTGAACGGCAGTAACGCCGTGGTAGAGGGCACCAAGACCACCACCACCTCTCGCAGCGATACGACCCGTGGCGGCGGAGCCGCCAAGGTGACGCTCGGCGAAAACGGTGACGTAGCCTCGGTCAGCGCGAATGGCATCGGCGGCGCTACCGCCGGCATCAACGGCAACGTGGTCGGGGGCGTCAATGCTGCGGCCAACGGCTTCTCGACGACGTCCACCACTGTGTCGGTTATCGACGGTACTCTCAGCAACGGGACCACCAAATCGACGTCGACCGCTGTCGGCAAATCCGCCGACGCCACCATCGGCGAGGAAGGCAACGTCGGCGGCAGCCTGACAGTCATCGGGCAGGGCGGCGCATCCGCGACCGTCGCCGGGACGGTCGGGGCCAATGTTAGCTTGAACGCCTTGGCGACGAACACCGTGAACGACACGTCGTTCAGCAACGCCAGTTCGGGCACGGGCTTCAGCAACGCCAGCACCAGCAACAACACCAGTGTCGCAGCTGGCGGCGTGGCAAGCGGGACCGTGGCGGCGAGCGGCTTGGTCGAGGGCAACCTTACCGCCGTGGGTGAAAGCGTCGTTCTTGCGAACGCCGGAACGATCGAGGGCAACGTATCAGGCGCCGCAGGCCGCGTCCTGAATAACAGCTCGAGCAAGACCAGCAGCGTGGGCACCACCAGCGCGACGCTGAATGAAACCACGAGCCTGAGCGAAACGGCCACCCGCAATACGACCACCACCGGTACCGCGAGCTTCGCAAACGCTGCGGGCGGGCAGGTTCATGGCAGCGTCGCGCTCAACGCGGGCGGTGACGTTACCTACAACAACGCCGGCGTCGTCTTTCGCGCCACTACCCTGACCAGCCAGGGCACCGATGTCGTCACCACGACGAGCAATGCGAGCAAGGTTTCGACCGCGATCGCGACACCGCCGGCTGCCAACACCGTCACGTCCACAAGTGAAGGCAACTTCGCGTCGAGCACGACCCGCACCGGTGGCAACGTGACCGGCACTTATGGCAACGCCAATGGCACACTCAATTTCGGCGTGAACGGCGATGGTTCGGTGTTCCAGGCTGCAGACAAGGCAAGCAACGCCAATGTCTCCGGCGTGGTCTATGGCCGGGTCAGCTCACAGGCCGGTTCGGCGAACAGCCAGTCCCAAAGCCAGAACAAGTCGATCGAGGTCGCGAGCGCCGGCAATGGCACGCGCAACCTGAGCAACGCGTTCAGCGATAAGTCCACCACCAATGCCGGCGGTGACAGCAGCGTGACCGTCAGCGGCAAGCTGGCTACCGGAGAAGCGGGCGTCACACCTGCATTGTACTCATCGGCGACCGGCAACAGCGCCGTGACCGTATCGGGAACCGTCGAGGGCGACGTGACTTCGCAGGCATATGCCTACGACACGGCCAACGCATACACCCGCGCCGTATCGCAGACGATCAGGGGCGGCGTTGCGCGCACCGACAGCCTGACCGAAACCAGCGACAGCACCTACCAGGCCGTCGGTGGATCGGCCGCGGTCGACATCGCCGCAACCGGCAAGGTTGCCACGACGTCGGGCGATGTCTCCGCCTATGGCAGGACCGGCGCCAGCGTGACGGTCGCCAAGGGCGGAGCGGTCGGCGGCACCGCCCATGCCGCGGATGTCTACGCCACGGCTGATGGCTACGACTATGCCACCAGCGATCAGCGCACCTTCACTCGGAAGACTGACGCGAATAGCGCGACGGGATCCATCAAGCAGAGCTCCAACTATGGCACCAACGCCGGGGTGGGCGATGCGACGGTGACGATCGCAGGGACAGTCGCCGGCAATGCCGCTGCCAGCACCACGCGCGGAAAGGCGACGACGACGATCACGGGCACGATCGGCGGGGATGCCCGGGCGATCGCAGACAACGGCTTTGCCTCTCAGTCCGCCACCACCACGGATTATGCCGGCAATGCCGCGGCGTCGAGTTCGACCAACTTCTTCGGGTTGGCACCGAACATCTCCAAGCAGGTATCGAGCTTCACCAACAATTCGGTAGGCGGCGTGGCATCGGTGGTGGTGAACACCGCCAGCGACCTGCAGAAACTGGACAAGGTCGGTGTCGCCGGGTCGGTCTACGCCCAAGGCCTGGCGGCGGCGTCCGCGACGATCGCAGCCGGATCTAAGGTGGGCGGTGATGTCGAGGCCGTCAGCTCCTCGACCAACCAGGCCGGTAGCTCGACCACGCTCTACAACGGCGCGGGCCAGGCCACCGAAAGCCAGTCCAGCTTTGCCGAGACGCTGGCTGGTGGAGACGCCTCGGTCACGATCGGTGCCAAGAGCCAGGTGGGCGGTAGCGTCTTTGCGGAAGGCGACAAGTCGGCCAGCATCGGCAACGCCGGCGCCATCGCCGGGTCGGTCTATGCCGATGCGCTGCATTCGCTCTATTCCGAGACGACGGCAGGCACCAACCTCAACAATGTCGGCCTGCGCACAGAGCAGACCAACGGCGTCTACACCGGTGTCGGCGGCACGGCATCCGTAACCAACGCCGCCGGCGCGCTGATCAAGGGCGGCGTGGGGGTTGCCGGCGCGACGGGTACCGTCACCAACGCTGGCGGTATCGCGGGCAGTGTGATCCTTGGGCGGTCGGTCGACAACTACCGCGTGACCCAGGTCGATACCGTGGCCAACACGGTGCAGACGGTCACGCCGGCCGAAAGCCTGACGGCTCAGACCTACACGCTCGACCAGAACAACTTCCTGGGCGGCGGGGTCCTGGTGACGGGTGCGATCATCACCGATCCGTTCGGTCGCGAAGGGGAGCCGGATATCAAGACCAGCGCCATCAAGGCGACCATTAACCTTAACGGCGGTTCGGTGACTCTGGGCAACATTGAAGGACAGCGTGATCAAGAGACAGGGGCGTTCCTGACCGACACAACCCTTAACTTCACAGGCGCGGGCTTCCTGGGTGCCGACATCCTCAACCTCAAGACGCCGACCTCGCCCAACTTCATTCCCGAAGCCGTGCTGTCGAAGGAAGCCCAGGAACTCGGGTTCGGCGTGTCCGACACGGGTCCGGTGCGGATACTGGGCGTGAATGCCGTCAACAAGACGGGCACGGGCACCTTCGTGCTGGAATTGGCGCCTTACGCTTTGGATGCAGCTCCAACCGATCTGAACCGCTGGAGCGCGGATGTCGGCGCGATCAACGTGTCCGGCGGCGAACTGCAGATCGCCGGCCCGGCATATGATCCTGCGCAAGCGGATGGTGACTACATCGGCATCCAGGGTGACATCAACGTCACCGGCGGCTCGCTCGTCTTCGGTCGCCGTACCCGGATCGACGGAGGCATCATCGGCGGCAGCATCGTAACCGGCGGTGCGGAACGGATCATCGGGGTGCATGTCGTGCTCGATGGCGACTATACCCAGTCAGCCAACGGCACCACCGTGGTCGGTGTCAGCCCTTCGCTGGTGCGCTCGGCTCCAGTGACCATCGGCACTGCCAACGGCGGCAGCGAAGTCCTGGGACCGATCCAGGCGGGTGCCAACGTGCCCTTCTTCACCACGGCTGCGAACGGCTTCTCGGATCAATCGACGCCCTCGCGCATCGACGTGACCGGCAAGGTTACGCTGGCGGGCAACGTGCTGGTCGACGTGACCAGAGACGCGATCTACTCGGCGGGGGATGGCTATACGCTGTTCACTTACGGGGATGCCGCAAGCACGGTGAGCACCACCGTGGGCCAATCGATCTCATCGCCGTTCGTGACGTTCGAACTGAAGAACAACACCACGGCGAAGACCGTCGACATCGTCGCCAAGCGTAACGGCTATGCGACGGTCGCGACCAATCCCAACGCGGCATCGGCGGCCAGCGCTCTCGATGCGCTGATCCCCACGCTCGTCAAGAAGATCACGGATGACGCGGCCGGGGGTTCAGTCTTCACCACCGTCAGCGAGATCGGCCTGGTGCAGGATGCGGCCAACATCGTTTCCGGCCTCGACTGGCGCTTGAGCCAGGCGGGAGCGGCGCAGGTCTTCAACGAACTGTCGTCGGCGGAAATCTACGGCTCGCTGGCCGCGATCGAGCAGAATTCGGCCCTGACCGAATCCTTCGAGACCGGGTCCGTGATCGGTAGCGGCAAGTCTGGTCTGGGCTTGTGGATCAATCCGGTCGGCCGCTTCGCCCGCTATGGCGGTACGAAGTCGGGCGCATCGAAGATCCGTGACAACAGCTACGGTGGCGCGTTCGGCCTGAACCTGGGTTATGCGCAAAATGGCAGCCTGGGCATCGGTTTCGCTTATGCCGAGCATGACATCACCGCTCGCGGCACTCCGGAAAAGGCCAAGGCCAAGACCTACTCGCTCGGCATCAACTGGCAGCAAGGCTTCGGCCCGATCCAGGCCGCTGCACAGTTCGTCTACGGCTTCTCCGACTTCGACGTATCGCGTGAGATGACCATCCTCGATCGCACCGCCAAGGCGTCGTTCAAGGGCCGGGAATGGAACGGCAATGTCGAGCTGGGCTATGATGTCCTTCCCGACAGCTCCGTCACGGTGCTGCCTTACGGAAAGCTGGCTTTGCGCCACTGGACGCTGGGTGGCTTCACCGAAAAGGGCGCGGCAGGCATCGGCCTGACGGCAGGACGCGACTCCAAGACAGTCTTCGTACCTGAACTGGGTGTGCGCCTGGCCACGGACCTCGTCACGAACGACGATGTCACGGTCCGCCCCTTCGGCAAGCTGAGCTACACGTTCCAGGGCGACATCGGCAGCAGGCGTGCCTTCACCTTCGCGGCCGGCGGTTCGTCGTTCGACCTCAAGGGCGTCGATCCGAAGGGCTTCGGCTCGGTCGACGCGGGCATCAGCGCATTGTTCCGCGAAACGGTCGGCGTCTACGTCCAAGGCGGCTTCAATTTCGGCGGCTCGCAAAAGGGTGCCGAAGTGCGTGGTGGCGTCAACGTTCGGTTCTAAGCCCCCAAAGCCCAAGACGAACGTAGATGCCTCCCAGGGGAGGGAAGCTTCGGCTTCCCTCCCCTAAACGTTTGTAGGCCAAGCCCAGCGGTTCAGAGACATCCGGCGCTATCGGCAGGCTTTCACCTGAAGAGACTCATCGGTCAGGCCAAGGCTTGCTTTACCTTGGTGGCCCGCAATCAACCTGATTGATCCCAGGCGGCACAGCGATGCCGCTCACCCAGCGGCCGGGCGGTCCGACACAAGTTCACTGATCTGTTCGATGTTGCTGGCAAAGCGCACAGCCATCCGGCGCTTTTCATCGGAGTGTGCCGCTGAGCGGATGGATAGAGTCGCTATCCCGGCACGCTGATGCGGCATGACGATGAAAGCCATGCGCCGCTTCCCGGCTTTCGCGCTCGTTCGTAGTATATGTGGGAAATGGCCGCTGGCGGAGACGCCGGGATTCGAACCCGGGGTGCCCCCTTAAGAGCACGACGGTTTAGCAAACCGCTGGTTTAAGCCACTCACCCACGTCTCCGGATGCGGCCTTGAGGGCGGGGCTATAGCGACGAGTACCGGAGGCGGCAAGCGGAAGTGAGGGGGTGGCGCACAATCATTTTGCCACCGTCTGGCCGTCGGTTCGGCGCAAACGGCCAGAAGGGCCGAACTCGTTCATTGTCCGATCAGATGGAATGGCTTCTACCCGCGACAGGCATGACATGAGCCGTTAGGCTTCAAGGCGCTGCTCGTCGTGGCAGGCGCGGTGCACCGGGGCATGATGCAGGAGGGATTGGGTAGATCATGAGGCAGTTGAACAGCCGTCGAACTTGGGTCCGGGCAGTCTCGGTGGCTGCCGGATTGGCGCTGGCCTTCAGTGGGCCCGCAATGGCGCAAGTGCGTTCGGTCGACCCCGACGCCGCGATCGACGGTGATCTCAGCCCTGGACGCGATAGCCCGCTACCACCCTCGCAGGAGCTGCCGTCGCGCGGCGGCGTCCCCGAGGATGGCGGCCGCGTCTATGGCGGCAATGGCACGCCGGTCGATACCTCGTCATCGGCGCCTGTCAGTCCCTCCGCAAATCCACCGGCGTCGGTTGACGACTGGAATCCGCAGTCGATCGGCGTTCAGAGCACCGCGCCGCAAGGCAGTACCTTCCGCAAGGACGACCTGATCGGTGCGGCCGAAGGCGTGTTCGGCAAGGGCGCGCAGGGGCTTGCCGGCCTGATCGAGGACCTGCTGCGCAAGCAGGGCGAGCCCAATGCCTATATTGTCGGGCGCGAGGGATCGGGCGCGATCGGCATCGGCCTGCGCTATGGCTCGGGCACGCTGCATCACAAGGTGGAGGGCACGCGGCCGGTCTACTGGACCGGGCCTTCGATCGGCTTCGATGCGGGCTTGAACGCGGCGAACGCCTTTGTGCTGGTCTATAACCTTTACGACACGCAGGACCTCTACAAGCGCTTCCCTGCGGGCGAGGGGCAGGCCTATCTCGTCGGCGGCTTCAACGTCAGCTACATGCGGCGTGGCGACGTGGTGATCATCCCGGTGCGTATGGGGGCGGGCGTGCGGCTGGGGATCAACGCCGGCTACATGAAGTTTTCCCAAAAGCAGAATTGGCTACCGTTTTGAGGTGTCGACGCGCGCAGCGTCTTGCCGTTTGCGGCGGTGGCCGGTAAGGCCCCGCCCGCCATGCTAACCAACCTCAAGCAACAGCCCGCCGACGCGCTCCTGGCGCTCATCAAGCTCCACAACGCGGACCCCCGCGCCGACAAGATCGACCTGGGTGTCGGCGTCTATCGCACGGGCGAGGGCGAAACGCCCGTGTTCGCGGCGATCAAGGCAGCCGAGGCGAAGCTCGTCGCCGAGCAGGACTCCAAGGCCTACCTCGGCCCCGAAGGTGACATGGCGTTCGTCGAGGCGCTGCAGCCGTATATCTTCGGCAAGGACAGCGCCGACATGGGCGGCCGGATCGAGGGCATGCAGACCCCGGGCGGCACGGGCTCGCTGCGCCTGGCGCTGGCGCTGGCCAAGCGCGCCGGGATCCAGCGGATCATCGTGGGCGTGCCGAGCTGGCCCAACCACGCGCAGATCTGCGCCGACCTTGGCCTGCAAGTCGTCGAGTTCAACCATGCCGTGGCCGAGGGTCAGACCGACATGGCGGCCTTGCGCGCGGTGATCGCCGCGGCGGGGGAGAAGGACGCGATCCTTCTGCACGGCTGCTGCCATAACCCGACCGGCATCGACTACTCGCACGCCGAGTGGGACGAGATCGCGCAGCTGGTGGCCGAGGCCAAGATCCTGCCGATCCTCGACCTGGCGTACCAGGGCCTGGGCAACGGCATGGAGGACGACGCCTACGGCATGCGCCGCGTGCTGGTTGCGGTGCCCGAGGCAATGATCTGCTATTCTTGCGACAAGAACTTCGGGCTCTATCGCGATCGCGTCGGTGCGTTCTACGTCATGGCGGCGGTGCCGGAAGACCTGCCGCGCATGATGTCGAACGCCCATGCCCTGGCGCGCGCCAACTGGTCGCAGCCGCCGGATCACGGTGCGGCGGCCGTGCGGCTGGTGCTGGAGGACGAGGCGCTGACCGCGCAGTGGCTCGACGAGCTGGACCAGATGCGCGAGCGCATGCGCCAAGTTCGCGCCAAGCTGGCGGCGGCCGGCACTGCCGGCACTGTCGACTTGACGCCGATGGGTGGCCAAAACGGCCTGTTCTCGATCGTCCCGCTCACCAAGGAGCAGGTGCTGGAGATGCGCGAGAAGCACGGCGTCTACATGGCCGGCTCGGGGC
>Ga0182213_1000126_pt1 | contig 12620 bp, 10 predicted proteins | sample G5R1MG_22_FD_128399 | JGI IMG/M metagenome (GOLD analysis project Ga0182213, IMG submission 128399) | Switchgrass phyllosphere microbial communities from Michigan, USA - G5R4_MAIN_03OCT2016_LD1 MG | ecosystem: Host-associated > Plants > Phyllosphere > Phylloplane/Leaf | place: USA: Michigan... | reverse complement strand
GTGACCCAATGTATATAGTTGAAAGCTTGCCGAAGCTCAATCGGTAGACAGATAGGCAGAAAGTTGACGCCTGTACGCGCGCGCAAATGGACAATACACTATCTATCTCAACCCACCCAACTACAACGATAACCCGACAAGCCGAAGGCTCGTCGGGCAGCTGCTGAAGCTAACTGAGCCTGAGGATACACCTCTACAGTAGGTAACACTTGGTAACACCTCGCGGCAGATTTGTCGTCTGCTTTCAACCTCGAATATCTAAATACATACAGACCGATGAGATATAGCTGCGGTACATGATCTTTCGAGTACTTCCCGTGAAGGCCATGCAGTATTCTGTAGCTAGGGGCTAGGGAGACAGCGAGGGCTGGGTGCCCAGCACTGGCCATTGATCCATACCCCATTGGATTTTCATGGCACTGATGATCCAAGCAGTTGGCCAGAGGTTAGCCTCCTCAAAATCGGAAAGTAACTGTAGTATCTCCTCTTGCTCCTTAGGTTTGGTCACAAGTGGGGCCCATATGAAGATGGTGTGGCATAACATAATAGATGATGGTACAGTCTCTGGTGAACTCTTGCTGGCACCACAAATCGCACCAGCATGACTTAGGATTTGGCGCTGGCAAAGTCAAAAAGTAAGATATTATCTCGACTAAGGGAACTTACGTCTATTTCGGACAAAGTCCCAACATTGCGGATTGCAAACTTGGGGCCGGGCTTATGGCTAAGTAGCATAATGCACGAAAATTGATAGCTTATGAATGCTATGACTACAACATACGTCAACGAGACATCCCAATACTCGAGGGTTGCTCAAACTTACCGTGCCAGTCAGCAGTGAACCATATCTCACGGAACGCACTTGAATCGCTGGCATCTCCTTCAAAGATTGCGTTGAATGCTTGAGGCCTCTCATTTACCCACGCGTGAACTAAGTCCCAAAGTTTCTGCCATTTCTGAGGTCTACAGGCTCGCTCGGAAGATGGATCCACAGCCTCGAAACAGAAGTTGACGACGCAGGCAGTAAGCCAGACCATCTGGTTGGACCAAGCGGTTTCTAGTCTTAGTCGGGCCAAGGGGTGCGAGTCGCGCATCGAGTTCGGGTTGGGATTTAATTGTAGAGAGAAATCAATATCGAGGGGCTGTTGGTTGATTGTGGCACTGTAGAGACACTGCCGAACATGAACCCAGAACGCCGCCTCTCGTAGCGTTGGCGCCGAGGGGTCTACGAAGTGGTGGCCTTGGGATGTACGAATGATGGCTGAGCAGCCAGCCAAGTGCTTTTCATCGTCTAAGCCTGTGCTAGATGATACTGTTGGAGCTGTCAGAGGACACCTGGACTGCTCTGCTGTTTCTCACGCACCATTCAGTTGCTCGTAAAATCGTAAAATAACGATTGCGCATAAGAGGGTTTCATCATGGCTGGCTGCATCCTCGTTGAGACGGTCGATGAGAAGAGTGATACATCGCTGGTAAGTGAAATCTGCAGTGTCAGCGTCTCCCCGGTGGCGGGCGGCAAACGACAAGACAGCATAGCAGAGAACTGGGCACAATTTGACCTTTTCGGACACGCTGAGTGTGAACTGGCGCGACGCATCTGTGCAGTCGAGCCATCGACCAAGGTACTCTGTGTAGTGATGGACCAGCAGGGCCTCATGGTGCGTCAGGGGCTTTGGCGTGGTCGAATAGGCCCTGACGTCCTCCGACATGCCTTCGGGAACATGTGTGGAAACTGTGCGCGTTCTCTTCGCGCCCAGGCGGTGAAACAGAGAGCCGTGCAAGAATGGATCTGGCAAGGAGGGCGATGGGCCGCTGTCGGAAGCCCCTTCCGGGCTGGTGCCGGTCCGACGGTTGATCCGTCTCGGTGAAGTGATCCGGCTGTCGCTTCCTTCGCTCCTGGCAACCCCCTCGACGCCCGTCGGCTCGGCATTTCTCTCCCTCTCCATCGGCGACTTGCTGGAGGAGCTCTCGGGCTGGTAGTCCTTGAATCTAGCATGGGGAGCCTCCCACTGGCATGGCCGGTCTTTCTTCTCACACGCCTTGCATGTGGGATGCGTCTCATCACCTGTCCTTTCGTCAGGCTCGGCAGCAGAAGAACGACGGAAGAAAACATGCACTTGACCCGCCGGGCCCTGCAGGTAAGACTACGAGACGATCAACCAGCGGCAGGAAAGCGCGTATGTCCTGTTTCACTCACCAGCCGCTTCGGGAGCGGAATTTCCCCATGGCCGCGATGGACTTTGCTGCCCTCTAGAGCGAGAGTATCCGTAGCGAGTATGGGCAAACGACGACAGACGCTTCGAGCCGAAGACTGCGTGGAGCAAGGTATGTCTTGTATGAAGCGGTAGCTACTTCAGGACACATCCGCATCTGTGTGACTATCGTCACGATTACTGATGCAGGGAGTACGTCCTGCGGGGAATAGGGCGAGCTGCTCACGTCCGGCAAGGTTCGTCAAGTGTTGATGTTCATCGGGCGGGCGATGGGAAAGACTCTGCAGAGCTGCCACGACACCGTCGGCGGGGCTTTGCAATCGAAGCTATGCACCGGGGCCCGATCCCGGACTGCTTGATCATGAGCCATGCTATCGTGCATAAGCCTCGTACGTGTGGCTATGCTCGGCTGGCGACGAATGCCAAACATCTCTAATCATCTTGACCCAAGTGTACATATGCGTGGCCACCAGGCAGTCAATTTGCGTGAGGACCAACTCCTGCTAGTGGAAGGTTGATAGGCGTGGTACATCTTCAAAACGGCACGACGACTCTTGTCTCCTGTCCTGGTGGGTCTGGCTTCGGGACCTCAACCCGATGACCGACCACAACACTTCTCGGTTTGACTTCCGAGTGCACCAAGCTGATACTGACGTATTGGCGTAGGGAGAAATTTTCTTCGCACGTGAATTGACCGGGATGTATACTCGTGAAGGCCTACAGTGCCGGACACTGGAGGGTGGACTAGCTCTGTGAGCTATCCGAATACACTGATTCGTAACGAGAAAACGTGGCTGGGTCTCTGAGCAGAAGGAACCCCAATGATTTAAAATGACGGGTCATCGTCCTGCAGACAACTTGGCAGCACTCACCCCTGGAGTTGGGAATTCCAATGATGCGGATAGAATAACAATGCAAAACGGTGCTTTCCAAGAAAAGACACGCGTCCATAGAGACTTCTGTGTACTACTCGACGCGTTATCTGGGTGAAACACGACCGAATATATCCCTGTTGACTTTTCACTCAAGACTTCGCGTCCCCGTACCCAGCACCAGCATTACGGTGTCCATGATGCCTCCCGATGCGCACGCAACATAGCTCTTTGACCATCTGCGCAATATCGTCATCCATCAGAATCATGGCTTGCGTATGTATCTCGGTAATGTTCAGAGCACATGTTGATTTGGCCACATTGGGCTTCCTGGCTCTTGAATAAGGCAGTAAGTGCTTCGACGACTGCAATGGTGAATCTACCTGACGCAGGACGGCTCTACCACAGCCGCAGCTACCGAGCTATTGTATTCGCTGTTGCAAACTGCCCTTCAGCACTTCCATCGGTCTTTGACGCCTCCGGGCTACTTAGTCGAATTGCATCCTTAAGAAATTGTTTGCGCGCGATATGCGTCGGAATTTAGGAGCACCTTCGAAAGTCGAGAAGCTTACACGATGCTTCCATTCAATTCCTCATACAGAAGAGCTGATCCCGAAGCCTTGATTCTGTGCCTTCTTGTATAATCACCCATTCTTGGGAGCCCTTCGGGGCGGGAGAGGTCAAATGATTTGGGGAGGCTCTCATGGGCCCTTCTTTTCGGTGTCAAAAGATTTTGACTAGGAAGCTGAATGAGTGAATAAAGAGGTACGTCTATGCAAGATCCTGCAGAGTTTTATCAGGTGTCCGGCGCCAACCAAACATGAACAGCGGATTCTGGACATCGAGGCAACGTCTGCACTGCTGAGCCTGCCAACCATCCAATTCGATTTGAGCAATTACATCCCTCACCTCATACTTTCGTCCTCACCCGAGTCACGGACAACGTCGGTGTTGCTGTTGACACTGCTTTGTGTCCTCGGAAGATGCACCGCTACCTAGGTAGTTGGGTAGCTGTCACACCTATCAATTCATGGCCGATACTTTCAGCCACGGCTTTGCGTAACAACAGGATTATAGAATTTGACACCGAGGAGAACGAAGCTGACAACCTAGTCTGTCAAGATTTGCGGATGGTGCCAGAGAGGGCAGTACATCGAAGACTCCTTCACCCTTTAGCAAAACATGAATGTTGGGTATGTCTGTTGAAACCGTTTCCCTTGGAAATTAAGCAATAGCTGGAAGATGAGTTATCCCGTCCGTCTGATGTATCGAAGCGTCGATGGCAGGTCGGAGTGTGAGCATGCAATAGCAAAAGTGCCATGCATGTATCAAACGATCCCTATCGTGCCAATATATCTCTGCCCATGTCTTTACGCGCACGACGTGGCCTCGCTACGTCTACGTCCATGCCAGAGCACAACCAACAGAAATCGAGATCTAGTGCATGGATCCGAGAAGTTGAAAAAAGCCACGGGCTGTTTAGGGCAGCGCTGTAAGCGACACTACGGGAATGATGCGTCAAGTATGCTGTATTTCCCGGCAGATGTCCTACAGCAGGACGAGAGAGGCAACTCGGCACGACTGTCGTAAAAGAGGAGGTGGGGAAGACGACTCCTACTGCTGCTTAGATTGCTACTTCGTACATGTGTGGCGAGTCCCTTGGGTTCATCGGCGGATCTTGGAGCTCCACGGGTCTTCAGCGGAGTTTCCTCCGACGTAACCAGCATGATCCACCAGCGTAGTAGCCATATTCGCATGGAGGTTGTTGCTAGTGGTGAGCATCATGCTGAGCTCGGATGAAACGCGCTGTTAGCTCTCGATTACTACGTCCTGCTGATCACGACAAGTCCATGCGGCGACCCTTTGTGTCTTGAGGAAGATGAGTACCGGTTACGAGTTTCCAGTCACATCAACCAAGGGGATGAGCGTAAGAAGCTCCATGCTGCTTCACTGGCAGCTCCTTCCTGAACAACTTCGCCTAGAACTCAAGAGCCATGGCCCGCATGTTTCGACACCGCGGCGACTTCTTCACTCACCTCTTGTCGTCATGCTGTCTCGGCACACTGCTTCCTCAGACTGATCCGCTCAGCTGCTGTCTTGCAGCATACCGACCACGAAACCTCCCGGAAACCTTCCACTGCTGCGTCATGGCACACCGTGCATGCGCCCATGCGTCAACATGATACTCAACGCGATGATCCAAGCGCTACGTCTTGCTCTCATCTTCCTTACAAATGTGGGTGCGGGGACTCGAGATCTGATCTTCGACGATGACTTTGCCATCAACACTACGTACGTCTCATCATTACGTCCAGACAGCGCGATCCATGCCAGCCAGTCCCATGACCCAAAACATAGCTTATGTCTTCCACCAGCGCGCTCGACGCCGACCTGACCACCTGCACCATCACGCCCACCAAGCACACCGAGATCACGACTTGCACCTTTGGCTGGCCAAAAACCAACACAGCAGTCTGCACCAGATCTCACGGCACCGCCGAGGGTTCGCCCCCACTTCGATTGAGGATCGATGGCATCGCAAACGTCACCTATGTGCCCGAAAGCCCCGAGAGCATGCTTCATATCTTCATCGCGCGCGACCTCTATCGGGACCACAAGGAAGATCTGGCCAAGGTGAAGCGCGCCGTGGCTGCTACTGCCTCTTTTTCCGATCCCGACACGGCCGATGTTGCCTGGAAGAGGATCAAACATCTTGCAAGCATGAGAAGAGAGTTGACAAACGTTCTGATTGTCATCATGACGGCAACGGGTGTCTTTGTTCTCCTTGTGGCCATGGCCAACACCAGACATATGCTGACTGTGGCATCGATGGATCAAAAGACATTTTTGAGCAGGCTGTTGAAGCGTAATGATATTGTCGATCAGATACAGGAGTGTGATCGAGAAAAGAGACGGCTGCAGGAGCAGCTGGCGAGGTTCGACTTTGACCACGATGAGGATGATGCCTCGACACTTTGATTGGCAGGATGTAGTACAAGTGCGACTGGATCTCGATTCGTGGTGTAGTAACATTCAAATATCTAGTAGGTGTTTATGCTTCACTTCACTCATCCTCAACCTATAGGTCAGTCACTCCGTAGCGATGCCCTCTTTCGTTCTTCCTATCAACTCGAGACACAGCCCTATCACCAAAAACCAAGGCCCGCTCCCACGAGGGATGTCCTAATGCTCGAGCAATGAACTTCAATTCAGGGCAGAGAAGGTGCGACACAAGCGGTGCAATGCGCTGATTACATGCGTCAAAGGTGCAAGTTTGGGTATCGTTTGGACTGATGAGAGAGGATGGGATTTACTTCTTCGACGCAATTTCCTCCCATTGCACGCCAGCCCACTCCTCGACATAGCCTACCCCGCCTTCTGGGATGTCGCTGGGTTGGCAGTCTTGGCTGCAGACGCCCACAATAATGGTGCCCCATTCCATGCCATCGATACTCATGTCTTCGGCTTCCAGTTCTGTAATAGCATGTGGCATCAGCTGAAGCTCGAAGACCCGTTCGGCGCCGCAATTCAGACAGCAAGGTATGCCTGTTCTACCACGCGAGCCTGTAATCGTGACTTTCTTGTTGGAAGATGGCCCATTCTCCGAATAGGGGCCGAGCAACTTTCCGACTGCATCGTGGTCGCTGTAGAGAAGAGGCTTGCCTTTGAATTCGTAGCGCAGGGCCTGCTCAGGATTCTGGCCGATGCGGTCTGCGAATTTCTGAAAGGTCTCGTCCAACGTGCTCTCATACACTTCCTTATCTTCCTTGCCCCCTGCGCTGGCGTTTCCTTCTGTGTCAATGTCAATGCGCGCATTGCTTGGTATCACAGGCGTTGATGGCGCATCGAGGGTTTCGTACTCGGCATCGAGCTGGTAGTGGGGGAATGACGTAGGAAAGGCCGACGCTGCTGGCCATGGCTCGTGTGGGCGGGGTGTTTGTGTGGCAGCAGGTGGTGATGAGAGACGGACTTTAGCGGCAAATGTCTCGGGCAGTGATGTAGCTGCCTCGTCTTCCTTCTTGTCTGTTTTCTTATCGGCTTGGGTATCTGACGTAACTTGGACTGTGGGTGGCACGGCGCCGAAGAGAGGCGCGCTTCCCGGCTTCGCAGTGAACGGGTTCGATGGCGCGGTGCCATTAGAATGTGTGGCGAAGGGATTGGAAAAGGGATTTGCAGAAGGCCTTGTGCTTGTGCCATTGCCGACTCCAAACAGTGACTCGCCTATCTTGGGCTGGGGCTGGGGCGGGACTGGTTCTTGCTGCTTGGCTGGCTCCTTCGTCTCTGCCTTGACGCCAGCCTTGGGGCCAGTCCCTTTGGTAAGGCGCACACCGCGTACGGCACGCACACAGCCGTCCTTCCTGCGACAGGCCTTGCGCCGGCACGTCCAGATGTAGAGGCGTCGTGCATGGCCGGGAAACTGCTCGGGCAGGTCGCCGTTGAGTTCGAGTAGCAAGCTGAGCAGGCCGTTGCACACGCTACACTTGGCAAGACTGCCCGAGGGCGCGGTTGTGTCGTCAATCCAGCTCTAGCCCACACACGTCAGCATGTACAGGTGCCGGGGCATGCCTCACACAAGACTGACTGGGGCGCCTCCAAGATGGGAAACGGCATCGCCCGTGGCTTCGCGCGTGGCATAGCCGAGCAGCACATTGGTCTCGGCATAGTCTCCGCCCTCGTCCGAGGACTCGCTGTCGTACGGCGGCATCGTGGGGTTTTTTTTCTGTTGTTGTGTCCGACTTGTTGGTGTGCCCGACTTTTTTTGTCGACACGGGCGCGGGGCGGGCAGATGGGGTGGCTCGTGCGCCCAGGCCTCGCACTGAAGGAAATTGACGACGACTCTCCTCATGCGGCCGCCGCGTCGTACCTTCTCCCTCAGCACTCACCATGGGCGCCCCCTTTGACTTCGCGCCCGATCGGCCGGAGCACATGCAGCAGATTCTCGACGGCCTCGACCGCTACAATCCGGAGACGACGGCCACCTTCCAGGACTATGTGATGCAGCAGTGCGAGAGCCAGACGTACGACTGCTACGCCAACCTCGCCCTCCTCAAGCTGTACGTTCTTTCTGTGCCTTCTTTTCGCTTCTCCTCCATCCAGTTGCATGATGAACAACCAACCACAACGTTTCCTATTACCCGAGGGATGGAGACTGAATCCCTCCGCCCGCTGAGGTCTCATTATTAGCTCTATCTGAACACTGCTCACCCCGCCTGCTGTGCACCCACCACTCAGGTGTGAGCCATTGCTGACCACGGCGCTGCAGATACCAGTTCAACCCCCATCTGGCCAAGGATGAGACCATCACCAACATCCTCGTCAAGGCCCTGACCGTCTTCCCCAGCCCCGACTTCTCGCTTGGCCTTTCGCTGCTTCCTCCTCACGTTCTGGCTCCCTTGTCCTCGTCACTACACAACCCTGCTGCCGGGGATGCGCCGCTGTCAGAAGCCGTGCAGAAGCTCAACGAGCTGCGAAACCTGCTCGAGGGCGCCGACTATGCGGCCTTCTGGGCCACGCTCGACTCGGATGACCTGTACGCCGACTTGATTGCCGACGTCTCCGGCTTCGAGGAGCTCATGCGCGTCCGAATTGCTGCCACGGTCAGCCAGGCCGTGCGAGAGGTCGACCGTGCCATCCTCGAGTCATGGTTGAACCTCCAGGGCAGCGAGTTCGAGCACTTTGTTGGCAGCGTGTGTGGCTGGACCATCGACGGCGCCAAGATCAAGGTGCCCATTAATAAGGACAACGAGGCCAAGGGCACTGTTGTCCGGGAGAATGTCAAATTTGACCGTAGGTTACATCTCGAATAGCCATGCTGGCATCAGAACGCTTACAACTGCACAGAATTTGCAAGAGTGGTCAAAAGGGCTTATGAGCAACCAGCATGAGCAGCATGGATTAGTGCATGATGATATGACACAACGGATTGCATGACCTCTGAAACATGGGGCGGTTGGTTGGCCGTGGGCGGAATAGGAGTAGGACTCCGCAGCAGTATGCTATGGGCTTTGCAGTCTTGAACAGCAATGCAAGATAAGCTCAATGGCTTACGATATACACCGCAAGTGTGCTTCGAGAAGCGTCGACAAGACTTCTCGGCGGTGGAAGCCACAGTATAAACCTCCACCGTCAAAAAGACATCGGTATTAGTCAATAGCATCCAAAGAAGATGACTACTTTTTTCCCGTTACTCCATCTGTCGTCCACAGTGAAAGAAGGAACAGAGCAAACTGTGAGCGGGGCTGTCTATACGGATGTCATTGCAAACCCAAGGAAGGGCCTTGTAATACTGAGTGACGGCATCAAAATCCGGTGCTTTTCTACATGTTTATCATCCCCGCTCAATCCAGAGAAGAGAAAAAGGACTATCTAGAACCATGAGGGGCCTTGGATAATGGGAACGATTACCCCGTTTTTTTGAGGTCGTACCACGCCCCAACTGCCTAGGCTTCCCCATGCACATAAAAGTCATTTTCATATCTTGTTTCCACGGAGCGAAGGTTTCTTCCCCTTCCTCTTCGTGCCGGAGTAGTGCCTCTTGACACGGTCTTGCTTGGCCTCGGCCGGGACATCGACGTTCAGGTCCGCCAGCATCGCCTCGTGCAGCTCATCGCCTGACGTCACGCTCGCGTCCTCGGGGCCCGTTGGCACCGGCTTGGGATGAACCGTGTAGTGATAGTCGCGCTTGAGGAAGTCTGCAATGGCCTGGTTAACCTCGTCGGTGCCGCGGCCATGGTAGTCTCTGAGTTCCTGGGCGAAGAGCGAGTCAAGAATGATGGTCTTGTTGAGGTGTGGGGGCGCTTGGCCGGGCTTGCGGTCGGGTGTCAACACGGTGGCCTGCTGGTGGAGGCCCAGTGCGGCGAGTTTGTCCTGTCTCGACCATTGCGTGGCACGGAGCGGGTTGTTCTGGACAAAGTTTCGCACGCCGCTGACCAGGTCCTTCCATGGGATGGTGTGCTCAAACCACGCATCCAGCATACGGTTCACTGCGGGCGCAAAGTCGCGGAAATGCGGCGTGGATTTGTACAAGTGGTTGATCTTGGCGAAGATGTATTCGATGTCCATTCCGGTGATGAGGGGATGGACGCCGACGCGACGTAGAACTTCGCCGGGGTGCAGCGCACTGTATCGTCGGTATTCGGCTTGGTTAGACGGGAAGAGAAAGTGAACTACTCGGCGCAGAATAACGCGTATCTCGACTGGGCTGACCTCGCCTGAAATGTCGAATCTCGTGCCAACGAAATGGCGCCCGTGCGACAGAGTAAGGAGTCGTATGTGTGAGTGTCTAAAAAATCCTGACACGTCCCTTTTTTCTCCTAGACGCTCCATGAGCTTGCCCCAATCAATAGCGAGAGCTTCGTCGAATGGAATTTTACGAAATTCATGGATTATGTTGTACTGAACCGCTTCCAGGCGGTATATGTCGTTCACGAGTTTGCTACCCCCGGGGCTAATCGTAGATACGAGACCAGCTGTTCGTAAAGGCTTCATGATATCGGTTGGTAGGAAATTAATCAAGTTTCGGCTGGCGCCCAAAAATTGTAACAATTTGCTGTACGAGAGTGAGAGGACCAAATCGTCCTGAGAGACCATCGCCTTAGCTCGCTCGACAATCCTTTGGTGCGAGGATGCTGTTACTCGCCCGTAAAATTCACTTAGAACCGGCACATCGATTAGAGAGGTAGACGTATCGGTGTTGAGGCCCAGCTCCTCTCTGCATTCATGTATAAGAAGTTCCAGATTGATTCCCAAAGCTGAAGGGAGGTAGGGTAGGGTAAGCCAAAGCTTTTGTATGTTGCTAATGGTAGTCACTAGCAAGCTTGCGTCCGATTTAAGGTAGGTTTTAATGGACTCCATGTATTGATGCCGTTCCTTCTCTCCGGGGAATTGAGGGCACTCCCACACCTTCTGAAGCGGTTGGGTTACGAGAGGCGCCGCGGGCACAACATGTTGTTTTATCGTGGAGCCATTAAGACGCATGTAATTTCCAGAGACGTAAAGAATGGCAGGGTCGTCCGTATCCTTCTTCTCCATGCTGTCAACCTTCGCAACAATGATAACATGGTCCGCGACAGGTAGTTCTTGAGTCACTGTACATTCCATCGAGGCTTGCACGTCATCATTCCAAATCTGGGGCGCCATGGACTGGGTGCTCCTCTTGTCCTTGGGGTTCATTGGTATATGTAGCTTGAGGTTTCGTTGTCGCGTGGTGTATGCCTCGGTGTGATTGCCGTGACAAAAGTGCTGCACCACGGTTGCGCCGCCCAAGTTAGCTGAAGGGATATGGACACGAAATCGTCCATTAGCGGCTCGTATGGCATTCAGTGTTTTTGACGGCTCTTTGATGTTGAACGATACGGTCGGAGGGTCCATGGACACGGTAGTGAACGACGATATGGCAACGCCCATGGGAACATGTGTACCGGTAGCGGGATCGAAACTAGCAACTGTGACGACAGCGACTGAGCTGGGCACATTTCGCATCAGTTTCCGGAGCGAAAGCTTCAATGCTTCACTATCAGGATCGAGATTGAAGATGTCTGGATCGACATCGACCGTGTCTGGGTCTATATCCAACTCAGTGAACAGTCCTGTGTCCAACTCTTCATCATCCAGCGTCTGGTTCCCATGGTCCGCCCTCTCGTTCCCAATTCCGGTCTCAGGACTGAACGTCAGAGAAACTTCGGATTCGCCGCGCTGCCCCGATCCCTCTTGATTATGTTGTAGCAGATGGCGAGTCGTGTGATAGCTACAGCTGGAGCTGTTGAGCGTGTAGGAAGCGATAGATCGATATCGCAAAGACGAAAAGGTACAATTCTGTGAGTACGCTGCACGCCGTCAGCTAGGATGCCCGTGCAGAAGACTGGCCGTTTCCTACGACTCTGCAGATTCCATCTGTAAAATGCCGCGAAGAAGCGCGCGGCCGAGCGCTGGGAGAGCGCCATCACCACAATGCAAGCCCCTCGATGCCACGTTGCATGCGGAAAATAATGGCCAAAGAGCGCAAGAATACGACGGGGGCAGTTGCGTCTAGCTAGAAAAGTGACGTTTGCCCATGCGCCTGAATGTACCCTGCCGTGCGCCAGAAAGATTCTCTTGGCTCGTTAACCCTCGGTGCCGTGCCCGCAACTTCAATCCCACGCCACCAACACCCCAACCTGACCGACGTACGACGTCGCAATGGCATCTCCACTAATACCCTCACCCAGCGCCCTCCGCGCCCTCCGCACATCCCTTTCTCCCTGCACTTGCCCCACCACCCAAGTCCGGCACGCGACGCTGCTGCGGCGGCCCAAACGGCCATATACCTTCACCCAGCTCATCACGCTATCCGACGGTAGCGCCTTCACGCTGCGAACGACGAACCCGACGCCCGTTTACAAGAGCACCAAGGACACGCGCAACACGCCGTTGTGGAACCCGAGTAGTCAGAAGCTGATGAATGTGGAGGAGGATGAGGCGGGCAAGTTGGCGGCGTTTAGGGCAAAGTTTGGACGGGGCTGGGATACCGATGCTGAAGCGGTGAGTCGTGGCGGGG
>Ga0182213_1000125_pt1 | contig 12638 bp, 15 predicted proteins | sample G5R1MG_22_FD_128399 | JGI IMG/M metagenome (GOLD analysis project Ga0182213, IMG submission 128399) | Switchgrass phyllosphere microbial communities from Michigan, USA - G5R4_MAIN_03OCT2016_LD1 MG | ecosystem: Host-associated > Plants > Phyllosphere > Phylloplane/Leaf | place: USA: Michigan... | reverse complement strand
GGGTGCAAATCTGACAATCTCGAGCGTACCCTCCAGCTGAAGCTACCACCAACAACAGCCATCTTTCATCACCCGACTACTCATACAACAGCGATACTGCTGTTATCAGTCAGCTCAGTCCAAACAATGGCCTGAGCGTGCGACCCGTTGCGCCTCCAGTTGCGGTGCAGATGAATCTTAATGGATCCGTACGACTCAATCGCTTCGGCCATATGGGCCCCGAAACTGCCGTCCAGGCCTTCTACCACTTCTTCTACAACTCACATCCCTTCTGTCTCCCTGAGCCAAGGCTCCTAGAAGTGTTCCAGGAGCGAAAAGCCCCGCTTCTTGAATATGCAGTTCAGTTTATTGGGTCAACTTTTGTCCCCTCCATCCCGACGGAAATATACAAAGAGGCGTTGAATAGGAGCATCGACAGTGGCAACTATTCCAAGGACGCCTGGTCAGTGCAAGCACTGATACTGTTCTCCATTGGCCTCCACGCCCATAATGAGGTTCCGCGCGCCGCTCAGATCTTTACAATGGCGCAAGCCCTGTGCTTGGACATTGACCTACATCGTGTGGATTTCGCGCTCATGCATGGGGAGGGAGACGCACAATTGCAAGAGTGCTGGCGGAGAACGTGGTGGTCTATGTTTACCGTCAATGGCATGATGACAGCCGTTAATCCCGGCGTACAATTTCGACTGAAAGATATTGCAACTGATGTTCCGCTGCCGTGCGAGAACGACCAGTATTTCTCCGGTGTAAGTCTAATTATTGGATCGTCGCATTCCTTGGCATGATCACCTCCAGCATATTGTATCGGGCCGTTGCCTGCATTGGACTGCACGATGTCATGAGCCAAGGTTCAGATCAGCGATTCCCGAACGCTGCGAGACACTGAAAGAGTACATCGGCAGTGGCTGGCGAAGCAGAACGGATTTAAACCAACAATTCACTAACCTTTGGACCATAGCAAATTCCCTACCCCCAAACCCTCCAAGACTACGATGACTCCGCCTTCCTACCCACCCTGCCCGTCTTTAGCTCCTTCACCTACCTCATCGATGCCATCCGCAACCTTGGCAAGGTCTTCGAATGCGCGCGCCTCGATTCCACCTTTGAATACCATGCCGTCAACGTTGTAGATGGCTACCTCTGCAACTGGCGACTCCATCTTCCCCCCTCCAAACTCGACATTGTCAACAACGACGGCCACGTCGACGAAGTGCTCTTTCAGGCGCATATGGTGCACGCCGGCAGCACAATCATGCTGAACAGGCCACGAAGCAATCTGGGCTTTGGCCGCGTCGAGGGCGTGAATATCTGCGTGCAGCCGGGACAGGTGTTGCTGCCCACGTCGACGAGGGAGATCCACACGGCAAAGTGCCTTACGTCTGCGGAGAACATCTCGTCGCTAATCCGCTTGCCTGGACCGTTGCAGTACCACACACCATTCTTCACCTGTGTCGTGGTTATGGCGTCGGTAGTGCACTTGTCGTATTGGTCGTTTCTTGTGCCTGATGGCCAGGACGATATCATCAAGCAGTCTATTCGTCTGGATGTCGGCACGCTGCAACAATACAGTAATACCTGGCCCATTGCTAAAGTCGTCCTTGGTCAGGTAAGGGGTGTAGCGTATGAATTGTTCAACAGCAAAAAGGCGATGAGTATTCATTTGTGGAGCAACATCGACCAGCATGATGTCATCAGGAATGTCATCGAGGAGGGCAGCACGGTGCCGCCGCAGCAGTATGCACAGTACATTGCACCGTAAGTTACATCCCTTCGCACTGGTATGGCCGTAGCTGATCAATGTGTAGCATGTTGAAGTCGTAATTCATGGCGAGGCCTTATGATTCCGTCTTCTTTCGCCATGCTATACCTTGTTGCGCTCCCCATTATTTCCTTTCGTTGGAGCCTACGTTGAGTTTATACATTAATTTTTTGCACTTTGAAAAAGCCTGTCTCCAGGAAGCCATGTTTTCTTCACCGCTGACACTCGGGTGTCACGAGGACTGAATACCACGTTCATGAATCAAGGACATGCATGCAACGGCCAAAAATAGGGAAGAATACTTGCCACAATCACATATGGCTTCTCATTAAGCGTTCACGTGCCGAGAAACAACATGTGACGAATGCGCCCAAAGTTCTAGATCTTTTTCGATGATTTGGTCGGCAGAACGGCCAGCTAATCCAGCACGGTTGTGTTCCACGAAGAGAAAGACGACCTTTCGCCAATCTAGGCCATTCTCGCTAAGAATATCCGAAGCGGTATCATGTGGCTTGTCCCGCTGTTCCTCCCAGACCGCTAGATCCCATATCGTGTCGTAATCCTATTAACAGCGCTCTAGCTACGCATACTAGAAGCGAGCTGTTGCGTCGTCATCTACAAGTCACCGTCATCCTCATCGGGTAGGGGCATCTCGGCGGCGTCCTGCATCTCCTTTGCGTACTGGGCGAGCACGGCCTGGTCGACCTGGACCTCGGGGGGTGCAAGGGCAGGGGCGGCGACGAATTCCTGTTGGATTGCATTAGCTTTTGACGTGTGCACGAAAGTGCGACTGTGTGGGCGTAGAGCATACCAGAGTCTGGTTGCCGACGAGCTTCCGGGCGAGCCAGAGGAAGGGCTTCTCGAAGTTGTAGTTGGACTTTGCCGAGATATCGTAGTACTGGAGGTTCTTCTTTCTGTGGAAGGTAATGGACTTTGCCTTGACCTTGCGCTCCTTGACGTCGACCTTGTTGCCAGTGAGAACAATGGGGATGTTCTCACAAACACGGACCAAATCACCTGGGCGTGGTTAGTGTGGGACATGGTACGGCGTCGAGTGGCAGTAACGTACGGTGCCAGTTGGGGACACTCTTGTATGTGATGCGCGAGGTTACATCGAACATGATTATGCCGCACTGGCCGTTGATGTAATAGCCATCGCGGAGACCGCCAAACTTCTCCTGGCCTGCTGTGTCCCAGACGTCAAACTGGATAGGGCCAAGGTTCTGCACCGTGCGATTAGCGGCCTGAGGGCATACGACGGGCGGGCGGGCGGATGACGTACGGTGGTGAAGCCGAGGGGGTGAACCTCAACGCCGAGCGTCGCAATGTACTTCTTCTCAAACTCTCCGGTCAAATGGCGCTTGACAAACGTCGTCTGTGGTGCATTGTTAGCTGGCATGTCTGTAGTGTGTGCGTGTATTGATTGTCGTGTGCCCACTTGGCCACCAGAGGCCAGCAGCGCAATCGCCCTATGAGAGCCTGCAGGTGGAGTAGGGTGAAGGGTGTTTTTACCTTTCCAGTACCGCCATCACCAACAAGCACGAGCTTGAAGGTAGGGACGCTTCCCGGAACGGCTTCAGCCATGGTAGTGGGTGTTTTGATGTGGCGGGGGCGTCGGCGCGTGTTATTGCGCAAAACTGTGGCAGAGGCAGGCGTCAGCGGAGGGTGCACGACTACCTTGCGAGTGCAGGCAGTAGTGTGGGCGTACCTTTGGGAAGTGAGTGGGGGCGGTGGGCGTTTGGCGGGCTGGGGCCTTTGCAGAGGGGCACGAAGAGGTTTTGTTGTGCAGGTCAAGTGCTGGTCGGCGGTGTGGAGCCTCTTGGCGCTGCCCTCCCGCCATTGTTATCATCGATCGCGCGCAGCCCTCCTTTCGGCATGGGCACGGTTGCGGTTAGGCAGCCACGGTTGTCTGAGTAATCAATGACCCACGCCACAATCGCGTGGCGAGAGAAGGAATGAAGGGATGGATGGATGATTCCAATTCTCTCGGACAATTGCATTGATTTGTCGCTACTATGCAAAGGAACGCCGGGTATCATATGCTCTGCTACCTATCTCAATGCGCCACGCAGGCAGCGCACGCTTCTGCCCCAGCCTCTGGTCCGCCGCAACCGTCGTCGCTAGGTCCACTTCGCCATGGCTAGTATCTTCTTCCAGCTCATCGTCACCACCAGCGAGGTAGATGCCACGGCTAAGACCATCTCCATCTTCCTCTCCACCTCCGTTCCCCCACACGGCCATGACCATGGCCACTGCTTCATCACAGCGGCAGTAAATGACAGCCTAGCAGGCCCCTGCCACCCCAGTTACAACGTGGTGTGAGCTGCATCTGCATCGTCTCGGCCGCGCCTCCTGAGGCGTTGGGTCGCAATACCTTGACCGCGAGTGGAATCTGTCAGATGTCATCGCTTGTCCATGCCCGAAACTCGAATCACTCTGCTCACTCCTTCGTTCTGCGACACCACCTCGGCTACCCGCGACAGCCTGTGGTGGTTCGTCCAGTCCACCCAGCCGAACTTGGTGATCGTGTCGCCCACCTGGAGGCCTGCCGCCTCGGCTGGGCTGTTGGGCACGACGCTATTGACCTTTGCAAAGGGTGCCTCGAGCGCTGCAGGGGGTGCGCTGGCGGCGTCGCTGTCCTGCACGGCTGTTGTTGCTGGATGTAGGGCCTGGTCGGCCAAGCGCGCATGATGCTCGTGGAGACGCGTCTCGATGCGTGCCATGAGGTCCTTGTAGTCGTTCTTCAGCCGTATGATGCGCGCACGCGTTATTCGTACTATTGCGCCCCGTCAGCGAGAGTGGCCATGGCCCGCCACATGCGGTCGTACTCTGGGCCACGTCAATGTCACTGCGCGGGAAGCCATCCAAGGTGGTGAGGCCGGTGTTCATGCGGACGCCGTGCTGTGCCCCGTGTTAGCGACGAGCCTGGGCGGCTTGTCGTGGCGGCATGTGCGCACCGAGTCCAGGACCTGGCCCAGCGCCTTGAGCTCCCTCTCCACCCTGTCCTTTTCTGCAATGAGCTCCAGGAGCGTGAGCTGTGCCTTTGGGATGCCATTCGAGCCCGATGACGTGGGCCCGGCGGAGACGGTAGGCGCATGCAGGTCGTCCATGTGCGCTTTGCCACCCCCCAGCGGCCAGCCCAGACAGAGTGTAAAGGCGGGGTCGATGCTACTTGGCCGTACTATCGAGTAGGTGTGGGTAGGGGAAGACGCGATGTGGGACGCGGATGGTACCTACTACCGGCTGCGGCTCCAACGGTGCGGGGCAAATGATATCCCGCCAGCCCTGGCCGCCTCGTCGTGTCCTTCACCGTCACTCGTCCGTCTACTGGAGATGCTGCACATGTCGGCCAGGCGCCTATCGCCCTCCGCCTATCCCCTTTATGGCCTCCCAATGCGACGGTGACGGCCATGGTAACGGTGGCCACGGGCGGTGTCGGTTGTGTGCACCCCCGCCCCCCCCCATCCGCTCCCCCCGCTCCCCCAGACGCGCCTTCCCCCGTCATGGCCCGTCTGCCTGCGGTTACCAAACAAGTTCCTAGCACGCACGCGTCGACCTCATGCACCCATCGCCCTCGAAAACAGATGCCAGGATGCGCTTTCCTATGCTCGCCCCCGTCCATCGCCTGCCCTTCACCACCATGGCTCCTCGCCGTCCCCCAAGCTTCGCCTTCACACTCGTCTTTCCTTAAAAGTCATCACCGTACCGTTGGATGCAGTAGTATTTATCCCATGCCGCACCACGACCCCATCCTCTCCCAACCCTAGTTTCAGAGACACGGCCATCTCGTAATGGCATACGTGCTGTCGCTCCGGACGCAAAGCCCACTGAAGCGCTCCTTCAGCGACAATCCCTACCTCGACGCCTACTCGCCTCTGAAGGATACCTCACGGCTAGGTCCGCTGAATGACATCGCCACTCGCAATGCTTCAGCATGCTCCTTATACTCCCTCCGGTCCAACAGGACAGGCGACCGATTACGTGTGAACGAGAACACGCCGCCTCTTGCGTCTCAATCCTTGCTTGACCTTTGCCCGGAGACCAACGACGCCAAGTTGGGCGTCAGACACGTCAGCAATGAGCCTCGCAAGCGCCCCTGCAGGCCTGACCGCCCCCCGCCATCGTTCTCACGAGGTACCGTACCGTCGAATCCATACGCCAAACTGAGCAAGCCTATACAATGTGTCGTGGAACCCTCATCAAGTACTGAGAGCTACCGGGAGGCTTCTTGCATCGACGACAATCGCATCGAAGAGCATATCGAAGAGCCGGGCATTTTCAGCTTCTATGAGCCCACCCAGATCTCGTTGCCAGAGACTACCTTGTCCGACACTTGTGCAAAGGATCCACGAGAGGAGCAGATGGGGGCTGCTTTTCCTGTCGCAGTCTCCTCGCAGCCCTTTAGGCGATGGATGAGCACATTGCGACGGCGACATGCGCATAGACGCAAAGAGCACACAGCCGATATCCCACGCTTGTCCTTCGACACTGTGGATCATGATGTTCATGCGGCTTCGTCGAGACGCCTACCTGAATTTATGTCGAGAACATCAGAATCCATGTCTTCTTCCATGGGATGCGTGACCGCTATCAAGTCCGCCTCGATTACCATCGCAGGAACCAGTATAGCCCCACGGTCCGATACCGGCTTGCATAGCAAACGCCATGGCAACAGAAGTAGTCACTACTCCGAAGCGCGCAAGTCGGGCGAGAGCAATCGAGGGGCTTTGTGTCCCATCATTGATGAAAGTGCATGGCTTCGCTCTTTGCAACGCCGAAAGGTGATTGAAGAACTGGTCGCATCAGAAGAGAGCTATGTTGCAGATCTCAAGGTCTTGATCAATGTATGCCACTTTTCCATCGTCTCAGCATCCTGCTGACAATCCAGGATTACTTCATGATTCTTACCACCCTTCCCAATCTCCCAGGTCAAACGAAATCATCCATACAGCAGAATATATCTCAGATTCTCCAATTGCATGAGAATTTGCTTGCCGAATTGCATCACGTAGTGCCACAAGCGGACTACACCAGAAGCGCAACCCAGGAGAATTACCCTGTGACGAGAGCAAAGCACATTCGCTTTCACAGCGCAGACATTATGCCCGGGCGCTTTGCCGAGCATAAAGTGGCTCGGAGGCTTAGACACTCTCTTGAGATTGGCCGATCACCAGACCGTAGACCACGAGGCTTGGTGGCCGACACGAAAACTGTGGAGGAGGTGGCTAGAATTTTTAATACACATGCACGTTTGTGGAGCAACTAGATGCTGATAGAAACTAACAGTAATTAGATGAAGCGATTCTTTACTTATGAAGAGTACGGCGCACATTGGACCACCATGTCTCAAGATCTTACCTCAATGTGTAGAGGTCTCCATGGTTGGCAAGAGTACGAACGCGGGGTTGAAGCTCTACAAAAGGTGATAGCATCCGAGAACAATCGCGATGCGGGAAGTAAGAAAGCACTGAGCTTCTCTGATCTCTTGATCAAGGTGCGTATTAGGTGCAAGGAGTCTAGACAGATTGAGGCTGACGCACTGTAGCCAATACAACGCGTGTGCAAATACCCTCTTCTATTTGAAGACCTATGTCGCCATACGCCTGTGTACGATGACCCAGAAGCGCATGCTGAGCTCGAAAAAGCGCTCTTTCGTTTGCAAGAAACCATTCGAGAAGTGAATAAAGCCAAAGATGATCCACGAACCAGGCGGTTGATTGAGATTACATGGCAGCTCCAGGACCGGCTTGCCTTTCAGGAGCAGGTAAGTATCGATATTGAAACTTTTGAAAGTAGCTGATGTGGAAAGCAAATTTCCCGCGCCCTCGTGTTCCGTCTCCTTGGCCACGTTCTCCTCTGTGGGGTCTTGTATGTCACTTATCAGGCGCCTGAGCGTATCAAGGGACAGTACATGATCTGTGTCTTGTACAAGTCATGTCTTGTTCTTGCAACAGCGAGCCGTTTCCACTCACCCTATACTGTTGTAGCTTCAATTGGTCTTGCCAATGGCAGTATTGAGGACGCAGATAACGGAAGAGGTACAGTTATCAAGCCTTGCATTTGTGATTTTTTGACCTTACTGCTATAGGCATACAATGTCACACTGCTCCTCATACCTGGAAATTTGTGTTCGAGCATGGCCATCGCCTCCATGAGATTATGCTCAGCGCTTGCACTTCACTGGAAGAAGAGGTCTGGAAAAAACAATTGCGCGAGCGTATTGTCTACGAGACACACGATTTTGTCGAAGGTCAATCCACCATGCAGGACATGTTCACGTCCTTGAGTCTTGACATCAGATCTCTCGGACCAGTCTTCGGACATGCGAATAGCATAGTACGCCGCATGTCTGTGCACCGGGCCGCAACTTTGGGGGCAAAGACAAATACGACTCAAGTCATTATCAAGAACACACAGGCGCAAAAATTACCAGATACACCTCCTGCCTTCTCTCCAAGCTTGATCACCAGGTCACAGTCACACACGTCCTCAAACTTTGTTCCTACCTTGGCCCCACGTAGAGCTGAACGCATTCGTCTCGAAACTGTACTAGAAGATGTCTGGACGAAAGAAGCCCTTCCATTTCCTGGTATGTCGAACCGGAGAGTGGAGAAACAAATTCGAGCATCAGCGAATTCAGTCATGCGTAAACTTAGCATGGCCAGTATCGCGAGCAACTTCTCGCGACGCTCTCCTAGCTTTTCCAGTGTCAGTAATGCGCGGTCTGAAGACTCGTACGGAAGCAGAGTGCATAAGAAGTCGCAAGCAAACCTTCGACCGCAGTCTGCCACTGATCGATTACCGGCCCCAGCCATTGTTGACTTTCACAACGCACCCACTGCGTTTCTGCCGACTGATTTCGAATTACAAGATGTCCGTCCCGCGGGCCGACGCCGTCGTCTAGGAAATCGTGCTGTAGGCTCGGAGCGGTCAAGCGACAAAGTTTCTCCCGGAAAGCCAAAGAAGACCCGCCGGTTGTCAGCGCACACTGTCAGCATCCCTCGAGCTGATTCTAGTCCACGCTTCACGGATCGAATCACTTCACAGGGCTCAGAAACGACAGTCTTGCGTGCGCCAGCAGAGCCTCTGGCGGACTTTGTGTGGCCGAAGGATGCTGAAAACGGAAAGAAGATGGAAGAGAGGCCCAGCGGCTCCAAAGCTGCACAATCCTTTATAGCAGCCTCGCAGAAGTTCTCGAAGAGTAAGAGCAGGATTTTTAAATTCTGGGCCTGAATAAAGGATGATTTACAATCGGAATGAGCCCTTCTGGTTGGGTTTGTTGGATCATGGAGGATTGTCACGAAGTCACGACCAGACGTTTTTGATGCGACCAACAGCATTCTGTTGCGCGCACAGCTCACGACGCGCCCGCTAACCAGATGCGAATATGTTATACCAAGCACCGCAAGGAACACCACGTCTGGCTGTTCTCGGGAGCACGGCATGACGTCGTGCGGGCTCAACCCGGCACTCACTTCGATGAGGTGATGAATACGTATTCTAAACAAGTTCAATATTTGGATAGTAGCAATCAATCAAGATGATGCTTAGGATTCTTGCCTATCTGAGGTTTGAGAGCACCTCGTTAGCGTTGTGGCAGCTGGACTTGGAGTAATGTACCTACCGAGGGACGCCGTAAAATAACGGCACGCCGCCTCAGCCGTTTGACACAGGCGTAAGCCATTGAGATCCGCCTTACCGAATTCTCGCCTTGCATACATGCACAGTGGCCGCCCATCTAGTTCTTGGCAATGACGTAGTCGCCCTAGCTTGCGAGCTCTATAAGCCCCTCACCTGCTTCTCCGAGCTTCCCCCCCCCTAACAAACACACTGTCAACACGCACGATAACAACAAATCGCCTACGATCTTTTTCACTCCCACATAGGACACCCCCAGTAAAAGACAGCAACCATGGCCCGCGGCAATGCCCAACAAACCCAAGTCTTTTACAAGGGCAGCAGCGGCGAGCAATTTACTGTTTTCATTGAGAGCGAGGAGGAGTTGAAGAAATGGAAGGCTGACTCCAGTATTGCATTGAGCAATGTTGTTGCTGGGTGGAAGATTCTGGTTGCGGGGTGCGTTCTTGTGCTATTTACACTCCTCGTTCTGAGAAGCATGTGCTGACGATGAGATCAACAGACACGGCAAGCAGGGCATACTGAATACGGCGAGCAGACAGCAGCTTGAGAACGAGTTCGGCACGACGGACGAGGACGAGATTGTTAAGAAAATCCTGGCGAGTGGGGATGTGCAATCTAGTGATGTATGTGAACTCGACATCATACCTCCATTGCCTATAGATTGGCATAGCTAACATATCCTTTCCAGAATGCCGAGCGCATCGGCGTCACCAATGACTCCAAGGGCGCCATGGCCGGCCACTAGACCCTTCGCATTTGAACCTCTCTCTCCGTTGCGAATCGATTGAGCCAGACGACTCAGATGCGGATATGGCGCTCACGAGTGTGATTCAAGTCTTCGGCCTGGAAAGTCGGTCGGTGGGGCAGTGCTATTACCAGTAGCATAGAAACCCGATCTCCTGCTCCTGCTCTAGTGTGATGGTATTAGAGTGGTTGACAGTAAATGAAATGAAACGAACGAATATCATATAAACAGTAGACACGATGTGATTGAAGGGAGTAGATGGCCTTTGAAGATGCGGGTGTATAGATAGAGTCACAGTGCCCGGATGAGAGGTCCAAATATGCATTACACTGCCATGGGCAATGGAATGAATACAGACAAGGTTGTAGTGAGCAACACACACTTGACAGTAGGCCCCGTCTGAAAAAAACCATAAAATTTCATCCACCTAGCCCATACCCTCTCAGCCACCTCAACTCCCTAGCCTGCATCTCCAACGCCCGTCTCATCTCCCCGCTATATATAGTCTCCTTGTCCCTCTGCTTCTTCTTCGTCTCCTCTTCTGCAGCTGCAGCAGCAGCAGCAGCAACAGCGCCACCATCAGCATCATCCAACCGCTCCAAAGCATCCATCCACACATCCTGCTCGAACGGCGGCATGCCAAAAGCTAGGGCTCCCAATTTCCCATCTGAAGTCCACAATACAAGATTATCCTGACCAATCGAGGATGCCGTGGTAGTATTGGTAGTAGTAGAAAGAATCTTCTGCACAATATCCTCGCCGTTGGCCTGGGTTCTCACATGCGGATTTACTAGCATGCGTTCCCCGTTGCCACTCTGCGTATGCGTATCGGCACGTTGGAGCTCTCTCTGTGCCAGCGGCGCCAGTTCTCCACTGGCATCAAAATGATTCACATTGACCTCTCTCACCGGCGTCGACGCATCGCGCTCCACCCACTTGACCACGCCGTCTGCATCAGCAAACACAATGCGTGTGCCGTGGGTCGTGGCGCTGAGGACCTTGGAGCGAGAAGCTGTTTGGCGGTTTTGATAACACACTGCCGTTTTTTGTGCGTGGCCCGCCATGGTACGCGCATCGCTGGAATTGAAACCGTGCGCGGGGTCGTCGGAGAGTGCGTACAGCTCCACGCTGCCTTTGCCCTTGTACTCGCCTGTGGCTAGGATGGTGTATCCGCGGCGCTCCCTAGCTTCGCGCAAAAGCGTGGGGAAGGTATACGACCGGCCCAGGCGTAGCTGCTGTGGAATGAATGGGAATGGCAGGGCCGTGAGGCATGATAAGCGTGCACCGGAATGCACAGTGCCTCGTAAACGCGGGAAGAAGCGACGGTCAAAGTTTAGCATCGAGGTGAAGCGGCCGGCGACCCAGATGTCGCCGTTGGCGTCCCTGGCCCATTCCGGAGGGAGATGCAGGATGGAGAGGGCGCCGGGCTGGGCGAGCGAGACGTGGCCGCTGGCAGTGCCGAGGTGCCGCGCAAAGGAAGTGTCGGTACCGCTGCCGCTGATGAGCTCGCAGTGTGAGGGCGAGGGGACGACGGGGGGTTTGCGCGGGTCGTGCAGGTGCAGCGTCCAGTTTGTGCCAATGGTCAGAGGAATGCTGTGGTGGGCGGCGGAGAGAGCGGTGATGGGAAAGGGAAAAGGCGTCCTGGCGACGACGTGGAGCGTATGCAGATCGACTTCGTTCAAGGTGTTTTGTACCGCGAAGTAGCCCCTCTGAAGTGTGCTGTCTATGCTGACGCATTCAACAGCGCCGGTATCGGTCATGATGCTCCGACTCTGCTCCATGCGCGTGTGTCGATCCAAGTCTGCGCCTTTGGCTGATAGCAGGCCGAGCTCGCTACGAGCAATACATCGACCCTGGTTGTCGCTCCGCGCTCTTGCGTCCCAGATACGCACGCTGCCGTCGTCCATGGGCGCCACCAGCCTGTCGGCATGGCCGTCTGCCCCGAAGAGTATCCCTACGCCCGTCGCCCCGCCCCGCACGTCCTCTCCTGCATTGGGACTCCCGACATGCTCAAACCAACGCAGCTTCACCTCGGCATGGCGGTCCACAAACTCCTTATACCAATCCACTGGCTCAGCGCTGTAGCTCGGATCCCAATTTGCCAGCAGCGCCTTCTCCCTCATGCCTCTGCTGACCCCATGCTGCGTATCGGCACTCGGCATGTCATTATTGGTCACGCCGACGTCAAGGCCGCTTTCCAGGAGATTTGTGGTGCGAATCAGGTCGGCGAGGAGGGGGTCGAGTGTGGACGGAGGCGAGGACGCAAGGCGACGGCGTCGCTGTTCCGTTGCTGAGTGGGCAAAGCAGAGGTGTTTCCAGAGATGCGAGTCGCGGGCCAGGCGCAGGAAGTGGGTTGAGGCGAGGGACAGATTGCAGAGCGGGGCTGAGTCGAGGACTGGAGCATGCGGGTATTGTTAGAGAAGTTTGGACATGGAGAGCGAAGGCGGTTGCACTGTACATGAGATGATGTGAAGTAATAGTTCATCGGGCAAT
>Ga0182213_1000121_pt1 | contig 12718 bp, 15 predicted proteins | sample G5R1MG_22_FD_128399 | JGI IMG/M metagenome (GOLD analysis project Ga0182213, IMG submission 128399) | Switchgrass phyllosphere microbial communities from Michigan, USA - G5R4_MAIN_03OCT2016_LD1 MG | ecosystem: Host-associated > Plants > Phyllosphere > Phylloplane/Leaf | place: USA: Michigan... | reverse complement strand
ACCAACGGTGAGATTGCTGGTTCTGGGCGTGCTTTTAGGGCGCGTACAGCTGTTTTTCCAAAGAAAAGGTATGTGGCACTTTTCCACTGTGAGAGGCCAGCCATGACGAAGAAAAGCTCGGCGCCTTTCTGGATGACCGTTGGACCTGGTTCTCCGTGAGACAACCGGTGCAATGGTGTTTAGAATCATCAGCGTCACTGATCAATCACTTGTAGCTCTGCTACCAGGCGATTATGAGGATCAAAGAGAGCACTGAGGCAGCGATCATGTTCAAGCGTTACGCAAGTGGGCACATGGACCATGTGCTAATTTGAAGACAGATACAAATCGTAGCTACGAATCCATGGAAGAATTGTACCGGCCATTTCGAAAATTGCGTGAGCCCTAACGTTTGTATAATAATTCACGGTTGTACATCCGCCTTTGGCCCAACTTGAATCTCCCCAAAGAACTTGCTCTCCTTAATATTTGCAATATTCTGCCTTTTGTCTTTGAGACTGACTTCTCACAACATGTTCTTTCTCCATGCCCTAGTCCCGAGCCTCTCTATCTCCGGCACCTCCACCGGTCCCCTGACCTCTTCGTCATCCAGTGCTTCGATGACCGCCTCGCCGACCAAATCGGCCTTCAACGGCTTAATCCCCCCAGCTCCCATCAGCCAGGTCAAGCGCCCGCCCACGGCACTGTTGATCATACTTGCTACTCCACCTGCTGCGGCAATTGGCAGAGTGAAAGTGCGAGAGCTGTCGTACATGAAGGGTGCGCGTATGAAAATGGTGCGCATTGTGGGGAATGTAGTGGAAATAAGAGACTCGGCCTCGCGCTTGGTCGTGATATAGCGGGCGGGAAGGATGGGTGTCCCGGCAGCGGCGGATATATAGAGAAATGTCGGAACTTTCCTCTGTACGGACTCTTTTGCGAGGCTCAATGCTACCGCAACCTTCGTTAGTAACATAGTCACGCCTTATCTTGATTGCATGGAAAAAGATGGTGCATGAGGGGGTTGGTACCAGTGTCCCGGTTCATAACTTCATACGTCAATTGCCCATCGCTTTCTTGCGGTCGCAACGTCTCCCCCTCTTTCCTATCAAGAGGGTTTTGTGTTCCTGCCTTGGTCGCGCTGAAAGCTCTTTGCAGTCCCTTGATGGGACTCTCCTTGCCACTTATAACTCCCTTGTAGTCTGCTTCAAGCAGGATGCCCATGCTGTGTATCACCGCATCCGCGCCGTCAAGATGATGTGTGTAGGAAGACGGATCGAGGACGTCGCCCTTCAGCCAGGATACATTGGCGGACCAGTCTGGGGGCTCGGAAGAAGAGGAAACTGAAGACCAGTGGGGTGTGCCGGAGCGTCTGGGTCGCTTTCATCAGCCTCTGTAGATCGGAGATACTGAAGGCACAGCATACGAGATGGAGGTTACAGACCAGCCTCTGTGGGCAGCGGCCTTGCAGATACGACTCCCTGTCCTTGAATTAGCTATTTTGTTCTAATCCGGGGCTCCCATCGCATGATGAAGCTTGTAAGACGGGCCGGTCCATTGCTCACCCAAGAAGCCGTTGCCCCCGCAGACAACAAGTTTCTTCCTTGCTGCCGTTGCCATTTTGCGAAAAAGTAAATGGCGGTGTCGTGGTAACGAGCGATGGCGAAAATTGCTTGGTTGGCGATGCTAACTTGAGAGTGTTGATGTCACTCTTGGCTCACACATGGCGGACAAGGGTCTGATTGCGGACCCCCGGCAGTCGCCATAACTAGCGTGGCTGCGGCTCCAGTTGTCGACAACCAAACCACTCGCTCCATTTCCATTTACACACCCCACCGCGACTGCACGTTAGCACGCCCAAGCCTGCTTGAATGTGCTGGCATATTCCCTGCTCTACAACCATTCATTCTGATTTAGACGGCTTCCGAAGTGAGCGTACCCCGCGGCGCAATACATTAGTATGCCCGCACCCGCTGCCAACAAGCGCGTAAAAGTGAGCAGTCCTCAAGCACGCCAGCCCTGCGCGTACTGACACATCCCAGGGAAAACGAGTGAGCCGAAACATCAGTAGGAGGCCGCGTATATACAAGCTTCGATCATCGGCTCATGTCTCTAGTAATCGGCTCCGAAGCCTGGCAACTACCTCCATCAGGCCATCCCGACCGCCCCAAAGGCGTTCCCGAAGACCACACCAAGCGTTGGACTGTCTATGTTCGTCAGCCCGAAGGCGATCCCGCGCTCACGACCTGGCTCAACAAAGTGCAATTCAAGATCTTCAACACATACGAGAACCCGCTACGCACCTGTGAGAGCCCACCCTTCGAGGTCACCGAGACAGGATGGGGAGGCTTTAGCATCGACATTAGGTTGCACTTCCAGCCCATTAGTGGCGAGAAGGCGCAATACAGGCAGCACTTCCTACAGCTGGAGAAATACGGCGATGACAAGATGCAGGCTGAACAAGAGCGCACAGGCTGTGTAAGGAGCGAGTTTCTTGAAGTGGTGCAGTTCAACGAGCCCACGGAGGCTCTCTTCGATGCCCTTACCGCAGAAGACCAGTGGAACCACCTTGTTCCAGCTGGCAAAGGCGGCTCTAAGAAGGCCTCCTTGGGTGCCAATGGGCGCATGAAGCGCGGCATGCCTAATGGTGAACGGAGTGCCCAACTTCCTGAAAAGGGTGCGGAAGACGTGCCGTTTAGCCAGGAACAAGAACAGGCGCTCATCGACCTGCTGAAGAGCAAGGTTGAGGAGGTCGATAAGCAGTTGGAGAAGGAGTTTAAAAAGCGAGAGGAGACGGAGAACAAACTCAAGGCGCTCCGGGCAGAACTTGGGCACGAGGCCGCTCAGCAAGCAGCACAACAAGCGAGTGGCGACAGAAGTCGGCGCAGGTGAGATGCTGAAGTCGTCGGCATCTGGAAGCATTCTCTTCATTGACGCTCGATGCTAATGATATGCCCGCTGTAGAAAAACGCAGACGAGCAGGCGAGCGGCGTGCCAACAGATACCACAAAGGTCAGAGCAGTCAGGCATTGCATCATCGCCTACGGGAATAGGTGACAGGGCTCGGTAAGAGAGAATATCTGACTCTCAAAATTACCCCCTTTTTGTTCTTCTGTCGTGTTGACGCTGGGTATCAGCTCGCGTGGCAGACAAGCGGTATCTAAGCGTCAACTCCAGGCATTGACCCTGGATATGGATGATTTCCTGCTCGGGCCAAGGCACAGGCGGGCATGAACACCAGAAGGGGTGTAAGCATGAGCTTCCTTATGTGTCTACGGCGTACATACATGATCAAGGTTGCACCATTGGATCGTGCTAGGGGTTTATCGTATCTTTACTCTTTGGTCCGAGTAGACAAGTGGCTCAGCTAGTCTTCGTATTTCCAATAGCATGATGGATTTCACTCGGAAATCTTGTCCATCCTTTTATTCGACCCCTGTTTAACCTGAAGCAGAGGAAGGCGGCTAGGTGTTCGAATTTGTAGATAGGAGACATGATTTTATTGTGGACAGCGGGTCGTGAGTATTTGAGGCAATCCCCTGGGCATTTGTCATGCTTGCTGTGTTCAGCTTGGTAGACGCCAGATCAGGAATGCTGATTAGTTACGGCCGCTCGTGTATCGCAAGCGGTTGATGGAAGGGCCACGTCACGATTGTTAAGCAAGCAATTGTAAGCACAGTGTTTTGCAACCACCCCTCCATGACGCACTAGAGCTCTGATGTACATATTACGTCCTCCCATCTCCACGCAGCTCAGACACACTCGTCGAGCTTTCTTCACAGGCCTGAAACAGCAATCTGGGCTCAAAGCATTTCATACCTCACCGTCTCTCTTCCAAACACAGCGCGACATGGCGGACGAGCGACCGACTGGATTGAAATCAAGCAAGGGCATTGAGTTGCTCACTTTCGGTACCCCCAATGGCTGGAAGGCTTCGATCCTCCTAGAGGAGCTGAAAGAGGCTTACGGAAAGGAGTACACTTGGCAGAGCATCAACATCAGCCAGAACATCCAAAAGGAGGACTGGTTCACCAAGCTCGGTCCGAACGGACGCATTCCCGTCATTGTGGATCACGACCAAGGCGGCTTTGCGGTGCAAGAAGGTGCAGGTAAGCTTCGCTATTCTGGCGCTGTTGGTTTCCAACTCACCCCAACGACTTGTCTGTTCGCGAAGCCATCCTTGCGTACCTCACACGCCACTACGATCCCGAGCACAAGTTCAGCTTCTCCGACCCTCTCGATGTGTCTCGCGCCGAGCAATGGATTGCATGGCAGCACGGCGGCCTCGGCCCCATGCAAGGCCAAGCCAACCACTTTAATCGCTTCGCCAAGGAGCGCATCGCCTACGGCATGCAGCGCTACACGGGCGAGACGGAGCGCCTCGTCGGTATCCTGGACAAGCAACTCCAGGACCACGACTACCTCGTCGGCGACCGGTACAGCATCGCCGACATTGCCAGTTTCGGCTGGATCCACATGCTGCGATTCTCGGGCGTCGACCTGGATGCATTCCCCAGCGTGAAGGCATGGTGGCAGCGTGTGCTGGCTCGCCCGGCCGTGCAAAGGGGCCTTGATCTCACGGGCAAGAGCCCTTTTGGCAACGACTCGTATCTGCAGAAGCTCAAGGATGACAAGGAGTTTGCGGAGAAGGAGCACAAGTTGGCGGCGCAGATCAAAGCGGCCAAGGAGGAGTATGGCTACAAGTACTCTTCGCCGTAGATGCATGTGATGATGAATCGACATGGCTGCTCTTCACATACACTACAATGATGGGGGGGTTTCGCAATCGTGCACAATATCAATGGTACATATTATACATAGCTGGCAGTGAGAGCTCTGCGGTGCCTTCACATTGCCTTTCTTTGCTAGTCGGGGGTTTTCCCTTCAAGCACCGTGCCAGTATCTGAATTTGAAGAAGAGAGACGGCGCAAGTGCTACATACCATGTCTCTCAAGATCTGCAACCCAACGCGTCTCCTCGTCGAAGCAGCGTCGTTCCTCGCCCTTCAAGTCACCCAGCCCTACACGTCGCAAATCCCCAAGCACCTCGACAGCCCTGGTGAAACTCTCGTTCGACGTATAGCCCTCGTCCGTTACGACGCCTTGCAGCCCCTTCCACAATTCCTGGCTCTTGTTGAACGACACCGACTCTTCGTCGTGCTGCCGTATCTCCTCTGCTGAAAAATGGTACGGGCATGGTTCGCGGGCACCAAAGTGGTTCCACTCGCTGTAACAATGGTCAGCCAGGAAAAGTAGCGGAAAAAACTCTGTTAACACACTTCTCAACGCGGATCAAGCATTCCTCCAAGGGAAAGAGACAGTTGTCCCAGGTAGCGCCGACAAAAGCCTCTAGCTGCTTGAGGGTCTGGCCATGGGGATGCCGCATCGCCTTGTACATGAGCGGGTTCTTCTTGGCCGTGGATTCTTCGTACGCTTGAATCAAGATGGACTGAGAGACCTGGTATTTGAGCTTATCTCTGGTAGCGTCGTCGAGTGTTTTGTAGTTTTCGGGGAAGTTCAACAGCATGTCGATCCCATAGTCGAGAAGCAGAGGGGGATTGGCTCCGATGAAGACCGGGGTGGTCCAGGCGCCCTGCCAGTCGATGATGCAGGATATGCGGGCTTGATCGTCGATGTATATGTTACCGGCGTGGAAGTCGGGGTGCCAGAGCCTGGGGGAGACGAGCTCTGGGTCTTGGGGCGTGATGGACGGAATTGTAGCAAGGAATTTCTGTAACAGCGCTATGTGAGCGTCTGGAGAATTCTGGTGTGGACTCATATACTGCCATGGAGTCTTTTTTGCTTCCTGTGGGTTCGCATAGGCGTTGATCCAGTCAATCTCACGGCGAGCAACAGACTTTAGGTATTCCACAGAAGACGTCCCTATAAGTTTTTTGAGTCGGAAATCCAAGTTTAACAGACGTCTAGACACGTACAGGGCCCTTGATATTGCATCTCACTGCGCTGTTTCTCCCAGAACTCTCTTCTAGTGATGGGTCCGATGCAATAAGTTGATTCGACTTGACCGACGATATCTTGCGGACCAGAGGCAACGATAGCCGGCTCGCATTCCGCAATACCACTATCCTTGAAATACAACGATCCTAATCTGGCAGTGTGTGTAAGTGAAACCGGCAGCAAATTCCCCGACAGGGCAAGTTGTTTCCTACTTTTCGAAGGAGACCGAGAGTAGTTTCCTTTCAACGTCTACAATCTCATAAATAATATCACACTTCCTCCGCAGTGGAAGATCCTGCCATACTTTGTGGAGCTGTGAGCCTCTTGCTTCTTCCATAATGATGTACTCTGCTTGGACAGGGTTCTGGTCGGTAGCGCTCCAAGCAAGAACTTGTGGGACAGGTATATTTAAAATGGTCCGAGCAAACTCCATAGTTGCCACTTCCGATGCGGTAGTAAGTAGTCGAGGGCCAGCATTAGGGTGTGGGACTTTTGCGATGACCTTTTGGCCGTCTTCCATCTCAAGACGATATGCCTTGTTGTAGTTGCCTTCGCCAATCTTCTCAAAAGAGACACATCTGTCTGCACCGACAGCTTGGCAGGCGGCTTGCTGAAGACTGGGCAAGTCAAAATGTCGATACCGGGCTTCCAGCTGCTCACGCTCATTCCATAGCCATCGTCCGCTGGTGTAGCAGAACAAGGGATTCGTATCAGTTTGAGGATGGGAGGGCATTGCACGGTTACCTTTCAAAGTACGTAGTAAGCTAAAGTAGCGCCGCTTTGCGATATTTGACATGCTTCGACCAAGTGCCATTGCTGGATACCTGCAAGTAATGGAGGCTGAGATACAAAGAGTGGGACTAAGTTGATGAGGTTAACGACACACGAGCTTGAAACGCGCCGCCAAGCCGGCGGCCCTTGTGGCCTTTCTTCAGGAGTCAGGACCCAGGTTGAGGAAATACAAGCGGGGTGCGCTCAGCACGGGCCTCGGCTACGGCCACCCGGCAGATGCCGAGTGCCTTGTAAGCAGGTGTTTATGGTGACAGAGGGCAGCTTTTGGTCCTGCTCTACTGCGATACACAGAGAAGCAGTCCGATTTGAGAGCCTGCTCTTGATAGATTCCGCTTTACTATACTCCGCACTGCCTGGCTACTTTCGTGTCTCCAGAATCCAAATACAACTCGTTGAATCCCTTGGCGCGGGGCAGCCAATAATCTCGTCCAGCGCTACAGTACGGCTCTACTGGCGGCTACACCACCAATCCATCTACCAGGCTGTGCGATGGCCTTGCGTTGTCACATAGAGGCGTCTTATGGATGCAAGTGATCATATCTTTCAGCCGTTGATACTGCAGATCCTTTGCGCTTTAGGACAGGAGATGCCTATTGAGGTGGCTGCGCAGCCAGTGAATGATAAATTTGACACCCCCAGCGCCTACGTAAATCTTCAGCTTTAACTCCTTCTATGCATATGAAACGGGACTCAGTATTACACTTTCGTCCGAATCACAACCGTGTTTGCATAAAGCAGGGCAGATGCCGCTGCTTCCTACAGTCCCTCCAAAGCAGCATTTCTAGCCTTCCCACAGACAACGCCGATTACGAAAGAACATCTACTAGGATAGCCCGCCTATCGGTATACAACTCTCTTCCTATCTAGCGTTTCTCGTTTCCTGTCTGACCAAACAATTTCCAGTTCCAAAATGTCTCCTATCTCAAAGTCCGCCTTCAAACAATTTCTTAACGTTCTCCCAGTCGACAAAGTTGTACAGAAGCTTGTGAATACGGAACGCGGCCAGCGACTCTGGCCATCTAAGACCTCCAAGAACGACAAAAAATACAACTTTCGGGCGGACAAGGGTTCCACACTCCCGGATGGAAGTCACGAGATAATTTTTCAGGCGAACAAGAACGCCGAAAACAAGGGTGTTCGGCAGAGCGCGCAAGAGGACAGCCACAGAATCGTAGCGAAGGCGGCTGTTAACCCCGATGAAGGGGCTGATAATCTCGCCAAAGATGCCCTCACGTCTTTCGACGAAAACAACTAGCGCTTTCTGTTACACCTCAGAACGCCCAGACTGCTCTGAGTTGCTTCCTTGGAACCATTGAACAAATTGTGCTTGAGTCTGCTGAAGGGCACCGAACTTGTATGATGGGCTTAGTGGCAGATACAACTAGAGTCCTGTCAGTGTTTGTTCAAATACAGTGATATATACGTGCCTTTGTGAACTTGTGAGCATAGTCCTACTGCAAAACGTTATGAAGCCACCTTTCTTCCTCCACAGCAGTCACCACTGATCCAGTTTCCTGATGTTATGAATAGCTAGAGCGGACTATGATGTTGCCTTGTGTCAGAAAACCAAAGGGACGTCACAAGCAGGTAATCCCTGGTAGGACTATACAGATACGTGAAACGCTCTTTGCCAACAATGTCTATGCCCGCCCGGCTCCGTCGTCCAACCGGATGACGATGCGCTGGTCCATGTTGACGGGTGTGCTGGCAGATGGCAGAAAGCAAAGGCAACATGGATATACTGTTGGCATGGAAGAGGGACAGTGATAGTACATAGTAGATGGCGGCACGTGAAACATGGATTGTGGGAGACTCTGTCACCTCCATGACGAAGCGCCACGCAGATTGGTGAAGCTTGGACCACGACATGGTTCCGGGGTGTTCCCATTCCAGGGGGGGAAAGGGTCACAATGCACAATGACGTTGCCTCGCCCAAACCACCACCCCGACGCCAGCGCACGCCATAAGAAAGCCGCCGCCGGGTCGCCTCCGTCGCGCAACCTCCAACAAGTGCTCCAGCTCTCCTCACCATGGCTTTCCCATTCCTCTCGCGTAGCACGCTCAAGGGCGAAAAAGCCACACTGGGCACCTCCTTCTGGTCGCGCTTCTCCATCACCGGCTTCGCGCGCATTCTCCTTCGCTTCTTCCAATTCGTGCTCGGCGTCACCGTCATCGGGCTGTATGCCACCGACGTGGACAGCGCGCGCAAGGTCGGGAAATACGTCGACAGCAAGTGGGTGTGGGCCGTGGTCTGCGGCGCGCTGGGGGCCGCGACGGCGCTCGTCTTCATGCTGCCGCTGGTCAAGGCGTGGTTCTTCTTCTACGTCGATGCGTTCCTCTTTCTGTGCTACTTGGTCGCGTTTGGCATCTTCGGGAAGATGTTCATTCCCGAGGATGCAAAGGGCAGCGACAACCACAAGGGGATCCTGCGCATGAAGAACTCGGTCTGGGTGCTGTTGACCAACATGCTGCTTTGGCTGGTGACAGCGCTCCTGGGCGCCGTGGTCTTCTGGAAGAGCAGGAAGGCAAGGACTACGCATACTGGGCGTGCGGGCTTGCACGTCTAAGTTGCCCCCCCCCTCCTTGATGCTCCTTTCCTGTCGAGCACCAGCACGCTTAGCAGCCACAAGATGCGGGTCATGTTGTCGCTAATTGGCGTGCGCGTGTGCAGAGACTCGCGGTCGACGTCGAGGTAAAAGGCGATTACTGGGATATCACCGTTCGAAGATCGAGAACAGAAGGTCCCTTATCCAGTCGTCCATCGACCGTCCAGCCGTCGCGCTCTCTCCCAGCCGCCGTCGCCATACCCAAGGCCGCTATCCCGGTACACACATCTCGCCCAGCCTTTACAACCGTTGCACCGCCACCACCACCGCCTTCCTCGGATCCCTTCACGATTGCTCCGCTCTCCTCGGTCCCCACAGCTTCATCAGCCCCTGCTCCCCGACGCTTTGCCCCGGCTCCCATGCCCAGGAATCTCCACTCCATCGATCCTATCCGATATCCTATCCCATACTCGGCATCCGCGTCACCACCGTATAGCCCAACAGCGTCCCCCAATAGCCTCGGGAGGAAACGAGTCGACCACGACGAAGATCATCCTGTGCGGTCCTCGTTCCGGTACTGGCTTTCCTTATTTCCCGAGCATACGATACCCATGCCGTTTCGCGAGGTCATGTTCTGATGATGATGATGATGATGTTGATAATGACATGGCGAAGATGATTTTGACGAGGGCAAAGTAGTCATGTACCTAGTAGATTGCTCTAGGCATTATTCTTATTATTGTTTCTCCCCCATGAATTTAACTCTCCCTAAAGAACCAAGACGCGAGCTCCACCCGGTTCCCTGTTTCTTTGGCGTGCCCAGCCCCGCTTAGAATGACGCAATGGGATCCTGGAAACATGCGTCCGAGGGAGGGTATCGTTCGGATCGGGCACGAATGAGGGGCAGACAAAGCAGGTCACAGCGAAACAGTCACAGTCACATTTTTCAAGTCGCGTACACATGGTGGGGAGGAGAATGTATTGGTATCTCGTGCTCATTAGGCTGCTACTGTCGTGTATTCGGCGAGAGTCGCAGTGCTCATCGCATGTGCCCTTCCTGAAATCATTCTGAATCCTGTCTCGCGGTTAGTACCCCACGCTGTAGCCAGGGCAGGACCGGGACGCAAGCCACCTACCGAAGTAATCGTCGACCCAGTCATTCTTTCATGACCGCTTAGATGGAGTGCTTGTTGGCCTCGGCCGAGCCCTCGTGCTTCTCCTGGCTGAGCTTGTTGCTGACGGCGCTGGCGGCGCCCGAGGCACGGTCGGTCAGAGAGTCCTGTCTGGGGACGTTGCCCTTGGCCTTTTGCTTGTCGGCCTCCTTCTGGGCCTCGGCGGACTGGCCCTGGATGGTCTCGGAGACGTAGTTGGCGGCGTTCTTGACCGAGTTGACGGCCTGGCCGACGAGGCCTTCGTTGGGGTTGTTGGCGTTGGGGGCAGACATGGTGGGTAGCGGGTTGGTGGCTGAAGGCAGTGGGGGCAGCAGGTAGGAGGAGAAGTGGTGGGTGTGGTGAGAATGGTGAGAGGACGGTGGTGGGTGTGGTGAGAGGACGGTGACGGGCGTCCGGCGCAGGTTATATAGGGCGTGGAGCAGCAGCCTGGATTTGGCGCCATTCCGCAAACAGAGCGTGACGTAGCCGTCGAAAACAAACCGTGGGCGTAGGGAAGGAGCGGGCATGACATCATCGGCAGGTGCGAGGGGCGGCCTGCTGGCGGATGCCTGGAACGCACAAGCGCACAAGCGAAAAGGAGGAGGAGGGCAGGCGATGCATGCAAGTCACATGGCAGAGAGAGAGAGAGAGAGAGAGAGAGAGAGAGAGAGAGAGAGAGTGTGGGCCGTGGGCATGGTTCTCATTCCCGCTGGCGATCGCAGATTCTCATGCCAATCGCGTCCTGGGCCATGGACAACGCGCGCAGCCAGTTCCCTAGTTACGAGGGCAACCCCACCCGTTATCCACTCACTATGCAGCTGCCCCGCCCTACGTCATCCCGCGTCCCAGCCCACGCCCTGGAACCGCTACCCACGCCCGGCACGCCTAGTACCTACATAGCACATACGACCACCAGCCTGACGCCATAAACATTGGTTGCGGAAGCGGGGAGGCATTCCTGCCCCGAGGCAGTCCCCTCTGGGAATCGAGGCCTCGGGCAATCCAGCCGAACACACCAGCCCACTAGCGAGCAGGGGCTCTTTCACATGTTCGCCCCACGCTGCCCTCATTACCCGCACCATCCCACGGGAAAAGGAAGAGAAGACGAGGCGCTCTGCCTGGCACGGGCACATCCTTCTGCTTCCCCTTCACGGCGAGTGCGTGGCGACAGCCAGACGCATGGCAGTCCATTCCCGCACGCGCCACGACGAAACACACAAAGGCAAATTAAATTAGTACATGGTCCCGGAAGCAGGCTGGGTCTACCATCTAGGCAACAGCAGTTCGCTGCCCAACAACGGGCGGAGCGCGCAATCAGCAAGACGGGGGAAGAAGGGTGCCTGGTCCAGCAGGTCCGCTTGCTTCGCCCTGGCTTTCTCTCACGGTAGGGTATCGTAACTCAAAGGATCGTACATTTAGGCCTATGCTTGCGCTTCTCCCGTTCTCTCGCATCGGTGCGCCCAGGTCTCGCGCCCCGGTTCGGTCTTGGCGAATCCAGAGGGGCGTGGCGTCGCTCATTCTGGTCTTTGCGCATGATTTGCCGGCAGAGGTCTACAAACGCTTCGTCGACGTTGGCTCGCCTCCTCGCACTCGTCTCGAAGTAGGGAATGTTCCAGTCACGGGATACTGCGAATGCGCGTGGCCGCGGGATAGCCCGATCGTCTTCGAGATCGGACTTGTTCCCGATGAGAACCATGGGCACGTTGTCGTCCTCCTTGATCCGCCGGATCTGCTCCCGGAGCTCAGCGAGCTCGTAGAAGGATGACTGCGACGTGATGCTGAAGACGAGAAGAAATCCTTGGCCGGTCTTCATGTACAGTTCTCTGCCCACGGTCAGCAATCTCGCATGGCACAAGGCGCAGCATGCAACGTCAGGTACCTCATCGCAGCTGTACCCAGGTTAGCCATACATTCGTGGTTGCGAAGGGAAGCCGCTTCACTTACTGAATTGCTCGGTACCTGCGGTGTCGAGAATCTCCAGGATAACGTGACGACCCTAGAGGCGCGGTCAGCCAGGTCGGTTGGTTCCAGGGGTACTTGTCGCCGTAACACACATCAACATCGAGCACTTTGCGGTACGAGTCTTCAATAGTCGGATCGTAGCTTTCTATCCACACATTCTGTACAAATTGTGCTTTGCCAATGTCAGCACTTCTGCACATGTGCAGCAGGCTGGGGGAGGGGGGGGGGGGGGGGGGGCGTATTGAGTATACCTCTTAAAAAATTTTTCCCGCCCCCCGCCATTACACCCCCGCGCATGCATGGTCTCAGTATCCAATATAACTCGGTTGGT
>Ga0182213_1000118_pt1 | contig 12919 bp, 10 predicted proteins | sample G5R1MG_22_FD_128399 | JGI IMG/M metagenome (GOLD analysis project Ga0182213, IMG submission 128399) | Switchgrass phyllosphere microbial communities from Michigan, USA - G5R4_MAIN_03OCT2016_LD1 MG | ecosystem: Host-associated > Plants > Phyllosphere > Phylloplane/Leaf | place: USA: Michigan... | reverse complement strand
TGGAGTCTTCGGCTGCTCCCACGCCCTCGAATACTGCCACGCCGGCCGCGTCCAACGGCGGCGACGAAAGCGAGGAGGACGAATTCGAGGACGTGAATTGATTCTGCATTAGCGAAGGTGTGTGCATTGTGTATGGCGTTTTAGACATGGGCTTGTGGAAATAAGGTGTTTCTTGGTCTTGTAACAATAAAGCTTGCCGTAAAAATAGATCTACGGGTGTACACACACGAAGGCAACAGTAGACCGATGGGCTAGACGTCGAGGACACTATCTAGTATAGATAGGTAGTAGACATAGCATGCCCCGAGGAGTGCAGTGCTTGCGAGCTAGTCTGCCAGCAACATTTGCTTAGGCGAGCTTTCCACCACGCCGCCGTCCGCCCCGCCGATGGACGGCATCCCGCACCGCAGCTGACCATGGCCGCCTCCTCCCCCCAATCCCTCGCTTCGCTGCTTGCCCAGACCTCACTCGACGACCATGAGCAAGTACTCGAGGCGGCCAATGCGGCCATCACAAAGGCCAAGGGCGACCCGCACCCACAGCACGTCAAGGCAATCGCGCTGCTGCATCTCGACCGCTACGCCGACGCGCTCCAGGTTTTCGAGGACGCCCCAGGCCTGCAGGCCAAGGCTCCGCTCGCATATGCCTACTCTCTGTATAAGACCGGTAATGCCGCAAAGGCAGTCGAGGTCGCTGCCGCTGCTGCTGCCGGATCCGATGCCGGCCGTGGCATGCAACACATGCTCGCCCAGGCGGTACGCACGCCATACAATACCAAGCCACCCCGCTCATGGCTGACAAACCGCAGGCATACCGCGCCGAAAAGTTCCCACAGGCTGCCAAAGTCTACCGAGAGCTCGCCCGTCAGTCCGTCGCCGACGAGGAATACGATATACGTATCAACGCGGGCGCCGTAGACGCGCAGTTGGAGTGGGCCGGACTGGGAGAGCTTGCACAACAGAAGCAGCCGACGAGACAAGATCTCGATGTGTTTGAGACAGCCTTCAACGCCGCATGTGGAAGCATAGCCCGCGGGGAGTTTGCTCAGGGGCAGGTGTGTCTCAAGCGCGCCAAGGATCTGTGCAATGCCCTCGCAGATGTGAGCAACGCAGAGAAGGAAGCGGAACTGCTGCCCATTACCGTGCAGCAGGTCTATGTCTTAACGCAAATGGGTGAGACAGACGAGGCAGTACAGCTGGCCAGCTCCATCCCGCTTGCAAGGTAAGCCTAGATCCAGACGCTGGATGTGCTCACGCCTTCTGACTATCCCAGTATCAAGGAGCTGTCCACTCGCTACATTGCTCAAGTTAACACTATTGCCGCTTCCAAGGAGCAGCCGAACCCGTACCAGTCGCATCGCCTGTTTCACGCATCTCCGAGGCCTCCGATAACAGACCAGCATTTCTCATTCCAGGCGAACATCTTGCGCCAGGATGAATATGTCGTCTCGCTCCTCTCGCAAAAGGTCGCTGGAGTTGCCTCCTCAACGGACAAAATTATCAGTGCAACACCAGCCCCCTCCCTATCCCCGGCCGTCAATATGGCAGCGGTACTCAATGCAGCAGCTCACGCCCGCAACGCAGACACTGAGCAGGCGGCACTCAAAGAGATTGTCCCACTATTGCAGAAGAGGCCGACGGATGTGGGCTTGGTCCTGACCATAGCGCATCTCTACGTCATCACAAACAACTACGCTGCTGCAACACACCTCTTGGAATCCTTTTTCAGGCGTCTTGAGCAAAGTGGAACTGCATCAGATCTCGATGTACGCTTCGCCCCTGGCTTGATTGCTACGCTCATCTCACTATATGCGCAACAAGGCCGGCCAGGAACCTCCAAATCCGAACTGGCAAAGGCTGCAGAGTACTGGCGGAAACCGCACAAATCCAAGACGGAAGCGCCGTCCAAGTCGCTCATGGTGGCCGCCGCCACTGCATTGCTGGACACGCACAATACTGAGAACGTCAAGGTAGCAGGGGAAATTTTCAAGGGTCTTTACGACCAAGACCACCAAGATAGAGCAGCAATTGCGGGACTCGTTGCCGCATACACCATAACAGATCCGTCCTCAATACCAGACGGCCTCCTGTCGTACCTGCCAGAAGCATCGCGCCTGGTTTCTGAACTCGATGCGGCTGAACTTGAAAAAACCGGTGTGCCAGCAGGCAATCTTACGAGGCTCGCTCGTACCGCCGAGACAAAGAAACGAAGCGTCGCATCGGTCCGTGCCAGGCCCCCGCAACCGAAAAGACTACGCAAAGCCAGAATTCCCAAGGACTGTGTTGAAGGCAAGAAGATGGACCCCGAACGATGGCTTCCCATGCGTGACAGGAGTTACTACAGGCCCAGAGGCAAGAAGGGAAAGAAGAGGGCCGAAGGTCTCACACAAGGTGGTATAGTCACCGAGGAGAAGGGTACACCAGCCCCCCAGGTCAAAGCAGGTGCGGACAAAGGAAAGAATAAGAAGAAGGGCAAGGGAGGGAAATGGTGAGGCATGTATCAGGGAACACTTGACTCTATTTTTCCAAGGCATGTTGATTAGTCAGACCAATGCTCCACAATGACACTTAGACTACATCAACGTATGCTTGCGTTGAGATGGACCACCGGTGTAGTGGGAAGAAGGGCTACTGTTCACGTTGGAAATGTGCTCACGGCGTTTTTGAAGCCAGCTGTAGTCGACGTTACCTACACCCACAGCAAGTCCAAGGTGCACCTTGGCTCACTGTTAAGCTTTTCCGCCAGGCAGATCGATCGGTGTCACGGCATGTGACATGACATGGGGTAGTCGAGGTCAAACCCAATGCGGCCCAGCATTCCTGCAACGGGTTCTTTATTTCCCGAGCGTTTACGAAACTAACGGTCTGCAAAAACGCTTGTGCTGGTTAGTACCACGGTGTAGCGCGGCGACGGTGCGTTCCGGATGGTAATATTAGCAACAGTCTCTTGGTCTTCAAGACTAGCTGCGCGAAACTCACATACTCACATCGATCATTCCTGGAACAGCCGAATATGCACACGCAACAACCGACATGGCAGTGCCTCCTATACTCTCTTCTCTTCAGAATTGGAGTCTGCTATGCGAATAGTTTGTCGATTGAAGGGCCGGTCGAGGCGCTGTTGTGCCAGTCACAGAGTTCGCCCAATCCGATCGCCTCGACGTACCCAACGAATGCCACGGGAACGTTGAATGGTACAATAGCTGTAATTCCCATCGCCCTTGATTTGGCGCGCCAAATGATTCCCTCCCAATACAGGATTATGGAGCATGCGTATCGGGCCTTGCTTCCCTCCTCCTTCCCCAAGAACATGTACCCAGCTTTTCTACAAGCTGTACATGACCACGACGTGCAAGCCTCCGGTCTTCCCATTCCCGATTTCTCGGTAGTGTATGGCATCGGATACCACAGGACTGGACTGCTAATGAAATCAGCGTGCTGGCCTTGAATTTCCGTTCCTCGACCTCCTTAACGACAACAGCACTTCCTTTACGCGGGCACCCTCTCTTCTCATGACCGGCACAGATGCCATCGCCTTACAAGGCGCCCGCGACTACGGAACCAACGTCTATCCGGCTGAATTCGACCCTATATGCGACGCATACGGCGTCACTTCCACACCAGGAACCACCATCTTCAAATCACACAGCATTGAGCACGGCACTGCCTTCGTCACTGCCACTTTCTCGGCATGCACCGAAGAAGCGTATCCACTGGACTTTTGCAGGAACGTCACGAATCAGCCCATGTTTGCGGATGGCAAGACCTGCGACAACGTGATCAGGCTGTTCAACACCAGCGTCACGACAGCGCCAAATCGAATCGATCTGGTCACAGGAGAAGTGAAGGCGAAGATTCTGCCATTCACGGGTGAAACCAGGTGGCAGCATGTGCATGGACTGAGGCTGGATACCGCGTTTATTGAGAACAACTGCTTGCCGTGCGAAAACTTGAGGGGATATGGCACTGGTTGAGGAAGCGTCAATCATTTCGGCAGAATGGGAGGGGGGAGAGGCGCCCTAGAAGATGCGTGCGCATGATACCCGCACATAGTCGTACCCGCACATGGTCCCGACGACTCGCAAAACTAAATAGCACTGCGTAAACCAACTTGGTGGTGAAGTGCCTACTCTACTGTCTGGAACTACTCTATACATTCCTACAAATCAATCCCGTCCGGTGGCGACACGTTGCACATGCCAAATGAGGCAGGAGGGGCTCACTCCACGACAACGCCTTGGACTTGCCGAGCGCCATCGTCGTGACTCGCACCATTGACAGAAGCGCACATCCGTACAAAAGTGAGAATCCCCTCCACCTCCTCACTTCTTGTTCATCCACCAGAATCGAAGCTACCCAACCCCATTCGTCCTACAATCGCACACAGGCAAGGAAATCAGTGCAACAATGAGTCCAGACACTACCCACTCTCACCACGCAGTGGAGAAGGATACACCAGAAGACAAGAATTCTAAGCAGGTTTCCAAGGAAGAGGAACTCAGAAACAAAGCTTCACCTGATGTATGGCGAAGCACTTGCCACTCCGGCCATGCCGCTAACAATTACAGGCCTCCTACTTCACTCCCGAACAATCGCCTGTCGCTGGCACTGCAATCGGCATGTTAGACGGCAGCGGAAAGATTCCCAAGCTCTTTCAGCCACTCAAGCTGCGTGGACTTGAGATGCAGAACCGCATTGCTCTCTCACCTCTCTGCCAATATTCCGCCGACGATGGGCACCAGACAGACTGGCATCTCACTCATTTGGGCGGGATCATACAGCGTGGTCCTGGCCTGTCACTCGTAGAGGCAACTGCCGTTCAGGAAAATGGCCGCATCACTCCAGAGGACTGCGGTTTATGGAAAGACTCGCAGATAGCGCCGCTCAGGAAGATCGTCGAGTTTGCTCACTCCCAAGGTCAGAAAATTGGAATTCAACTGGCCCATGCCGGTAGAAAGGCCAGCACGGTTGCCCCGTGGCTTAGCAAAGGTGATATCGCTACCAAGGAGATGAAAGGCTGGCCCGATAACGTCCTTGCACCCTCCGCTATTAGTTTCAATCATCACCACTGCATGCCGAAAGCCATGACTCTAGATGACATTGAACAGTTTAAGATGGCCTTCAAATCCGCCATTGAGCGTGCGCTCAAAATTGGATTCGATACCATTGAAATTCACAACGCCCACGGCTACCTCCTACACAGCTTCCTCAGCCCCGCGTCCAACACCCGTACAGATAGTTACGGTGGCTCTTTCGAAAACCGCACCCGGCTGACGCTCGAAATTATTGAAATTGCCCGTCAGACGATCCCAAGCAACATGCCTCTTCTGCTCCGCATCAGCGCGACAGATTGGCTTGAGGAAGCCGGAATCCCCGGCTGGACCCTGGAGGACACTGTTCGCCTTGCCGAAATCCTCGCTACAAAAGGGGTAGATTTGCTTGACGTAACCTCCGGGGGTCTCCACGAGAAGCAACATATTCACGGCGGCCCAGGATATCAAGAGCCCTTTGCCAAGGCAGTAAAAGACAAGGTTGGCGATAAGATGCTCGTGAGCACTGTGGGCAGTATCACAAATGGGAAACAGGCGAACGGGTATCTTGTGAACGATAATCTGGACGTTGTATTCATTGGCCGCATGTTCCAGAAGAACCCAGGATTTGTATGGCAGTGTGCAGATGACTTGGGAGTTGAGGGACGATGGGCAAATCAGATCAGATGGGGCTTTGGGGGAAGGGGGAAAAAGTAAGTTCTTGGAAATTTTGGCATGCCTGCGTATATCATGGCATTATTGTGGGAAGGAGAGGCGGAACTGCTGCTTGTGATAAAGCTCATTGTTCGTCGCAGGGACCAAGTCATCGATAAGAAAGCATTTGCGAATGAGGCCGCGTTCTCCATGCACAACGATGACTGATGTGGATGTACAAGGTTAATGGTTGATATGAAACGCTCGCGAGCCTCTTCGTACTTTCCAGTGACCTCTGTGATGGCTCAGTTTAGGCTGCTCTGCCTCTCCTGCAAGTACTTCTCCACCGTAGCATCATCCATCCTATCGATTTGAGCATCTGCCGATTTACTTGATGGTTGGCTTGAGCGATTTCCTTCGGGTTCCGAAGAAGAGGAAGAATCAGCGAAGCCCATAGCGACGTAAACGCCATAAATAGATGTTGCCAAAGTCGATGTTGCAGTCGATGCGGTGGCCATGATTCCGTCACCGTCTTCTTCACCATCTTCTTGCTTTGGCCGAGAATCAATCGGCGGGCAACGTGAAGGAGTGCCAGAGATTTCCGGCACATGATGTTGACTTCTCTTCGGTTCGTGCTCGTCCGCTCCTGTCCTTGTTTCGCCTATTTTCAGCTCTTGATGCGCGCTATTGGTTTCCGTGGCTGCTCCCTTCTCGTCCTCGTCACCCAACCCCTCCATCTCCTTTCTTCTCTCTTCCAGTTCCCTTCCGAAGAGCAACTTGAAGAATACAACGAGACCCACCTCTTCAGTGTCTCGATCCTTCAACACATACCTCAAATGATGCGTCCGATCGTCCACATATCTCGCTACACTAATCGAAAACCCGGGCAATCGCAGCGAGAAGTTTGCAAAGTCCAAATGCGGATTGAAGAAGTCAGCATGATACATTCTGTCCTTCTCAAAGACAAAGGACGACAGGGCTTCGGGCTTGAGGAAATGTTTACGTCGTTTCTTCCACGTCGACGGAATGCAGGCGGCGGAGCGGAGCGATAATCCCGTACCGAAGCCACCCTCAGTAACAACGCCTTCTCCATCGTTATCATCTTCCTCGTAGAGGCGAGCACGTTGTGCCTCAGCGGATACATCGGCAGTGCAATCACCCACGCTGAACGCGAACCAACTACTCAGCGCTGGGCCGTAGAGATACGGTTCCTCACAGTAGGGGTCCGAGTACAAGCCTGGGTCCAACAGCGAGGTTGCGATCTTCAGGGCGGTTTTGGTGCCTGGGGGTAATTGGTGTCTGATGGAGTGGTCGTAGTCAAAGCCCATGACTAGGGCTTCCCCGGGGATGTCGCGCTTGGGAACGAAGGAGTAAGATATAGAGTAGCGGTCACCGGTGTGGAGTTCATGTTGAAAGTAAGGGGAAGTGCAGGGGGAAGATGGGGGAAGCCCGTGGTAGTCTTTTATGCGGACGTGGAGGTGGGCTGTCAGTAGGTTGCTGGAGATGAGAGTAGGTGATGCTTTGTTGACGGGGATTTGAGAGTGCGTGGAGGAGTCGTACGAAGGTCCTGCTGTTACTGAGGAGAGGATTAGATTGGCGATGTATCGAGAGATTGGTAGGACTACCTTCCAAGAGATATTTGTCTCGGGCTGCTGGATCTACTGGGCTCGGCATCTTGATGATACAGTCGCTCGGATGGTATGATCATATGATGATACTTCCCTAGTCGCTTGGGAATTACCACCCAGGAGACTATGTCATAGAAATGAGCCGGTTTCAGCCTAGTACCATAGTAGAATGGATAAGCGTCTTTCGTACAACTTTCCAAGGACGCATGAGAAAATCGTTTTGATCAAGGTCACATGCTGGCCCTACCTAGCTCTCGCTTTCAGCGAGCACAACCAGCCAATGCGTCCTGCACCACGATACGGATTGCGATGCCATTGATCCGTTGCGCGCTCCATAGGTATACCCCGCAAAACTCCACTGTAGCGCTATGTAGGTATGTCATTGACCTTACTTCAAGGCCAGGCTGCAGTCGATGACACCTTGCGCTAATGAGGCATAGCGCGACGACGCAATCGGTTCTGGGTTGGATATGAGAGCCCGATGCTACATACTGTAGTATTACTTATGAGGCGCGGACCGCAGCCAGAAAACATTGGTGCAGGAGCCTTGTACAAGGTTGAGGAGGGCGGGAACTGAGCTCTTTACGACCGACAGGGTACGGAAGTTCTACATAGTAGATTTACGTGAATCCCTACTACCTACCCTACTTATGTATGCATGCTTCTTTTACATAAAACAGACTGAGCCCTAAGAGTCCGGGGTAGGAGAAACGGCATGCGGTTTGATTGAAGCAAGGAAGAGTGGATAATATCGCTACGGGGAAATGGTAAATTGCTCTCTAAACATACAAGGCTATTGGCAGAAAAAGCAGTTTTGCAGGGTATACAGATGGTAAGCACAAGCCAAGTGTCAATCCTGTACATAGTAGGCAGTTTGCACTGTGCAGCAGGGTCGTTGGAAAATAAGTGTTCCTCCTGCAACGCTAGAGAGCTTTTAGCTCACGATTGCCATTTAAGATTTGGATGGTCGTCATCGAAGTTTCTCTAAACTCTACTCTGGGATCGTGAACCCTTCTTATGGCCTTTGCTTGTCAGCGGCCGATTTAAGTATTCTCGACTATTCTACGTGCGGGATAATTCTGCTGAGTAATATAAGTATACGTACAGACGGCGGATGCTACTATGCAAAGTTTCGAAATAGCACCGTAGGAATGTCTTGGCGTTGGGCTTATTTCGGTAGGATTCCACCTCTAGCCCGCTTTCAATATGTTAATTTCGAGCTCTATCTGACAGTTCAGCCGAGCACTATGTTGTGTCGCTCTCTCGGGTCTTGAGCCATCATGCCCATCAATCTCCCCCTCTTTCCCTTCGTACCCTGTGAAGATCTATTTGGCCGCGCTACCGTCGCTACCTTAGATGCGAGCTATTGTATTCCCGCCACCAGAAACATATTCGTACAACCAGAATGTCATCATCATCCGCTCCATTGTCGCCTGAGCAATTGTTGTATCTTTGCCAACCTTCCAACGTCTTGTCGCTCAAATGTCCAGCTGCAGCACCACCGCCCGGCCAGACACCCCTTAATCCACATGGCTCGACTTTAATGCCTATGGCTATCGGCGTTTCCACCGCCTGTAGCATCTTTATCCTCCTCGCGACAATGATCCGCATCTACACCCGGATTGTCCTTGTCAAGAAATTTGGCATGGAGGATGGGTTCCTGCTTGGGTCTACCGTCATCTACTTTGTCTTTATCGGCTTCTTCTTCTCCTCCTCACCCTATGGACTAGGTAAACATACGTGGGATATAACCACCTCCGATCTTTTAAAAGTCATCCACCGCCAATACCCCTCCCAGATCCTCTACAGCCTCTTTGTGTCTCCCACGAAAATCGCCATTATCGTACAAATAATGTGCATCTTCGATAGCAAGCATGGACACAAGCAAGACTTTGTATACTGGGGCAGCTGGATCATGATTATGTACACAACGGCATACTCCCTTGCGCTCTTATTCATTTGCATCTTCCCTTGTACTCCTATACGCAGAGCATGGGAACCAACCCTACCCGGCACTTGTGTTACTCCAATGCTACCTAGCGTGGTCAGCGCCGTTGGCAACCTCACAAGCGATATTCTCGTGCTTTCTCTGCCTATCATCGGCGTGCGCAGGTTGCAGATGCCAACTAAGAAGAAGATTGCTGTCTTGGCAGTTTTTGCCACGGGCCTGCTGTAAGTTTCCAAGTCTCATTGTAGAGGTGCACGCTCTCCTACTTCTCTGGATCACTTAACTGACTTTTATAATATAGCGCTTGCATAGTCTCTACTGTCCGCCTCTACTTCATCGTACAAGTCGATAAGATGAAGAATGATTACATGCAATGGGTTACCATGGAGGCTCTTCTCGCTATCATCGAAAATAGTGCCATCACACTATGTTGTTGTTTTCCCCTCTTCCCCATGTTCTGGAAACACATTAGCAAGAGACAGATACAAGGCTGGAACAGGTCTGCTACAACTGACAGCTATCAGTTATCAAGGAGACAGGCGAAGAACAGTAATATTGGAAAAAACAGCGGTACTGCGAAGTATTGGGACATGGGCACAAGGGATGGCAGCACACTGACCAAGGGTGAAAGTCAGGAGCACATCACCACTACGATTCCAGAGTAATGTGGTGGAAATACATGGTGTTGAGGCTTGAATGAAGCCCGAAGCACAATCGCCAGGGAACACATGATCAAATATCACATGATTAAAGGTCATATGACTGGAAATATATAGTCGTGCGGCTCGTCGAAGCTCTATCGGCAGACGGACGGCCGCACGCCAATAGAATATACAATCCATCTCAACTCATTCAAAGCAACGATGACTCGTCGAGCAGCTGCTGAAGCTAACTGTGCCTGAGGGAAAACACCTCTACAGTAAATACCAGAATGGGTTTCAGCTTCTCGTGCACCAATACAACATGTTGATTAAATGCTAGGTGGTGCCAGTACCAGTCCAAGTCCCCTCCGCAAAGATAATCCTTCACACATGTCTATCTCCCTCTGACGCTTGGTCTCGCTAGTAGGTACGTGAAGAACAGAGCGCTGTACCATAGTAGAGAGGGGTTAATATCAAGTGGGGCAGCTATTAGTATTCACTGCCAAGAGACCAGTGCTACACTAGACTTGTAGCGTGCCTGTTAGCGTTGTCGTCGGCGGCGATGACTGCGGTACATACAGCCTACCTCGGTAATCCCGCGATCTAGCTACTAGCTTCTCAGCAGTTGAGGCATACCTAAATACTATGTACAAAAATGCGTGTTGGATCCATGTTACCGTCTGCTATTTCTCGCTTCTCTCTTCTCTAAGAGGCGCAGGTACTGCGTGAATTGATTGTCACAGCCACATGCACAATAGGGCCTTTCCCAGGACCTTTGTGAGAATCGGGCTAGTGACCTTCTATTTGCGGTGTGGTGAAGCGTGGGCCAAACGCCGAGGAATGTCTTCAGCCCAATCACAAGCGTCGTCTCGACTCGACACGACAGACAATGAGCGGGATCGACCAGAGGCTGGCGGTTGCTCCCTCACCACCACTTGTGCTCAGCTTGTACTCTCCTGCTCCACTCGTAGACGCTGGCGCTACGGAGACTCTCCCTCGCTCTACTCTAGCCTGTCCGTCTCGCCTCGCCTCGCTTTCTATCCGTGTTGCGACTCTTCCTCGGTGCCCCGTCGCCACCTCCTGAGCCGGCTGATAACAACGACGGCCTTTACCATCGCAAAAACAGCGCAGGAACGCCCTGGCACCGTGGACGCCCCCGCTCCACTGTGCTAGTCCGTCGAGCGCGCATCTCAAACACCAAACGCTTCACACCAGTCTTTACATTATGCGCACCGCCAGCTGCTAGCACAACTCACCCATATACACGGCACACCCTGCCTCGACATCATCTGCTTGGGGTCTTCTCGGCTCGCCCGTGGTTCAGCCGGCCTGCCACCACGTTCACATTACTCCCTCACAGCGCAGGCATTCGCGCTCTTCGCCAGCAGCTGGACTGCACGTTCCACACTCGCTACCGGGAAACCAACTACGAACAACTAATACCAGACTGTCTCGGCCATGGGTTGCGGAGGAGATCGCGAAAAGGGCAAGACGGTGACGGAAGAGCAGAAGTGGGACTACATCAATCTCTCCGACTTCAAATCATCCTCATGTCTCGCGCCCCTATCGTACGTCTGGTTGTGGATCCTCGTCTTCGTCTCGTGCGCTGTCTACGCTGCCGATGCCTTCACTGCCGTAAACCTCCTGGCCTTCAACAAGTGGTCCAGCCAGGTCAAACCAAAAGTCCCATTTGAAGTCGCCAAATGGATCTTCGCAATCACGATCATAATCTCCTACGTCTTCCTGCTGTACCGATGGATCATGGCTCTGCGCGTCATGAAAACAGGCAGTGTAGTGGAATGCTACCTAGATCCTCTGGCTGCCATCCTGCAAAGTATGCGCATCACATCGAGCGGACAAGGCTGGCGACGCTTTCTGGTCTTTGCCGAATTGACTAAGAGTAAAAAAGGCGCCAACTACATTGCCCTCTTTGTCTACTTCCAGTTCAAAAGTGCGTTGCTTATCATCGTTGCTCAAGGACCACGCATCGCTATCAACGCCATGACACTCTATGCTGTAATGCAAGCTCAGCTCCTTCCCGTCGGGCATCATGCTTCCGAAGATCGCTCGGGGTTTGAGCAATTCTTTTTCAACATCAAACTTCTCGTCGAAGACGGGAACCAACGGGAGACCATCATCTACTTTACCATGTTATTTTCGCTACTCATCTGGGTTATTGCTGCCTTGGGGTTGATCATTTCAGCACTTCTTTACCTTTTCTTCCTCTGGCACTATATACCACGAACTGATGGTAGTTTGACTGCGTACTGCCGACGTAAGCTGGAGACCCGTCTTGGACGCATTGTGGGCAAGAAAATCAAAAAGGCAATCGAGAAGCAGGATCAGCAAAGGAGGAGGGATGAGCAACGAGCTATCAAAAAGGGGGCACTTGATCTGTCGCAAACGCGGCCCACGCTGCCCAAGCTGAGTGAAGGTGATGATGATGATGAGATTTATACTGTCTCGTCGTTACAGCGGACGGATACCATAGCTACCACCACAACGCTTCCGCCCTACTCGGTGAACCCGCCACCATCACGATCCAACACGGCCAACACTTTCAGCACCAATCGGAGTATGGCGAAACCATCATTGCCTACATTGAGCGAACGGCCTAATCTAGGGACGCGTTCTGAAACCCAAGGCACCGACTATTCTACTGCCAGCTATGGTTCGAGTGCACCCATGCTTAGTCGAGCTAGAGACATGGGCCACGATTCTCAAGCACCACCTGTGCCTCACATGGATCAAAATGGCGGCTATTTTGGAGAGGCCCACGTGCCACCTTATGGATCTGCAAATAGACTATTTTCTTCCATGTCGCAGGGCAGAGGCTCTTCAGCGCCGTCTCAGTATGCCCAAACGAACCGCCCGTACCCGCCATTTAGTCCTTTCGACAGCCGGGACCATCAAACGGGTCCCGCATATGAACTATCTTCGGTCGATCCCACGCCTACAGAAAGCATAGCCAACCACTATTACTCCGACTCGGACGGCTCAGATGATTATCGAATTCCGC
>Ga0182213_1000116_pt1 | contig 12981 bp, 29 predicted proteins | sample G5R1MG_22_FD_128399 | JGI IMG/M metagenome (GOLD analysis project Ga0182213, IMG submission 128399) | Switchgrass phyllosphere microbial communities from Michigan, USA - G5R4_MAIN_03OCT2016_LD1 MG | ecosystem: Host-associated > Plants > Phyllosphere > Phylloplane/Leaf | place: USA: Michigan... | reverse complement strand
GGCCCACTTGAAACAAAAGAGCAATTAGAACAATTAATGAAAATGTTACAATTTATTTAAGAGATTATGGAAAACAACAAGATGCGAGGAAGAGTAAAAGTAATTGATATAGAAACCAACAATTTACTTGAGCCGATGATAGATCATACAAGTTTTCCATATAAACTGAAACTAGGTGCTAAACTTCATGTAGTGGTTATTCGCGATGTTTATACTAATGAAGTATTTAAAGCCGAAAATGAAAATATTACAAAAGATTGGTTAAAACAAACATTAAAAGGGTGTGAAATACTAGTCCAGCATAATGGAGTTAAGTTCGATTTAATCGCTTTAAAATTATTTGGAATACTAGACTATACTATTGGGTATTTAGATGAGTCAGACACGCTATTTGGTTCCCCCATCAAGATTATTGATACTTTAATATTGTCTAGACTATTTAATCCTGACAGGTATGGAGGACATTCACTCGAAAGCTGGGGTGAAAGAACAGGTTCTGCAAAGATGGATTTTAGAGGAGAGCTTATAGCTAAAGGCCTGATACCAAAAGACTCTCCAAAAGGTTTTGAATTTAGAGAATTCACGCCCCTCATGACAACATACTGTGAAATTGATACAGAAGTAAATAGAAACGCTTTTTTACAGTTGGTTGAGGAGAAAAAAGGTTATGATGGATGGGAGCGTGCAATAAAAATAGAACATAAACTTGCAGATTTAGCTATTAGAAGAGAGACACTAGGTTTTTGGTTTGATAAGGATTTAGCTATTAAATGTTTGGAGGATTTAGGGGAGAAAATGGAGGAATTGAGAAACAAAGTTAATCCGATTCTTCCTCCAAAACCCATGACTAAAGGAGAATTAGCTGAATTCACGCCTCCTGCAACCCAATTAAGTAAAAAAGGGGAACCAAGCCACTATATCGTAAAATTCGCCGAAAGAATTGGCGGTGCGATTGAACAGGAAGAAAATACCGATCAGTATTATTTAAATTTTGAGGGTAAAAGGCATCAATTACCATTTAATTATCCTTTAAAAACAACTACAGAAGCAGATATTAGTAACCTAGATCATGTTAAGTCTACTCTAATTGATGATTATTTGTGGGTACCGGTGGAGTGGGCGGAGCGCGATTTTACAAAAGACGCTAAAAAACAAACATTACCCTATGAAAAAAGAGTAACTGCATTTGAAAGGTGGCTTAAAGAAACAACTGAAGGAAAATATAAAAAACTGAGACTTAAAACAGCATTCGAAAACTTTAAAGTAAAAAATGTAGAAGCTTTAGAAGAAGTTGTAAAAGAAAAACTAAATCAAGATTTTCCAGTAAGACTTCCAACATCTCCAAAGGTAAGAACTGGTACGGAGAAGGATTTGTGTGCTAATTTGACAAAGCTTGGAGAAAAAGTCGCTTTTGCAAATGATTTTGCATTATATTTGACTTACAAGCATAGAAGGTCGAGTATTGCAGGGGGAGAAATCGAAGATATTGATTGGGATAACGAATACCCGAATACCGGATTTTTAAGTATGTATCGGGAGGAGGATGGTAGAATACCAACACCTGCTATAGAAATTGGAGCAGCGACAAATCGCTACAGACATATAGGGGTGGCAAACATAGCTAGGGCTTCATCTATATATGGTAAAGAAATGAGAAGCCTATTTGGCTGTGGAGAGGGATTTTTGCAGACAGGATTCGACTTTTCATCCCTTGAGAATAGAGTTCAAGGAGGTTATGTTAAGAAGTACCCTCACGGAGAGGAATTAGCAGAAATGCTATTAGCAGAGAAGCCATCAGATCTTCATTCCGTAAATGCGAAGAAATTAGGTATATCAAGAACAGATGCTAAGAGTTTTACATATGCGATATTGTATGGAGCTGCCCCTAAAAAAATATCAAACATGTTGAATGTCTCTATAGAAAAAGGAAAGGAGTTATTTGACAACTTTTGGGAAGCTGTACCAGCTCTTAAAATGTTAAGAGATAATCTTATCAAACATTGGGAAAAAAATGATAAGAAATGGATTAAAGGTATCGATGGGAGGAAAATAATGGTAAGAAGCCCTCACTCATTAATTAACTATCTCTTTCAAAGTTCAGGTGTTGTTTGTGCAAAATATACTTTAGTTTATTTAATGGAGGTGTTAGAAAAACAAGGTTATAATATAGATTGTTTTAAAGGGACGCCTGATATTGCAGAGCTAATATCCTATCATGATGAGACACAGCTACTTACGAAACCAGAACTTATAAAATTTAAGTTATTTAGTACTGAAGAAGAAGCAGAAAACTACAAAAAAAATTGGAAAGGAGAGGGCAAACTTAGTGGAATTAAAGAAGGGAACAAAAATAATTGGTATATTGCTTTGCCTAACCCTTTATCTTTAGCTATAGAGAAAGCGACAGAAATGACAGAGAAATTATTAAATTTGCAATTTCAATTAGCTTTTGAATTTGACGTTCATAAAAACTGGTACGGTTGCCATTAATTTTTAATTAAAACATTTGGTAGTTTGGAAAAAATTTATTACATTTGCAAAAATAAGTTATGATCTCAAACATATGATAACTTTAAAGACATTAATACCTCTTTTAAATGAAGTGTTGCGTGAGATCCAACATTGATTTTAAGAGGGGTTTTTACATTATAGACTATGAACAGAACAGGCAATCGTTTTACAGATAGAACAGGGGAAAAGTACCAAACTAATCAAGGGTATGAAGTAACTATAATTAAATATGTAAGCTCTAAAGAGTGCTATATTAGATTTAATGATGAAAGGAAAACAGAGGTTAGAGCTCAAATGATTAAAATAAGAAAAGGGTCTGTAAATAATCCATATCATAAGACTCTTATGGGAGTAGGCTATATTGGGGAGGGTAAGCATAAATCCACAGGACGTGCCTACATATGTTGGTCAGGTATAATGGAAAGATCTTATAATCCGAGATATAAACTTGAAAAACCGACATATGTAGGTGTTACTGTTCACCCTGATTGGCACAACTTTCAAAATTTTGCTAAATGGTTTTATGAAAATTATGATCTTGAAAAAATGAAGGATTGGCATATAGATAAAGACTTGTTATTCCCAGGTAATAAAGAATATTCTGCAAGAACATGTTGTTATATCCCTCCTGCCATAAATGGCATATTTTCGAGCATGTGTGGAAATAAAAAAATTATTCCTAGAGGTGTGTCTGAAAAAAATGGAAGATATAGAGCATCTATGCATAAATATAATAAATCGGTTTTCTTAGGTAGCTTCAACACCCCCGAAGAAGCTCATGAAGTTTATATGAAAGCAAAGAAAGAATATTTAATAGAAGTTTCTGAGAAATGGCGAGGTATTTTATCAGATAGAGTTTGTGATGCTATTAAAAATTATGATATATCACTTCTTTAGTAAATAACTGAAAATAAATCACAATTATTTTTTGTAATTTAAAATATTTACTTTATATTTGCATATGTTTAATTACTTTATTTTCAGTTTGATTAAAGCGGATTTTTATGAAAAAATTTAAGAAGGGGACCAATATTAAGGTAGATGTTTATAGAGGAGAATTATATATTTTATATAATTATACATCAAAAGAAATTCAGAATTGGGTTAAAAAAAGTAAATTATCTAAACATGCTAAAAAAAGGATAATTGGTTTTTATAAGCATAATGGAACTTCTGATTCAGGCGTTTGTCATAGAGATGGTTTAAGATGTATGATTAATATTCAACATAGTAAAAAAGTATATGAGGTTGTGGACACTTTATCTCATGAAGTTAATCACTATGTATTTGGACTTATGAAATATGTGAATATAGAGTTATCAGATAGTAGTGAAGAAGCATTTGCTTATTTAAATGGATATTTGATGGGAGAGGCTTATAAACAACTTATAGAACCACTAATAAGCTATAATGATAGATAGCCAGACACTTAGTATATCGATTTTAATTGCACTAGTTCTATATCTAGTAATTGAAAATAAAAACAAATGAACGTAATAGAATTGTATAAAATACACATCAATCATGATGCAACCATGCTTGAAATTTATAATTTTATGAATAATTTTGATATAGGGAAACCATATGTACCGCATTATAATGAATAAACAAGGGTCTTAATTGAGAAAGATATATTAGCAAAAACAGAAATCGCAAAAAGATACATATTAGAAAACTCAAAATTAAAATTATGAACATTTACGAAATTTTATTTACACACTATTCACCCAAAGACAGTGAAACAGGAATTAAAAGATTGTTAGTAGCTGATAACGATGAAGAGGTTTATGATTACATTAAATCAGAACCTAAAGGTATCTATAATAATTGGTTAGAAAATGAATCATTAGTGTATAGTACTGAAAAAGATGCTTTTACTTATGAAGACGGCTCCGAATCGGATGAGTATTTTGCGGATGAGCAGGGTAATCCAGAAACTTTTAAACAAAGAATGCTAAGATTAAAAGGAGAGATGTTTGATGAAGATTTTGATTTAAGTGATTTATATTACGGTAAGACTCTCTATGGGTGGCAACTAATTCAAGAGAATGCAACAAAAGAAGAAATTAACTTTGTAAATAGAATATATAATGATTTATAAAACAATTTATTGGTGTATTTTATTTGGTGCTATATATCAATTATTTTTATATAAAGGAGATCCGGATGTAGATTACTTTCAGTTGTGCTGTTTGTTAGCTTTGGTTTTCAGTTTGGATAAATTAGTAAATGAATATTTTAAAGAAGATATAAATGAGTAAAATAGTTAAAATAATTTTCGATGATGGTGAAGAACTAGGATATGTTGAAGAACCAATTGAATCTTTTCATAAGGATGGGAGGGATGAAAAAGTAATCAAAGTGTTGTTTAATAGGCAACATAGACAATTTGAAGAAGAAGTGATTGATAATTTAAAATTAGACGTTGAAGAGTATGCTAAAAGAGAGTATAACTTAATAGATGAAGATGATACAGATTTAAAGTTGTACAGTGATGAGCAGATATTAGAGGAAGCAGAATATCGAGGTTTAATGCCAGAGGGCTATTCACAAAATACAAACATTTATAATCAAGACTTTATTGATAGGTTTTCAGTTATTATGGATAGAGGAGATGATGTTGAAATCGAAAAAACACTACAATTATTAGAATATAGATTTAAAATTGGATGATGAAAAAACTTTTATTGAATTTACAGTTTGTATTTAAACCAGAGTATTGGCTTATGAACTATCCTTACAATAAAGTGTGGGACTTAAAGCTGAATAAACTTATGGATAATCATGATTTTACTGAAATAAATAACAGGACAGCAAAACTAGGGGATACTCTAATATGGACAGATAATATTCCATATGCTACTATGTTATTATATACAGATCATCTAGATTTTGATTTTAGAGCGTCAAGGTTAACAATTAAGAGGGCAATAAATAAGTTAAATGACCAAATATTAATTGAAAAAACTAAAAAAGATAATTATTATCTTGATAAAATTAATTAAAAATGGCAGAAAAAACAACTAAAACAAGAGAAGAATCAACCCAAGAGACGCTCAGGGCAGTTGAAAGCAGGTATTCAACAGATATAGACTTAATTAATTCAAAAATAGATTATGCTGTTAGTGATTGTATGTTTTCAGTCTTTATAGATTATATTCCAAATAATGATGTTCAAATATATTTCAGAGACGGATTTGGTTATACAATCGAACCTAAAACACAATTAAGCTCACCAATTGAAGATACTAATATAAACGATAGAAGTGATAGTAAGACACAAGTGCAGGGAATAGAAATATCTTGGTTAAAACTTCCTAGCTTATTTACAATTTAGCATAGACTTAAATTTAAATATTAAAATAGAATAATGTTAAGATTCAAATAAAATAATTAGAATGAAAAATAAATTAATTAAAGTTCTTCTGGACCACGATGTAATATTTACGAAAGAAGATCCAGAGTTTGTAAATACAAAAGGTTTTAGTCTAAGTGGCTTTTCAGTCATGTCTCAGCGTTTATATGGTAATTCAAAAGAAGAAATTCTTCAAAAAATGTATGATAAACAACAAAATCAGAAAAAAGAGATTAATAAATATAATGCATTACCTTATAAAAATGCTTTCTTAAGTGATCTGCTTAGTAAAAACAGATTAGACCTAAATAGAAAATATAAGGTAAGATGTACTGAAAAAACAAATGTATTATATTTATTAACAGAATCAAAAACAGGTCAAGATTGGTTAAAAGAAAAATGGAGATCAGATTATACACAAGGTATACCAGGAAGCGAAGTATTTACAGTCGACGGTTTTAGCTACAGTATAAAACGAAATTCACGGAAAGTAGATTGGAATCTATGGGGAAAGTATAAAAAACTAGTGGATAAGTGGGAAGAGGAATTAAAAGCTAATACTGATGAATCTAAAAACTAATTTTCCAGTCCGCCTTAAAAACAATCTTAATGATATCAAAGAGTTATCGGCAATAACACAAATGGAATCTGTAAACTCAGATCTTATAAAAATGTTTATTGGAAAGCATATTAATTCAGGATGTTATAGATCAGTATTTGAGTTTAATCCAAATCCAGATAAGTATGTTATTAAAATAGAGCACGATGATACGAATTCAAATACTAATGAATTTTTAATTTGGGACGAGGTTAATTATTTATGTGGAGATTTAGCATGGGTGAAAGAATGGTTTGCTCCAGTACTTTGGATGAGTCCAAATGGAAAAATACTTATTCAAGAGAGAACTAAGGATTATGCATCTACGAATAAAGAATATCCTGACCAATTACCTTCCTTCTTCACAAATATAAAATACAGTAACTTCGGTTGGTTAAATAATAGATTTGTATGTCATGATTATGGAGCAATTAATAGATTTATTAAGTACGATAAGAAATTTAGAAAAGCAAATTGGTAATGGGAAGAGCAAGTAAAAAAGTATATGAATATGATTTTGAAGGTAAGTATCTAAGAAAATATGAATCAATCTCAGAATTCAGGCAAAAATATTATTCAGAAATTAAAGGAAAAATGCCCCTATTCACAAAACAAATAGAAGGCTGTCAATACCAAATAACACATGATACTATCGCATATACTGAAAGAGTAATAAGAGAGAAAACACTATTCATTTTAAAAGTGCATAATTCTAAACTTTGTAATTTATCAAATACTAAACAGTCAAAACAACCTGTTGAAATGCTAAATCTAAAAAACGAAGTTATTGCTGAGTTTGCATCAGCCAGAGTAGCTGAATTATTACTTAAATACAGTTTTTCTAAAGCTACTATTTACAGTCAGTTAACAGGCAGAGTACATGAAGGTACAAAAGGAATTATGAATGATTATTATTTTAGATATAAACAAATAAAAGAATAAATATGGGATTATACATTTACTTAAATGATTTTGATCTTAATAACATGCGAAAACCATCGGACATAGATCCTGAGTTTAGAGATCTATTTTTGGAAGCATTAAGTTATGATAAGACTTTGATGATTAAAGAAATTCATAGACATTGCAGGGACCGTAATTGGTTTGGATTTTCAACGGGGATTGGAAGAGTGGAAACTTTATACAGTATTTATCATGAATGCACAGATGATGCGGGTAACAGCCTTTACGAAGCTAGGCAAATGATATGCGCTTCCGGAGATAAAAAGACTACTGAAGCATATTTGTACGGTATTATAAATGGTAATCTCCATAATAAACTAGAAATTAATAAAACGCCGCCTAACAAAAACTGAAAAATAAATATGAAAGAACCAACACACAACCATAGTACTTACATTAAAATACTATATAAGATAATACAAGACGGATATAGACTGAATAATGAGAGAGTAATACATACAGGAAATAACAGATTTGAATTTGACCTTATAGGTGATAATGTATTTATGAAAGCATTAGGCTACATAGAAGAAGATAAAGTAGTAATCAAATATAAGAAGATAGGCATGTGGATGCATTAGGTACGAGACTTCAGTAGAGGTCTCTTTTTTATACTACTGTATTAGTTAGAAGGAGATATGTGTTTAATTAATACAATAAGGTTAATTGTTGTTTAGAAGGATATATAGAAATAATTTTGAGATATGTTAACTCTACATTATAGGGCGATAGTTTAATTTATTTTTATATTGTATGTGGGGTAAAGTTACCTTATTTAATAAAATACATTATATGTGGGGTGACAGAACCTACTTACCGTAAAATGGTGGGGCGATGGTAGGGTCTTCTTTCCACCCCCGTACCTTCCAAATTCCGTTTTTCAAAAATCCAGATTTCAAATTTTGATTTCGGATTGAAAAGGATTTATTTTTGGTGATTCTTTAACCGGTGGTATTTTGACCTCTTTATTTATTTTAATGGCTTATAAAGGTCTGTTTTGAAGTCTTTGTAAGTGTTGTTATCTGGTTTATACAGTGTAATTTTAATCTATGTTATTTTAGCATGATTTTCAGTATTTTTTATTATTGTCGTTTTTGGCATGGCGTTTGTATATATTATAATATCTGAAACTAATTAAAGTTTAAATTAAAAAGTTTGGCACACTAATTGCATTTAATAACATAACAAAAATAAATCTCATGACTACAACAAAAACACCAATCGAATTTACAAGACTGCAAAACGACGTTAACGGTAATCCTAGATACGTGGTACATTTTTTAGATCTTATTTCAGATGAAACCGGAAGCGTTCCATCACTGTATGAAATAGCCGTTAAAAAGGCTAATAAGATAGGGGGAAGAAAATATAATACAAAAGCTTACGGCGGAGGTATTGTATTTCAATCTTATAATTTGCCAGATTTAGAAAAAAGTATTAACGAAATAAAATAATTATTATGGAAGATTTAAAAATATATGACCGGGACGGCAACGAAATAAGTATAACAGACGTTGTGTATTCCTATATTCAAAGTAAAGCAGAGCAAGCCAAATTAACCACTGAAGACGTATATATAAGTGCTTATGGGCGTAACGGTAGAGCTTGGATTGAAACGTATAAAGACGAAGATAATGGATATGACGGAGTAAATTTAGTAGATCTAAATATTTCCGATGAAGTTAAATAAAAGCCATACTAAAAAATTAACATGAAACAAATAGCATTTAATATTTACTTTACAGTATCTGTACTATTTATTTTCTTTACAAGCTTATTAACGCTTACAGATACTGAAAGAAACTTAATTGATAATGTAGGCTTTTTATCAGTGCTTTTATTATCTCTTATCAATTTGATGTATGCAATTTATTTATATTTTCAGGTTCCAGAATAGTTTGGCACAGCATTTGAAATTGATAATATATAACATTTAAAAATAACAACATGATCAACTTACAAAAAACCACCGCAAACAAAAAAGCCTACTCTAAAAACGATATGAAAAAAGGCATTGTAATTAACTGTAAACATTCTAAAACAGAATTTAAACAGGCAGAAGAATTAGAGCGTATTAATTACGTCAGACAATTCGGAATGGGAGATAAAAGAAATTGGGGTTAAAAATTAGAAATTATGAACTACAAAGAGCAGATGGGAATTGTAATATTATTTTTAACATTTATTATATTAGTGTTAGTGATAATTAAAATAGACAGCCCTCAAATAGACTTACCCGAAGAGTATGAATTAATAACACCTAATACGCCAATACAAGGAACGTATAAGGATGGCACTCTAATAATAGAGTTTAAACATTGAAAACCTAGCCGTTAAAAATATTTAGTATTTTATTTCAAGCAATATGAATAACGGCACAATAATTGTATTATAAGTAATAACTAAAATAAAATATCATGTCTAAAGTAAATATCACAAAAAGAACAGTTAAAAAAGTAAATCAGTTTACATTAGAAAACTTAAACCATGAAAGGGCATGGATTGAAGGTAAGGGCTGGAACGATATTAAAGTAGAAGAAAATTTCCGGGATGAAAGTTTTAACGTAATTGCGGAGCTTATAGGTGGGCGCAAAGATACAAAACAAGCCGTATTATTTAAACTTCGTAACATGCCTTTAAACCATTGGGGCCTACAAAGGTTTATTTATGATGTCGATAGGGGTCGTTGGTCTTATTGCGCAGGTCAGGATTACACAGCAGAAATGGCACAAATTAGAAACTATATTAAAAATGCATAATGGAAGCAATAGTTTATAGGGGGTTTAATATTACCTTATGTGGTAAAACCCTCAAAGCGAAGGATCAGTATATAATATTAACCGGAAGATGGCATCAGATTAAAAAAGCCATTGATAAAATAATTGAATGATGATAACAACAATAGATAACTTTCGAAGAGTATTTCAAATAGTAGGTAACGACGGTACACAAGTATTTTGCAATTTAGAAGAGATTAATCGATCTATAAAAGAATGGCATTACAAAGAAGGCACTTTTATTATTTTTCAATTCTGGAATAATAGACCCCGCAAAATGACTTCAAAAACTCTCAAAGAAATGTTTAAAGCTAACGAAATAAAGCAGGAGTTTAAATATTAGCGTCATGTACAATGAAAAAATAAACTGGTATAAATATTGTATGTCTTTCTATAACCATAAACAAGTAAGAGCAAATAACAGGGCATATAAGTATTTCCAGTTAAGGTGTAAGGATATCTATAAACGTAGGCGGGTAGAATTCGCATTGCCCACAATAATAAGTAAACTAGAGGGGCGGGGTTATGAGGGCTTAGAGGTATAAAAATCGCCCAGGTCAGAAACAATCTATATTTATATTAGAAAACCAGATCACCCCTTTAAAAACTATATTAAAATACGTGTGAGCTGTCACGCTTTAAAAAAGAACAATGCTGATATTAATATTTATATTTAAAAATTATGATACAAGAAGTTTATATATTAGGAATAAGCCAGGGGAGGGACGGTTTAGTTTTAGATTATATCTGCCAGACTAAAGAGAGTTTAACCGAATTAGCGCGTTCAGTCTTTACAGAAGACTATAACCATTTAGATGATCTAAAAATACATAGTATAGGGACAAATGATATTGGGGATATTGAGATAAAGTATTCTAGTAATTACAGTGATGGGGGGATTGAGACTAAAAGATATTATTATCTTAAAAAAGCTCTTAAATAAAATTAGTACAGAAATTGCAATAAATAAGTAAAGAAAAGACTATGAACTCATTTATGTATATGATCGGTTACGACAAAGATTTTAAAAAGATGTGTAATACTGGTTGGGGGTGTGGTTTTATGGTAGATAGGATGCAGGAAAAGCCCGCAGAAGTCAAAAAGGATTTAAAAATTACTGTAAAGGAATATATTAAAGAAGTATATGACAGAGCAGATGTTTATAAGAGGTACAATAATATAGATGTTTATATTAGGATGTATAATCTAGCAACAGAGTTAGATAATTTAGTGAGGGGGGGCTCTGAAAAATCCGCCTTAACCCAAACTGAAAACAGAAAAATAAGTAAATACCCTTAACATGGAAAATATATTCAGTTCAGTAGGGATATACCCTAATGGAAGTTACAAAGTAAACGGGGTAAGTAAAGTAAACATAACGGATCATATAGAGTATAATAAAACATATAGACCGGGCAGGGCTTTATTCATTGAGGGGATATGCCATAATAAAGGAAGTCTGACAGAAGCTGAGGTAATAGAGTGGAGCGATAGGATTATGGAAGATAAAGAGACGTTTTGGCGTGATGTAGATACGCAGCCGTATAAATAAAAACTGTAAAATAAAATGGAGCAATCATTAAGAGAAAAGCTTTTATTTGAAATAGAAAAAATGGAAGAGAGAGGTGTTCAACTGAAAAGGCACATGAAAGAGTATGTAGATATAAATCAATTTGATTCTGCAAATGTTTGTAAAATTAAATATGAACAATTAAAATTAGTAATTCAGCAACTTGAAAAGATACTTCAAAAATCGCAACAGTGATTTACCATATAATACAATTATTCAACATAAAGCTCGTATAAACCAATTGAGGGCAAAGCTTCGTAATAAAAAGCCCATTAACAAAAACAAATAAGTAAATAACAACTGAAAAATGAGAACATACACAAAACAATTGCAACAATTAAAGGATGATGCTGTAAATTCCATTATTACTTATGCTAATATGCTAGGAGATGAAGATAGCGGGATAAAGTACATAACAATAACGGATCATCTTTATAAATATACTTTATGCACAGGCAGTAAGATAGAAAAGGTTGGGCTGGTTATTAAAGATGATAAAGGGGAAGTGCATACACTTTACAGTTTAGTTTTAGAGGTTTTATTGGATGTGGCAGACCACATAACAGAAACAAGTCAGGTTAAAATGAGAGAGTTTTTAGATAAGTGCAGGGAGGGAGGCAAATAGTCTCCCTCTTTTATTTTGCCAATTAAAAACTATTTCGTAAATTTGTCATATAAACCCAGATAATCGCACACCATCATGACAAAAAAGATTAAGACAGGCATCAAAAACAGATTGAAATATGCTGTTTTGAACAAAGAAACAGGAAAAATAGAGCTTTACTACTACAAAACACACGTAGCGGAACTCTTTGGAGTATCAACACGTACCATATTACGCAATATAAACTACGAAAATGATCGTTTTAAGCTGTTTGAGATAGGAAAAGTCATATTAACCCACGCTATCGGTTATAACCGTGACATATTGAGGTGGGATTATCCTGATAAAAGAAGGTAAATAAGCTTTAAAAGAATTTTATCTGGAGTTGTGATGGCTCTGGATTTTTTCATTTTTATTAAAGAAATTTTTTATTGTGAAACGCTGTAAAGTATTATGAATAAATGAGTTACAGAGAATGTTTCACGTGAAACATAGGTATGGTAAATCCCCCACCCACCCCTTCCATCTTCTAAAAAATATACTAAATAGTATATTCCTTAAATAAAAGAATTCCTATTATATATTAATGTACCTTTTATGTTT
>Ga0182213_1000115_pt1 | contig 12988 bp, 19 predicted proteins | sample G5R1MG_22_FD_128399 | JGI IMG/M metagenome (GOLD analysis project Ga0182213, IMG submission 128399) | Switchgrass phyllosphere microbial communities from Michigan, USA - G5R4_MAIN_03OCT2016_LD1 MG | ecosystem: Host-associated > Plants > Phyllosphere > Phylloplane/Leaf | place: USA: Michigan... | reverse complement strand
ATCCACCGAGGAGCCAAGCCATGAGCGACTATCTCTACAAGGGTATCGTCCCGCCGATCACTGAAGAACAGGCCCAAGCCGAGTTTGCTCGTCTTTGGCGTCCAGATGGCGAGAAGGGCAAATACACCTTTCCGGTCGAAGTGGCTGTCGAGATGCTTCGTCTCCGGGGTTTTATCGTAGCCGATCCCGATCTGCTCGAGGCACGCGAAATTGTGGCTCGGGAAGTGATTGGTTACAGCAAATCGATCCGCGAAGGCACGGCGTACCAAGAGCGCGTCGACGCAATCCTGATTGGCATCAAGCGCGGCCGCGAACTGGCTTCGGGTGCCGAGTGATGGATCCGATTGAGCGCATGATGTGGAAGGAGTTGGCCCGAAGCTGGCTCATACCCCGAAGCGTCAAGGAGGCCGTGGCGTTCGAATGGGCGCGCGGTCGGCCTGGTGTCGGTATTGCAATCCTTGCCGTCTTTCAGTGCGCCGCGATGGCCTTCGCTGTGGCCGTGACGGTGAAGTTTTCGTGACCCGCGCCCCTCACCCCGCCCACCACTGCGGATCGCCAATGTCCCCCGTTACGAATGAAGGAACAGGAAGATGAGTGCATATTACCGTTGGAGCGACAACGATCGCCGGCTTACCAAGCGCATCATCTACTCGCGTGCTGGCAAGGACGGTTACTGCCCGCTGGGTGTCGCGCTGACCTCTCGTGGCGATGAGGACGAGAGCGGCTTCAACACGCTGCGCATCAGCGGCTTCGGTCACACGCTGGTGTTCATCCTGCCGGAATTCATCAAGCCGACGCGCACCTGGGTGGACACGTCCCACTACGAATGGTCGAAGGGCTCTGGTGGTTATTGGGATCAACACCGCGTCGAGTACAGCTTCGCGTGGCACTCCGAAGGCGGCGACCTGCATGTCCACCACGGCCAGCAGACAGGCGATAGCACAACCGACAAGTCGTGGGTTTGGTCAGCTCCATGGAAAGAATGGCGCCATGTCCGCCGTAGCTTCTACGGGCTGACCGGCGAGCGGCTGGTCGACATGCCACAATGGGGCAATCGGCCGGCAAAAACCGACTTCCGTATTCGCCACGCTGCCGAAGAGGCGATCCAAGCGAGCATTCCCACTGTGTCCTTCGGCTTCACCGATTACGATGGCGAAGCGCTGACCGCGGTGACACGCATCGAGGAGCGGGAGTGGCAACGAGGCGTGCGCTGGTGCCGTTTCCTCTCGCTGTTCTGGCCTGCCAACATCCGCCGGTCCTTGGACATCCAATTCAGCGGCGAGACCGGCAAGCGCAAGGGTTCGTGGAAGGGCGGCACGATCGGCCACAGCATCGATATGCTGCCCGGTGAACTGCACGAAGCTGCGTTCCGCCGATACTGCGCTGCGCACGGGATGACTTTCGTAGGCCCCACCACCCCCGCCCGCAACACATCGCAAATTGGAGAAGGATGATGAGTGACTGGATCGGCGAACTTGTCGCAGTAGACGATGGGTTGGGCAACGATTGGTTTGGCGATCAGGACCGGTCGCGGGCATTCGCAGTGGACGCGAAGGTTGAGTATCCGGCTTTTGCTAGTTGGTGGGCTCGCACTATTCCCGCCGAGACTGTTCCCAGCAGTGCATCGCATCATTTCACCGTGTGGATGGCAAGCGCTCGATATCGCGCTGTCCTAACCGCACCTGTTTCGACCCAGGCACCTCCCGAAGTGCCGGTGGACGTGCGGGTGTTGCTGCAAGAGGTGCACGATACCCTGCACGAATGCACGGCGGTCCTGACTGCGAACGATTGTATCAAGGTCGCAGCCGTTATGGCCCGCGTCCGTGCCGCCCTCGCCACCCCGGCCACCTCCGCATGACGCTTCATCTTTGTTTTGGGTTGGGGGAGTAGGGGGATGCTGGGCGATGCCGAGCTGATGCGCCAGTTCCGCGAACGTGCGGGATCGTGCGAGCTCTACCTCGACGCGGACAAGGCGCCTGATGGCTATCTCGGACACTGGCAGGCCATCTGCGCATGGGAGCAGGTCAAGTTTCAGGCGGGAGATCCGATCTACCCGCAGGAGCTTCGCGCCAAGATCCACGAGATCGCCGGCAGCGTGCCTGATCCCATGGCGGCGTTTGCGGTGAACACGACGCGATACGAACGGCCACTGGATGAAGTTACGAGGGGGAACGTATGACGACCACCCGCATGCGCCGATACGAACAGGTGGCGACCTACTGCCGCCAGTTCTTTGATCAGACCGGCTCTGTGCCGTCGTACAGCACGATAGCGAGCGCGTTGGGCATCTGTGACCGCGCGACAGTACGACAGCACGTCGTGGAGGCTGAGAGGCGTGGTCTGCTGCATCGCGCGGGGACGCCGATTGGAGGATCGGGTCGGACGCAGGGGCAGCGGATACGATTGGGACGGGCTGAAGAGGCTCAGGTTGTGGTGATCAAGATGGGGCGGGATTTGTGATGGTGCCGATGTTTGTCTTCAACGCCATCAAGGCCCGCGTTGAGAATGACCAGCCTTATGCGGGGATGGGTATACTGGTGCTTTGGTGCCTTGGCATCCCATTAGCTTTTCTGCTGACAATTCGCGTTGCCAGATTGATTGTCGAGAGGGTCTAGTGATGACGGATGTAGGACGACCAACGGCTTACCGTGATGAGTTTGCAGAGCAGGCGACAAAGCTATGCGAGTTGGGCGCAACTGACATGGAACTGGCCGAGTTTTTCAAGGTCGAGGTTCGTACGATCTACAACTGGAAGCATTCGCACCCCGAATTTTTTCAGGCACTTAAGGTCGGCAAAGACGCACTCGACGATCGAGTGGAGCGCAGCCTGTATCAGCGAGCAGTCGGGTATAGCTTCCCAAGTGAGAAAATCTTTGCCTATCAAGGATCTATCACGCGCGCGGACTGCATAGAGCATGTGCCGCCAGACACGGGTGCCGCAATGTCATGGCTCAAGAACCGGCGCGGCGACAAGTGGCGCGACAAGACCGAGACCGACATCAACGTGAAGGGTGATCTTGCCTCGCTCATTGCCGACCGTCGCAGGCGTGTTGCTGGAGGCGATGGTGGCAACGAGGCCTGATCCATTCCTCGAGCTAGTCGACGACATCGCAAGCTTTACGCACGATCCGTTGGCGCATGCTCGATACGCCTACCCGTGGGGTGAGGGTGACCTGCTCGGCGTGGATGGACCCCGCACATGGCAGGCCGATGTGATGGGCGACATCCGCGACCACCTGACCGACCCCGCGACGCGGCACACGCCATGCCGTATCTCGGTCGCATCTGGCCACGGCATCGGCAAGTCGGCGCTGATCGCCATGCTGTCCAAGTGGGGGATGGACACCTGCGAAGATTGCAAGGTCGTGCTGACCGCCAACACCGAGCCGCAGCTTCGAACCAAGACGATGCCCGAGGTCGCCAAATGGTCACGGTTGGCCATCACCGCGGATTGGTTCAAGATCACAGCTTCGGCGCTGGCGTCGACCGTGCCTGGCCATGACAAGTCCTGGCGGCTCGATGCCGTCACGTGGTCGAAGGAAAACACCGAAGCGTTCGCCGGCCTGCACAATCTCGGCAAGCGCATCATCGTGATCTACGACGAAGCATCGGGCATCGACGATAAGGTTTGGGAGGTGACGCTAGGCGCACTGACCGACGAGAATACCGAGATCATCTGGATCGCGTTCGGCAACCCGACGAAGAACACCGGTAAATTCCGTGAGACGTTCGGCCGCATGCGCGATCTTTGGAAGACTCGCCAGATTGATAGTCGGACGGTGGAAGGAACCAACAAGGCATATCTGCAAGAGTTGGTCGACACATACGGCGAAGATAGCGACATCGTGAAAGTGCGCGTCCGCGGTCTATTCCCGTCGGCGTCGTCGCTCCAGTTCATTCCGTCGAGCGTGGTTGATGCTGCACGCAAGCGCACTGTACCGATCGACTATAACGAACCTGTCGTCATGGGCGTGGACGTTGCTCGCTTCGGTGATGACGCATCCACAATCTACTTCCGCCGCGGTCGCAACGGTGCCTACATGCCACCGATTAAGCTGCGCGGCGTGGATACCATGACACTCGCATCGAAGGTTGCTGAGCAGGCAATGTTGAGTGGCGCGTCGGTCGTGAACGTCGACGAAGGCGGCATCGGGGCTGGCGTGGTCGATCGTCTGGTGCAGATGAATGTGCCGGTTCGCGGTGTGCAGTTCGGCGCCCGACCTGAAGGTTTGGTGAAGCTGCGGCATGGCGTGAAGGTCGCCAACCGTCGGGCTGAGCTTTGGGCTGTCATGCGCGAGTGGCTGGAAGGTGGCGTGATACCGGATGATCAATCGCTGTCCGATGATCTGACGGGCGTCGAGTACGGTTTCGACGCAAACGATCGCATTCTGCTTGAGAAGAAGGAGCACATGAAGAAGCGCGGGCTCGCATCGCCGGATGATGGCGATGGCTTGGCACTGACGTTCGCGACACAGGTTTTGCCCGCCGCATGGGGCGATGATGAGGACCGCCAGAACGCTGCTGGACGATACGAAAGCACTGGTTACTAACTACGTTTGGGTGTCCGAGAAGGATACTTATCGGACACAAGTCCCCGCCAACCTCCTACTATTCGCAACGTCCCCGCAGCCGCATGCCGTCTCCCGTCACAAAGGAGACGGGCATGTCGGACAAGACCCCCACGCAGGCCGAACGCATCGACGAACTCGAGAAGCAGGTCGCGGCCATCAAGGACGCGCTCAAGTCGGCTGATCCCTCGCTGATCGCAGCGGCGCTGGCCGAATAAGTGCTCGGCTTCCTGCACATCCGAGACGAGGGCCAGATCGTTCGGCGGGGGTTTAACTTCTACCCGCTGAGCAACGCGTTCTGCCGTGGCTTCGTTTTCGACGGCTGCGGGTTCCGTTTCGGCATGCGCTGGTCCAAGCTACAGCGCCGCATCATCTGGCGCTTCTCGCGCAATCGCGGCGTCTGATGGGCCCTGTCCCAACCGAAGTGTATCTCGACGATCCCGACGCGTTGATGAACGACGCGCCGGCTGAAGCGGTGTTGGCCGACGAGCCCGACGCCGTCGAGAAGCTGCTGTGGCTCGCGCAGAGCCAAGGCGACATTTCGGGGGCATGGACAGACGAGGGCCTGACGAAGCTCGGCAGCGATGTCGTGCAGGACTATACCCGTGACAAGAGCGAGCGATCCGAGTGGGAGCGCATCGTTCTCAAGGCGCAGAAGTCGGCAGCGCAGGAAGCCAAGGGTCAGAAGGACTATCCCTGGAACAAGGCTTCGAACGTCCACTACCCGCTGCTGACGGTCGCCGCGACGCAGTTCAACGCCCGCGCTTATCCGGCGATCGTCAAGGGTGACGAGGCGGTCAGCGTCAAGGTGGTCGGTGCCGACAAGGGCCGGTCGCAGATGATGCAGACGCCGCAGGGTGTCATGCCGGTTCCGCTGATGGGGACCGACGGTCAGCCGGTCATGGGCGAGGATGGCCAGCCGCAGATTCAGTGGGCCGTCCCCCCCGGCGCCAAGGCATCGCGCGCCAGTCGAGTGAAGGACTACCTCAACACTGTCCTGTTCTACCGCATGAAGGACTGGGAAGCCGACACCGACGCGTTGCTGCTGCAACTGCCGATCGATGGCTGCGCGTTCCGCAAGGTCTGGTACGACAGCGACAAAGACGAGCAGTGTTCCGCGCTGGTGTCTGCGCTGCGCATCATTGTGCCGAGCGGTGCCAAGTCGTGCGAGACTACGCCGCGGCTCACTGAGGAAGTGTGCGAGGTATACCCGTACCAGATCGCCGAACGCATGCGGTCCGAGTTCTACCGCGAGCAGACACTGCATGCGGATGGCGAGGATGACCAGGCGCCGCGCATGTTGCTGGAGCAACACCGGCTGATCGATGTCGACGGTGACGGGTTGCCCGAACCGTACATCGTGACGGTGGACCATTCGACGGCGAAGGTGCTGCGGATCGAGGCCAACTTCGGCCCGCGCGATGTCGCTATGAACGAGAATGGCAAGGCGCTGTCGATCACGCGCGGCAAGTTCTACATCAAATACAGCTTCTTCCCGCATCCGCAGGGCAAGTTCTACGACATCGGGCTAGGGCATCTGCTCGAGCAGATCGGCGACGTGGTCAACACCGCGATCAACCAGCTCATCGACGCTGGCCATGCGCAGGTCGCAGGCGGCGGGTTCATCGCGTCGGGCATCCGTTTGCAGGGTAACGGCCGCACGTCGTCGCTGCGGTTCGCGCCTGGCGAGTATAAGACCGTCAATGGCGTGACCGGCGACCAGCTTCGCAATGGGATCTACGAACGCACTTTCCCCGGCCCGTCGCAAACGATGGTGTCGATCCTGGACATGATGCTGGCCGCGGCTCGCGACATCTCATCGGTCAAGGACGTGATCACCGGGGACGCTTCGAACAACGGGCAGGTCGGCACTACGCTGGCACTGATCGAGCAGGGCCTTCAGGTCTTCACGGCTATCTACAAGCGCATCTACCGCTCGCTTCGGGAAGAGTACGCGCTGATCTTCACGAACATCGCCAAGTGGGGCGGTGAGCGTGCTGCGGCAGATTATGCCGAGGTGCTGGACGACGAGCAGGCGGACTTCAAAGCCGACTTCAACGCCGACGACATGGACATCCGGCCTGTGTCGGATCCGACCAGCGTGACGCGCATGCAGAAGATGGCGCGGGCTCAGTTTCTCATGGGCGTGGCGGCGAACAACCCGCTGGTCGACCAGGCTGAGGTCCTACGACGCGTGTTCGAAGCGGCTGACATCGAGGACGCGGAGAAGCTGTTTGCAGCACCTCAGCAGCCCGACCCGCAGCAGGCAGCGCTCGCGCTCGCCGGCGCGCAGGCTGAGATCGCCAAGACCACGTCCGAGACGGCGAAGAACAACACCACGGCTCAGAAAACGCAGGTCGACGCTCTCGCCGCTGCGGCCAACCTCGGCTTCATGATGGGAACGAATGATGACCCCCTCGCAGGAGGAATTTCAGGCATGGCAGGCGGACCCGGTAACGACATGGGTTATGGCGGCGATGGGCTCTTATGCCGGGAAGCTGCGTGATGTGTGGATCGAACACACATGGACCGCGGGCAATCATCCGGACTCCTCCATGCTCACGGATTTGCGCGCTCGAGCAGACGCGCACCTCGCCCTTTCCGAACTCTCCTACGAACGAATGGTGGAATTAGATGGGACAGATCCCGAACCTCGCTGACTGCAACCCCGGCATCAAGCCGGTGGAGTATTACGTCCTGATCGCGCCCGAGACGATCGAGGAGCGCACGGCCGGCGGGATCTATATTCCCCAGGCCAAGCGCGAGACCGACGAGATCGCGACGCAGAAGGGTCGCATCGTGGCGCAGTCGCCGCTCGCATGGGGCTTCGCCGACGGCGATGACCATCGCGGCAAGGTCGGCGATACGGTGCTGTTCGGTCGCTACGCCGGCTCGCTGATCGAAGGCGTGGACGGCAAGACGTACCGCATCTGCCGCGACAAGGACATCGCCGGCATCTTCGAGGAGCAATCGTGATGCGCAGTATCCTGATCGCAGCCGTCGCGCTGTGCATGCCGATCGCCGCACAGGCGCAGTCGGTGTCCAAGACGCGCGCGGCTCCGGCTGTCACGTCGGGCATCGTCCTGAAGGCTGGCACGGCGGTTCTGACGGGTATGAACGTCACGACCGGCGCCGCTGCTGGCTACGTGCTGGTCTTCGACGCTGCTGCGGTTCCTACCGACGGCGCTGTCACGCCGCTGCGGTGCCTGCCAGTCGCTGCGAACACCGGCGTCGACATCAACTTCCGCGGATCACCGCTCAAGTTCGACGTGGGCGCGGTCGTCGTGTTCTCGACCACCGGCTGCTATACCAAGACCGCGAGCGCGACGGCGTTCATCGCAGGTGACATCCAGTGAGCGGGGCTGCGCTGTTCCTGGCGCTTCAGATCGTCTCCCCGCTCGCACCGCCTACGCCTGCCGCTGTGGATACGACGGCGCGCAACGCTGCGGCTGCGGCTGCGACTGCCGCGCAACAGGCTGCACTAGCCGCTGCCGTCGCGTGCAAGCCTGGCGCGACCGTGCCGCCTATGGAGATCGTCGGCGGGTCGGCTGGCAGCGGTGACGCTTGCCGCCTCGACAACGCCGTACAGCCTCGCATTAGCCGCACCGTGACGGGAACGACCGTAACGGGTGGCTCTGGCGCTGTGACGTGGCCTGCCATGCCGTCCGTACCTCGCCTGACGGTTACGCCGTACGTGGCCTCCAGCGCGGTTCAGGCGCCGATGTGCTTCCCGGTTGCAGGCTCGGTCACCACGACCGGCGCGACAATCAAGTGCTTCACGTCGCAGTCGGTCACGGTTTCGATCCTTGGCGCCGTCGTCGCTCCGATCACCACGGCTGCAGCCGGCGTCACGTTCGACGTTCTCGCGCTGCCGACGTCGTAGCGATGGCCAAGACCGACATCACCGCGATCAACGCCAAGACGATCAGCGTTGACGGCGTGCCTATTCCGGGTTCGCCTACGCCTGTCGGGCCGTTCACAACGTTCGACCAGATCGACGCGGACACGGTGCTGGCACTTGGCGGCGTGGTGCTGTTCGGGACGCTGCCTTCGGGTGCGATCTATACGAACTTCGACAACCTCGATGTTGATAGCGGCGTCAGTGTCGCGGAAATCATTCGGTACGGGGTTCCGTCTGGCGGGGGAGGCGTGCCTTCCGCTGCAATCCTCAACGCTTCCGGCAGCTACGTCCGGAACCAATCGGGCGGCTACGTCCTGCGGAGTTACACCTAATGGCTGACACGACATTCGCGAATGAATTTGCCGCTGCGTCTGGGCAACTTCGGGTTTCGCCATACGATCCCACCGGGCTTGTCGCGAACAAGCTCGTCATCAACGATGACACTTTCGAACGCGGCATGCAGGGCTGGACTCAGCTGTTCACGCCGACCGGGGTGGCTGGAACAGGCTGGGGGCTCGCGCCGAACCCGACCGGCACCCTGTCCCGTATCACGCGAGCCATTCCGCGCCTCCATGCGCGCACGCCCAACATCCCATCGGCGTCCGTCATGGGAATCAAGCGCATGGGGCGGATGGCTGGCGACGGGCGCTACTTGCTAGAGTTCTGGGGCTGCATGTCTGCGGTCAATCTGGACCTGACGCGTCCGCGCTGGTTCACCTGGGGGCTTGATTACGAGCTTTCGTCTGGCCTTCGCCGCTTTGCCTCGTTCCGCTTCCTCAACTATGACGAAGGGACCAGCGCCCGCGTTGCAAAGATGCAGTTCCAAGGCGCTGATGGGACGTGGATCGATATTCCAACGCCCTCTTCCGTCGATCCTCTTTCGAACAACAACGAGAACAAGACCGGTCCGCTGTATTATCTCGCATTCGTGGTCAATACCGCTGATGGGTTTGTCGAGGGGTTCCGTTTTGACGATCAGATCGCACTTGGCGCTTTGAAGCCCGGCGCTACTGCAGCGGACATATCATCTTACAAGGCAACCTATGGGCTTGCCTTCGACGATACCGACCTGCCGGCCTTCAAAGGTGGCCTCAACGCTACGTTCACGGTAACCAACCGTTCGGCTGCAAACGCAACGTCGGGCGTTTCGGAAATAACACGCCAGCGCACCACGTTTCTTGACGCTCCGGGCGGTGGTTCGCCACTGATCCCAACCAACCTAAGCGCATCGGAGGAGTCGAACTGGCTTCTGTCGAATTACCCGATCGCGGGCACGACGGCGGGCACTATATTCCTGCCTGAAATCGTGGGCGAGCCGGGGGCAATTTACGACTTCAACATCTTGCTCGATAGCATCAACGGCACGCCAACGGCGGGGACGATCGCTGCAAAGTTCCAGGTCGCTCCTCTTCAGTTCCACGGCTATTCGGTGGACAGTGAGACTTCGACGGATCTGCGACCGTGGATCGATGTCACGGCAACAGATGGCCTTATGGGGCATCTGCTCCCCGATGGGGAGTGGCCTGCACCCGCGTTCAGCTACAACAGCGCACTAGGCCGTCAGATTGTCCGATCAATCCGCTGCGGGCCCAACGCTCGAATGCTCCGACTGGCAATCACGCAGACTGGCATCACGCCCGCGACGACCGCCGCTAACCTCAAACTGACCGTGAATGTGACGCGTCGAGTCTAACCCCCACCCCACCCCACCCCACCCATCACCCCAGGCGCATCGCAGGCGGGGTGATGGGGCTGGTGGCGAACGGCAGCGAACCATAGCGAACAACCTCCTACTATTCGGCATCATCGAACCCCTGAATAACCCCGCTCAGATTTAGCGAGGGGTCCGATGACCGAAGCCACGACAGAACTGCAGGAAGGCCAGACCGCACCGATCGAGGGCGCGGATGGCGTAGTAGCAACCGAGACGACGACCGAGACCACCAGCGCACCGGATCCTTACGAGGACCTGGCGCGCGGTTCGGGTTGGTCGCCGAAGGAAGAGTGGCGCGGCAAGCCCGAGGACTGGCGTGCGCCCCGCGACTTCATCGAATACGGCATGCGCCGTAGCCGTGAGAGCGCCGAGGAACTGAAGGGTCTCCGTCAGTCGGTCGGATCGATCGCCAAGACGGCAGAGGCTTTGCAGCGCCGGGCGGTCGAGGACACTCGACGCGAGCTGGAGGAGCGGTTCGCCGGCGCGGTCGAGAACAAGGACCATGAGCGTGCTCGCGCTGTCCGCGACGAGATCGCGCGCCTGGAACAGCCGCAGACCGCTGCTGGCGTTCCCGAGGTCGGCGACTTCATGACGCGCAACGCTTCGTGGTTCGGTGCCAACCGCGCCGCAACTGCACTCGCGCAAAGCATCACGGCCGAACTGGCGGCAAAGGGCGTCACGCCCGCCGATCAGCTCCGCGCCGCAGAGGAAGCCGTCAAGGCGGACTTCCCCCAGCTATTCGGTACGCAGCAAGCGCCTGCAAAGCCGTCCCCCTCCGTCAGTGCGCCGACCACGCGCACCGCGGCTCCGTCCAAGCCCAACGGCTTCGCGTCCCTCCCTGCCGAAGCGCAGAAGGCGGGTCATGACTTCGTGAAGCGCGGCATGGTCAAGACGCTGGAAGATTACGCCCGCGTATACCGTGAGGAGAATAACTGATGGCTACCCAGCCGACTGCGCGGGATCGCGCGACCGAGGAAACAACGCAGCGTCGTCGCCGGATGGACGGCACGCTGGACCAGTCGATGGATATGAAGCTCGCCGTTCCGCCCAAGATCACGGACGAATATGGCAAGTCGCATCGCCTGCGCTGGTTCAATGACGTGGGACCTCGCCTCTACAACGCGACCGAGCGAGACGACTGGGACAAGGTTCCTGGAGTCGACCCCCGGCCTGTCGGCACAGATGAGCACGGCAAGCCGATCAGCGCTATCCTTCTGATGAAGCCCCGCGAATTCGACGCGGAAGATCAGGCTCGCAAGGAAGTGAGCAGGCGTGAGCTCGAGAAGCAGGCCCTCCAAGGCGCTCCGATCGATCCCCAGGGCCGAGACAATGCAGAGGCGGGGAACCGCTTTGCAGTCGACGGCAACCGGATCAGCCATTCCTATTCTCCGTAAGGACCCGGCATCATGCCAAACGCCAATGCTCCCTTCGGGCTCAAGCCCGTCCGTGATGGCGCGAGCCGTCCGTATAGCGATGGGACCGATGCTTTCGCTCTCCTCGCCGCGGATAACTCCGTCGTCTATATCGGCGACCCTGTCGTCATCTCCGGCACCGCTGACGCTGTAGGCGTCCCCAGTGCCACCCTCGCCACCGCAGGCGCGGGCAACCGCATTACCGGCGTAGTCGCGGGCTTCACGCCCAACCCGGCGATCGTAGCGGCCGGTTTCCGCGCTGCCGGCAATGAGGTTCATGCGCTCGTCGAACACGACCCCGACGTGTTGTATGAGATCATGGCCAACGGCTCGGTCGCTGCAACCGACATCGGCGCCAACGCCAATCTGATCGCTGGTACGGGGGGCAACTCCTACAAGCGCTCGGGCTGGATGCTGGACACCGCGTCCATGACCACGACCGCCACGCTCCAGGTCCGCATCGTCGGCCTCGCGCGGCGTCCCGACAACGACTTCGGCGCCAATGCCGTGCTGCTCGTTCGTATCAACCAGACCACCGAGACCGGCGCTGCCGGGTCGACCGGCGTCTAAGGGAGGGCTGAGACATGCTTATCACCCGCGCAAGCCATCCCACCACGCTGTGGCCTGGTGTCAAATCGTTCTTCGGCCTGACCTACGAGAAGTGGGAGCCGCTCTATACGCAGATCTTCGAGGAGCAGACCTCCGACAAGGCGTATGAGATCGTCAGCGAGGCCACTGGCTTCGGCATGGCGTCGGTAAAGTCCGAGGGCGCGTCGATCGTCTATGACACGGATGGCGAAGGCCCGCAGTCGCGGTTCACCAACGTCACCTATGGTCTGGGCTACATCGTCAGCCGCGAAGAGATCGAGGACGACCAGTACACCTACGTCAGCCAGAACCGAGCGAAGGCGCTGTCCTTCTCGATGCAGGCAACGAAGGAGACGGTCCATGCGAACATCCTCAACCGGGCGTTCAACGGCTCCTATGTCGGTGCCGACGGCGTCTCGCTCATCTCGGACAGCCATCCGACCCGTGGCGGTCTCCAGTCGAACAAGGTGGCGGACGCCGATCTGTCCGAATCCTCGATCGAAGACGCCTTCAAGGCCATGTGGTCGGCGAAGAACGCGCGCGGTCTTCCGGTGGTTCTGCGGGCTACCAAGCTCGTTATCCATCCGAGCGAGCTGTTCAACGCAACGCGCATTCTCAAGTCGACGATGCGCGTCGGTACGGCGAACAACGACACCAACGCGATCCGCGCCATGGGCATCGCGCCTGAGGTTGTTGCCAATCCCTACCTGACCGACCTCGACGCATGGTTCCTTCTGACGAACGCACCGAACGGCCTCATTTCGATGAAGCGCCGCGCGATCGAGCTTCAGAAGGCCGACGACTT
>Ga0182213_1000111_pt1 | contig 13016 bp, 19 predicted proteins | sample G5R1MG_22_FD_128399 | JGI IMG/M metagenome (GOLD analysis project Ga0182213, IMG submission 128399) | Switchgrass phyllosphere microbial communities from Michigan, USA - G5R4_MAIN_03OCT2016_LD1 MG | ecosystem: Host-associated > Plants > Phyllosphere > Phylloplane/Leaf | place: USA: Michigan... | reverse complement strand
TCGTAGTCTTTAAGTACAATAATATCTGATTTCATATTAAGGTTTATATGGGTTAATATTTTCTTCTGTCTTAGCTACTTCTCCTTCCGAATTAGTAATTAAGTTCTTCATTAAATAACCAATTGCTGAAATAATTGCTGTGGATCCAACAACTTTCCAATCAATCGATGTTAATCCTCCTGCTTCAATTGCAGTCCATGCGTACGTCAAAACTGCTGTAATGACAGCTACTATTAATCCTTTTCCTAGGTCTCGCCAATTAAGGCTGAAAAAATCTGATTTCATTATTTATATTTATTTAATACTTCTTGTTTCATTAAATATCGAATATGCCATTCAACACCTGCTTTAAAATCTTCCATAATAGACTCTTTTGGAACTTCCATTTCAGGATCATTGTACTGTTCTTCTCCTAATACTTCCAATGCGTGCTGTTTTGCTGCTTTTTCAATTACTTTTCCGTTTAAGTCCATTTTCTATTTTATTTTTACAAATATAATTATTGTTTTTTAGTTGCGCAAATCTTTTGATTATTATATTAAAACCGCAACAACGCTCTGCTTAGTTCACGGATAAAAATCCGCTCACATCAAACTGTAAAAATTATTTAAACTTTAGTAATTGAAAGAATAGAAGAGCTATCTAAACAAATCATCTCTCCTGTATCTTTATCTGTTGCGAATAAAAGACTTGAAGCGATATTATATCCATTAACATTACTTTTACCAGAATAATCATATAAACTATCAAACATATTCTTAGTAATGTTTATTGTTAGACCATCCTTAAAAGTTATAATATATTTATCTTTAATCCCTTCTTTTTCAGTTGGTGCTTTGGTGTTTTTTGGAACATCTTGCTGGCTTATGACACCAGTTAAACTTCTTGCTTGTTGTTTAGTTTCTTGTACACATGATTCTTCTGATAAATTATTACCGGAATCTCTGCCAATTACACTTAAGTAAGATTTTTCCATCGCAGAACGTCTTTTTAATTCATCCACTTGTTCTTTCAAAAATTGTTTGTTGGTTTTACTCATTTTAATGCCCTCAGTAGTTGTGCTTTCTTTAACGTTGTTTTTAAAACCGCCATCTTCAACCGTGTCTTTAATAGCTTTTGATAATTTATTATTCTGTTCTGAACTTAATTGCCACAGTTTACTGAAAACCTCTTTTGCTAATGCGTTAAAATCACTTTTATTACCCGACGAATTACTCGGAACCTCTTCTGGTTTAATACCAAAAATAATTGAAAAATCTCTTGATAAGTCTTTATGGTTTTTTATTTCATCAAACAATTCTCCATTTTCAACAAAATCTTCACCAAGGGTGTGTCCTTGATTTAATTTTTCATCATAATTTTTGGGTGAATATGCACAGCCATTCCAAGTGTACTCTTGTCCTTTTGAAACCTTATTCATTTTATCATTTTTCCAATAATAAAAATCTTGATTTAACACATAATGTGGTTTTCCTAATGTTTTCATTTTTATAATTTTAAGGGATAAAATTAATTACCCTGGTTTATTTATGCTTCGCAAGATACACAATTTGAAAAATTGTTAGTGAACTCTTGTACTGCCGATATACTATGTTGATAATATAAACTTTTAATGTTATTTTTATAAGCATACATCATCAAAGCATTAACTTCCTTAATAGGTGTTTTAGGGTGAACCAATATATTCACACTTTGACCTTGATCAATATATTGTTGACGTTGTGAAGCCTGTACTATTACTTCCATTTGAGATATCTCAGCAAAAGTTCTAAATACTAATTTTTCATCTTCATTCAAAAAATCTAAAGTTTTAACACTTCCAAAATTATTAGATATTTCTTCCCATACTTCCTCCGTATCTTTTTCCTTTAGTTTAAGTAAACTAATTAAGTGGGGATTCTTGTAAACTATTTTCTTCTTAGCCATAGTCCTAACATAATAGTTAGACCTTAAAGGCTCAATACCTTGAGAAGTTTGCCCTAAAATAAAAGCCGAACTTGAGGTCGGTGCAATTGCCATAGTAGTGACATTCCTTCTTTTCATATCTGACGTATCCACTCCTTCGTATATTGCCGCATAGCCTAACTCCTTACCTAGTCTTACAGATTCTTCATAAGTTTCTTTTTTAATTTTAGAAAATACTTGCGCATTAAACATTTTGGCTTCCATACTTTCAAAAGGAATCATATTTTTCTGAAGATAAGAGTGATAACCAAGAACACCAATTCCCAAACTTCTTTGATTTTTTGCAAATTTAACTGTCCTTTCCATAAAAGGAATATTACATGCTGTTTCAATAAAATCTGTTATCACTGTATCTAAAAAAGCTATCATTACTTTAACAACATCTGTATATTTCCAATCATCATAAGTCTCTAAATTTAGAGAAGACAAGCAACATACAAAAGACTCTGAGTCTGAGGAACTTAGCATTATTTCGGAACACAAGTTGCTAGAGTGTATGTCTAATCCAAGGTCTTTATAAATCTGAGGTTTATTATTATTCACATTATCTGTAAAGAAAATATAAGGCATGCCTACCCGTTGTCTTGACTTTAGAACTTCTGCCCAAATCTCTCTTTTATCTTCATCTCCTTGTTCCATCTCTTGCATCCACTTATTAGTAACACATACTCCTGAAAAAAGGTTTTGGATATCGGAGTTTTCATGTTTAATACTTAGAAATTCTTTAATATCAGCATGATCTATATCTAAGTAAACTGCCATAGCTCCCCGCCTAACAGATGATTGTTTACAAGTATCTACTACTTTATCAAATAATTTTGAAAAATGTACAGCACCATCAGAAACACCCCCCTTAGATATAGGAGCTCCTCTATGTCTTAGCTTTAATTTAGTTGATGTGCCTCCACCATATTTACTCATCATACCAGTTTCAGCAGTTGTAAACATGATTTTGTCTAACGAATCACTTGTTAAAGAACCAAAACAAGATATGCTTAGTGTGCCTTCCCGTCCAAAATTAGCCCATATAGGCGTGGATAAAGATATATAGCCTTTCTGCATATAATCTAAGAACTTATTATAGTAATCTTCATTGGGATACAGTTCTTTAAACGCTTTATTAGCTATCTGTTGAACTCTGTCAGAAACTGTTTCGTTTTTTCTTAAATAGCCCTCATTAGCCCTAAGAAAGTCGTAAGAATTTTCGTTAAGCCAAACGAAATTTTCGTCTTTTATCATTTTTAGTAATCCGTTTTTAGGAACGGTACCTCTTTATATTAGCGTTAAAATAAATCTTTTGATGTAACTGATTGTTGATCTCTACCATAGTTTACGGATCGCTGATTAAAGAAGTCTGTATGTTTGTCTAACTTTACTTCTAAATCAAACCATTTTGATTTTTTTATTTCTTCTATATCTACATCAAATATAGGTTCTAAACCTACCATTTTCATGGACTTGTTAAATCTATCTCTTAAAAAATGATCAACTGTGGATCTACTTAAAATATCCATATCCTTACCCCCCATTATCCATTCCATTATCTTGATCTCCGCTTCGTATGCTTTCTTACAAGCTCTTACCATTTTCTTTTCAAAATCTTCATCAAACCATTCTGGATACTCCTGTTTAATAAGCCCTATTAACCAAGCTCCTACTTTAGCATGACAGTTTCCTGATATAAACACATCCCCTTTATGTCTTACCACAATACCCCCTGAAGGTACTGTAATACAATTAACTTGTCCATCATAATAAATTAATGTCTTAGTATACGAATGTGCTCTGGTAATTCCTTTATTTTTATTTGTAAAGCTTAGTTTGTAACAATCGTTATAAGTACTTTTCCGTTTAGAATCATTGTTTTTCCTAACTTTTGTTCTATATCCAGCAAGTATAGCTATTTGCTGAACTAAATCTATATTTTCTTTGTTGATAGATGAATAACCCACCTCATTACCATAATCATGACCGTCCCAAAGTAATACTTCATTGATAAATTCTTCACACCATTCTTTTGAAACCTTATTGAAATCCACCCAAGTGTTGAAAGTCTTGTAGTTATACTCATTGTCTAACCGAATATAATAACTCACATAACTATCTTTAGCCTCCGATCTAGTATGTTCTATTCCAGTCTTATTTAATAAATAGTCTAGTCTTTCAATCTTTCTATTTTTAACTAAAGATATAGTATAATTGTATCCTCCTGCAATACCTCTCTCTTGTTTTTCTTTTTTTGAATTGTACCAGTAACTCTTACTACCATCGGCTTGTATAGCTATATAAAGCCTTTCTAAATCTGTGAGATTCCTTTCATCCGTTGTAATATAACTTACTGTTACAGGGATATAGGCTTCATTATGTAATTTACATTCTTCGGCAGTTTGTTTATACCAGCCTTTTTTATTTTTTAAGATAATATCGTGCGTGGGAGTAACTATTTTGTGATGACGTTTATTCCCAATCTTAATTAAATTACCTTTGAAAGTTTTAGACGTTTTTTTTAAAACTTTTTCTATTTTAAGATTTCCCTCACTAAAACCATAAACACTATCTCCTTCTCTCATTTCCTCCAACATCTTCCAACCATTGGGTGTCATAACTTCTGTACCCTCAATAAAACAGTCTTCTTCTAACATAGTAGCTGATATTACATTATCAACACCACTGAAATAGTTTTTATGTTGATTTAAAGACTTCATTATAAAGAACTGAGAGAATAGGGAGCAGTTTTCTATGAAAGAACTGAATAAGGCTATATTAAGCGTATATGCTTGTTTTGCATTATCTGCTGAGCCTTTTATATACTTTTGAAGATAATCTACACGGCCTTGTATCTCTGGGACTTGGAGTATATTTGAAAATTCATCATTGAACCCTAGTATTTCTAAAAGTTCACTATATGATTGTTCGTGAACGAGTTCATTATAAGACAACATTACTCCTAATGCATTAAACTCTGGTTTAGGGAAGTGATCAAATAACTTACTCCAGAAAAGTTTAACTGAAATTTCAATTTGAGAAATTGCCAATAAAGCTCTTTTTACTACCCCTCTCTCATATTCAGACAAGTTTATATTAAAATCATTTATATCTTGGGTAAAATTAAATTCTCTGTGGTTCCAAATTGATGATTGAAGAGCTTCTACAAAAAGTAGTGCATCAGGATATTCATATGGTTTAAAAGCTACTCGTTTATCAAAAATCCCCATATTCTTCTTTTTCTATTACGTTCCAATTATTATCGTTGATTATTTTTTGGTTTTCTAACCAGTAAGTCATGTATTTTTGTTTATCTCCTTTTACAGTTGTTTTTTTACCTGCGAAATTTTCTACTTGCTCTGATTCCCAATGACCTTTCCATTCCGATTTAAATTCATCGGTAGCTTTAAGAGCACCAATCATAGAAAGGTACTCTTTTTTAGCTTGTTGTTCATCTACTGATGTCCAATTATTCATAACTGTCTGTTATTTAAGTATTTATCAAAACGGCAGATCATCGGAATCATCTGACGCGAAAGACTTTTCATGTTTTGCTTGCTCAACAGGTTTTTGAGACTGCGCCTGATTAGAGCTGTTTGAGCCGAAAGCTAACCTCTCCGACTCTTTCTCAAATACACCATACAAAAAGTCTAATTTAGCCTCTTTACTAACTGCTGTTGGCCTATTCTTACCTGCCTTCTCTTTCCAATCTACTTTTGGAATGTCACCTTTAGGATTATTATCTGTTTGATATGATAATGCTGCTTCTACTTTTGTATCGCCACTTTTAAATGTTACGCCAGAGTTGTTATACTTAACTTCTTCTCCATTGACTATATCTCCTTTATTCATTCTCCAGTTGTTAACATTATATGTTTCACCTTTTTGTAGGTTCGGCATTACGCGTACAATTGACTCCATAAAATCATCAATTTCATCACCACCATTATTAAGGACTGGAAAAGTAACTACAAACTTATCTTCTCCATTTTGAAGTACGATTTCTAACTCTTCCCTGTTATTTAGATTAGCATTCTTTTTTCTATTTACGTTTAGAAGCTGTCCATCAACTCCTTTATTGTAATATTTTCTGTAACTTACAGTTCCTTTTGAATTTGTGCTTTCTACAAAGTCTTCTTTTGCTTCTTTACTATACTCGAATAGCGAGCCGTCGTAATAACTTTGAATATAATGTGTTGTTGCCATATTTTATTTTTCTTTTGTAATTTCTTTTAATTTTTCTAGTATTTCCATATATGCTTGTTGTTCACCAACTTCAATTCCATACTCATATGAATCATCATAATTTCCATTATCCCAATGTTCAACTTCATAGTTAAAATCTTTATCAATAACTGCTTCTAAGTACTTTTTTAATTCTTCCATTAATTAATCACATATGAATTAAACACCCCGTTAGTAATTGTGTGGACAAGACCTTTCCAATCACCATTAAACTTTTCTGTTGGTCTGATTACTCTAAATCTTGTTTTGTCTTCGTTCAGATAAATTGTTACTGCTTTCATAATGTTGTTATTTAAAATAAAATATAATAATTACCTTTAGGTACCTCTATCTCCATTTCTTCAATATCTTCTTTACTATAACCCTCTTCTAAAAGTTGAGATCTAGTATATAATTCAGCAGGATCATTATCTCCGGTATAGTACAAATTAGCTGATGCTTTTCTGATCTTATCAACTACTCCTGATCCATACATTTCAGGAAAATTATATATAAAATTTTGATTCAATTCTTCTGTCGTCATCTTGTCTACAATTTTTTTAACATCTTTCCATTTCATAATAAGTTATTATTTAATTGTTACAAATTTTGGTAATATACTCTCCATGTCTTTTTGATCAATTCCTAAACTAATACCTCTATTATAAATAGATCTAGCTGTTTCAAAATACACCATTAAATCTTGACCTAAATGATTAATACCATCTTTCTTTTTTCTAATCTCCTCTTTATCCCACTTGCCTGATTGCTCATATAAAAAATTATCACCCTCAGTAACATTGTACTTTTCATCTACTGAAGCATTTAATATTAATGGGAATTTTTGATCTTTTATTTTAAATTCTAATATTTTAAAATCCATTATCAATTGTTTAATTGTTTTCTATCATTTTTAAGTTCTCTGTAAATTTTAGGTATGGTTCCTTCAAATACAACTGTTGGATATAAATACATTCCTCCTCCATCTTCAGTTGTTATTAGATCGTTTGATAATAGCGGCTTTAAAACCACTGTGCCATCACCACCATCCACATACATCACATTGTCATACGTATCAATTACAGCATCTATCTTTCTACTTACTAGTACATGTTCATCTGGCTCGAAATCCTCTTTTAAATACGCTTTTTTGGCCTCATATTTTTCTCTTTCGGCATCAGTTAGTTTTGATAAGTCTTCCTCCCTAACTTCAATTCTAGTTTTTAAAATCATTTATTTTCTCTTAATTTAATTTCTAAGTCTGCTAATAAATTCCATACTACTGCTGCTTCATGAGTCATTTCTCCGTATTCAGTCATGTCTTCAATTTGTCCTTTTTCAGTCATGTGCCGTAATGCTGCTTCTTTATATCTTATATCAGCGTTTTCAACTCTTGAAAAGTTTTGCCAATCTGAGTCAGTCTCTTTGTATTTTTCGTGTCCTGCTTTAGAACATTTTACTATTTCTTTAATTGCTAAAGGAAACTGATTGAATAAAACTGTATAATAGGGTAATTTATTTTTATCGTTTTTTATTCCTGTCATGTTTTTATTTTATCAGACGCTATTAAAAACGCATTATTTAAAAGATGAAGTTCTCTACTCAACATAGTTTTAACAACTGGATGATTTAGGTAATTTATATCTACATTTTTATAAATATTAACACTCACATAAACATTTCTAGTCTGTTCTATAAACTTCTCAACTACATATATACATTCTTCAATTGAATAGTAAGAAGGAGATTTTCTATTGAGTATTTCTTTTAAATCCATTAATACTTATCTAAAATAGGTTTTAAGTTAGCTGGTCTGTAATCTTTATTTTTTAAAACCTTGCTATCTGATTTTCTATACACATTATATTTTACAAAACCGTCTATAAGTGTATTTGTTCTCTCATAATATGTTTCAACTCCTTTTTCAGTATATAAATCTACAGTTTCTTTTGCTTGTCTTTCTGTTTCGCAACTTTTTGACATGTTTGAATCATGAACATCGTCAAATAATTCTTCAAAAGACTCTTTCATTCCAAATTCTAAAATAGTTCCATTCAAAACATATTGTAAATCACATAGAGCGTCAGCAATTTCTATAATATTTTTATCGGTGATTGCTTGTTTTAATTCGTTAAGTTCTTCTTGAATAAGGCTTACTCTTAAATTACATCTTTCTTCACTAGGAATTGTAGGTGCTTCTAAAACTGGTACATTAAATGTATCGTGAAAATATTCTACTTGTTTTAATGTTTTATTTGTCATTTTATGATTTTAAAAAATTACCCTCACTTCCCTGTGACTGCCGGTTGGTGTGAGGTGCATTAAATGGTCAATCCATTACCAATTTATAAACTATATACAGAGTTAGTTTAAAACATAGAATATCTCTGTTTCGTGGTTCTGGGGAATTTCGAAATCCCGACTTAATCGTTATGAGCGATTTACTCTTCCTCTGAGTTACAGAACCGTAATGTAGTCTTTCCCACTGTCAAAGTATCTTTCTCGCCACACTTAAAGCGGTTGTCTTATGAGAACAACTTTAATCTCTCCTTTTATTTACTTTTCCTTAGGATCGGACTTTTTAAGTAAAGTGAAACAGGATTCAATACCTGCACGGGTTTTAGTCTAACATTTGAAGCCTGATACATATTTAATGTTTAGCTTTACTTTAACCCTAAGTAAGTCTACTGTTAGTTTCTCGCGCTCTCATTTCATAGAGTATTTCACTTAACCGCGATAGTGTTTACTATTCCACCACTCACTTTATTTTGAAAAACTAGATGGATTCGAACCACCGCCCTGTCAGGATTTACAATCCGGAGGTTTTTATGCCCCTACTTTCGCAACCGCTCTACCAACTGAGCTATAGTTTTTACCTTATTTGTCTAACACTTTTTGGTGAAGAAGTATATGCAAATATAATAAAATTTTTCTATTCCTGCAATACTTTTATGAATATTTTTACAACTCCTTGTTTTAAATCAGCAATTTCTTTGAAAGCTACTTTAGATAGATCTAATCTGTTTCCTATAATGCCTTTACCTCTATCAGTTACTTTAACTATTACGCTTTTATTATTAGTAATATTAGTTATCTGTAATTTTGTTCCCAGTTTGTATTTTGGGCCGGATGCACATGTGTAATTTTTTTGATTAAAAATACTACCGTTTGACGTTCTTTTACCTTGGTATTTGTCATGGTAAAAACTAGCATTACCTTCTTGTGCTAATAAAAAACTACTTATTAAAAGTAAAGTAGCTGTAAAAATGTTTTTCATAATAATAAATTTTAGTTTGGGTGGTCAGCCTCTTTGTATATTGACCTTTTTGGTTGCTTGTTTTAAGCGGTTATTTTTATATTGTTTTATAATCCTGTTGATAATTTCCCTTTAATTGCTGGGTGCGGATTGTAATCTTTTAATTCAAAAAGTTGTATACCCCAATTCCAAATTTTATCTAAATCATAGTTTTGCCAATCTATATCATTAGTTAATTTTAAATCGGGTAGTTTTTTAGGTTCTCTTGATAATTGTTCATCAATTTGGTCTATATGATTGTCATAAATATGGACATCCCCAAAGGTATGAATAAAATCTCCTGGAACCATATTACATATCTTACATAAAATATGAGTAAGTAATGCATAAGAGGCAATGTTGTAAGGAACACCTAAGAATAAATCAGCACTTCTTTGATACATCTGACAATCTAATTTATATTGGGGCACATTACATTCATCTAATTCTTTAGTAGAAAGCCACCCATTCTGGAATCCTTTTCCAATAAATTCTTTGGACCAATCATTTCTTTCTTTAAGCCCTAAAGGTCTACAGTTAAACTGAACCAAGGCATGACATGCATTAAGAGCCATATCATTTAATCTTGTTGGATTCCAAGCAGTGATTATATTTCTTCTACCTAATGGGGTTTTTTTCAAACCATCAATAAGGTCTTTAATCTGGTCAATATATCCACAATTTTTTTCTCCTAATGGGTAAGAGTTACCAAGACCATCATCTGTAATTGCTTCCCAGTTTCTCCATAACCATCCATACTGTTTTCCACAATCTCCAAGTATATAACCTGGTGGTAATATTACAAGTCTGGTAGCTTGATTCTTTAATGCTGCTTCAAACTCTGCAAATGACCATAGATCATCAGTAGGTAAACCAACTCTATCACATAATTTAACGTAGTAGCTGTAAGCATCCTCATTCCAGATGTTACAACCATTATCAACTAAGTATTTAATGTTAGTATCACCTCTCAAGAACCACAACAGTTCTGTTACAATGTTCTTAAAAGATAGTTTCTTTGTAGTTAAAAGTGGAAACCCTTTGGACAAGTCATGTCTAAACTGGTAACCAAATAAACTAGTTGTCCCGGGCATTCCTTCCCGGGCAGGAGCTTTATAAGTTCCTTTTTCTTTTACTGCTTTTGCTAATTCTAAATATTGTTTCATTGTTTTCTTTTTTATTTACGGCTGTCTTTAATTATTAACTAATTTTCTTATTGCACCTATGACTTTATCCGAATACATAGGGTTATATATTAGTCTTTTACCTTTTTGACTCATCACATTAAAATAACGTTTTTGACTGAATAAAAAATACAGTAATGGATTAATTATCTGTTTCATACTTTTAAAGTAAAAATTCCCCATATTACTGGGGAACTGTAATTATGCAAATATAATAATTTATCGTTTTATCTGCAAATATTTTGATCTTTAAATTAAATTTGATTTATTTTTAACTGAATAAATGTACAATTCTGGCAATTTGTCCATGGTCTTTTGAATGAAGAAACCCTTCTATTGCTTTAGGTGCATGTTGGTATCCGTTTCTAGCATGCCACCCGTCTGCATTACTTGGACTTCTTAATGACTCTACGCATACTCCCATAAAATCTTTTGATACTTTATGATGTAAGTGATGAGAATAGATGTATTTATGTTTACAATTACTCCAATCTTTACTTTCATGTGCCATTAGCAAAGGAAGATCTTGTACTTTTGCGCCATCACCATGAGTAGATCCAATCAAATTTTCACCATATCTATAATATTTTCTATGAGTTAAATCACAATCAAAAGTAATATTATCACAATCTTTAAAATAAGTCTGAATTACATCTGATAAAAAGAAGCCATTTGTAAAGTCATGATTACTAGGATTATATACAAAGTGAATATTAGCTACTTCTAAAAGTCTATTAAGTAAATCTATGTATAATTCTTTGGCCATTAGAAAACCTCTAAACCATTGTACATCACAATCCTGAGGTGTTCCTGATGTAGTCATCTTTCTTGGATTATCAATATTTAAAATATCATTTCCACCGATAAAAAGTATTTGATCAATTGGAAAACCTTTTACTTTATCTAAAATACCTTCCAATCCAGATTTGGCTCTTTGAACTGCAATTTGACTATCATACTCCTCACCTGTTTCAAAAGAATCTGATAATTTATTAATATGCAGATCACAGATATCAACAACTAATAAATACTTTTCTTCAGATGAATCTCTGTCTCTTTTAAAAGTCTTTGGCTTATTACCGATATCTGAAATCTGCTTAATCAGTTCATATTTAAACTCTTCAAATCTTTCAGTTTTTATCGTATTGCTTGCAATATTATAATAAGCTCCTTTTGCAGTATGCGTGACCAGCTTAAAAGTCCGCACTTGCTCAAACGGTATCTTATAATAATCACAATACTCCTGAATACTCATAATACTGCCATCCTCTTTGACTGCTGATAATTGAGTTGGAGTATAATATTGATTCGTATCAGTCTCAGTTGTGTTTTCTAAATCTTCATCTGACTCGTTATTAATAATTTTACTTATTTTTCTTCTTACTGAGTCTGAGTATTCAATATTGTTTTCTTTACAGTATCTTTGTGCAACGTACGTTTTGTTTTTCTCGTCGCTATAAAACTTTAAAATCTGTTCTTTGTCGTATGTCATGTTATATTACTTGTAATTTATCTTTTTCTAGGAAGTCAATAATATCAGTTAGGATAGGATTTCTGTGGTTTGACTTGAGGGTAATATATCCAACTAATCCTGAGTTTTCAAGTTTCATAGTTTCAAACATACAACTGCTTTTACCTATTTGCTTATCAATTTGTTGCTTAGATCCACAGAAAATCATCTTGCTTCCTTTGCCTAAACGGGTCAAAATAGTTCTAAAATCTTCGTAATCCATATCGGAATACTCGTCTACGATAACTACCGAACTCATAAAAGTGCAACCTTTAGCGACTTCAATAGGCATTATTTTAATGATACCTTCCTTAATCATTTTATCTGTAACCTCTTTCCCTTGGCATACATGCATATTTTGTATAATTGGAAATACATAAGGGGCCATCTTTTCCTCAGCAGAACCCGGCAAAGCCGCAAGTTTAGTTTTAAGCATAGGTCGAGTAATCCAAATCTCATTACATTGCCTTTTATTGTACCATGTTAAAGCAGTAAATATGCTACTTAATGTCTTCCCAGAAGCGAAGTCTCCGTGAACAAATAGTACATCATATTTATAGAATAATTTTGACACTTCTTTTTGTTCTTCTGATAACTCGACTTTAAGTTTTGGAGTTGTTTTAGGAACTCTCTTTTCAGTATTTGGTGATCCCATATTATATTTTATTAAAATATTTTTCTTTTAAATGCTTGAATTTTTTCATTGTTGCGTGGTATAATCTGTTATTTTCTCTATAAACATCAGACCATGTTTCATACTCAGGTAATAGTTTATTTACTAATTCTTCGGTATATATTGTGTTTGTAAAAATTTTGTTATCTGGGTTGTATCTTTGATACTTCTTATAAAGTA
>Ga0182213_1000109_pt1 | contig 13033 bp, 10 predicted proteins | sample G5R1MG_22_FD_128399 | JGI IMG/M metagenome (GOLD analysis project Ga0182213, IMG submission 128399) | Switchgrass phyllosphere microbial communities from Michigan, USA - G5R4_MAIN_03OCT2016_LD1 MG | ecosystem: Host-associated > Plants > Phyllosphere > Phylloplane/Leaf | place: USA: Michigan... | reverse complement strand
TTTTCGTTTGAAAGGCTTCCCCATGTTTCGACCCCTTCGTTTCCTGATCGGCGCGGTTCTCCCCCTCGCTTGTTCCGTCGCCGCCCTGGCGCAGACAGTCACCGTCACCGCGCCGAATACGGTCAACCCATCCGGCTCCCCGACGACGGTCGGAAAAACCTTCATCGTCAACCCCGACGGCACGATCGCTACGATGGGCGGAACGGGCGGGGGCGGCGGCAGCACGCTCCGGCAAGTCGAGGGCACCGTCGCTTCGGGCGCGGCCGATACCGGCAACCCGGTCAAGATCGGCGGCGCGTACACGACCGGCGGCACTCTGGCGAACGCCTCGCCGGGATCGCGGGTGGACGTGCAAACAGACATTGGCGGAAATCTCCGAACGCTGATGCTCGGCCGAGGCTCTAACATCGGATCGGCGGAGGGCGGCACAAGCGCGATCTTTCCGCAGAACCGGGCAACGAATGCTCTCTCCGACACGCCGCTCGCGGTCGCGGGCTATAACTGGACCGGAACAGCAACCGTCGCCTCGCGCGGCGACGCAAACGGCACTTACATGGTCGGCAACGTGGCCTCGGGCGTCGCGGATGCGGGCAACCCGGTCAAGGTGGCAGGCGTCTACCGATCGACGGTTCCGACCCTCACTGACGGGCAGCGGGGCGACCTCATGCTCGACAGCCGGGCCAACCTTGAGGTGTCCCTCTTCGGCGCGAACAGCACGACCGGCGCGACTGTTTCGTCGACCAGCACCGGCGCGCAAGCGACCTCCGTCCCTGGCCTGCACACCAACTCGGTCGCCCGTGTCGTGAGCGGCTCCAACTCCTACGCGTGGCAGGGCAACACCTCGGGCCAAGGCTATGTCGTGAGCGTGTCGGACGGCTCCAGCGTCTCCGGCGTGGCTCCCAGCGCTTCGACGGCGGCCGAGGGCGCGCGCATCCTCAAGGCGAGCGCGGGGAACCTGTTCGGCCTTAACGTCGTGAGCGGCGCGACGGCGGGCGTGGTGCAAGTGTTCAACTCCGCCACGATCCCGGCCGATGGCGCGGTGACGCCCGCAAAGTGCTATTTCCTGGCCGCGAATAGTTCGCTCGACCTCAACCTCCGCGCCGCGCCGCTATACCTTTCGGCGGGCGTGTCGGTGGCTTTCAGCAGCGGAACAAGCTGTTTCACCAAGGCCGCGAGCGCGACCGCGTTTATCTCCGGCGACACCAAGTAAGGAAACCGCGATGCGACACCTCCTTTCCCTCGCTGCCCTGGCCCTAGCGACCCCGGCGCAGGCTCAACTGATTACCTCGCTGGAAAAGCCCGCCACGACCGCCGATGTCGCGGCGGTGCAGGCGCAAATCCCGCTCCCCTCGGAAAGCCCGCCGACGCCCGACATGGCAACGGCCGGCAGTCTCGGCAGCTCGCCCCGCTATCGCCGGCCCGACGATCAAGCCCCGCGCATTTCCCGCACGGTCTCCGGCGTTACAGGGGCCGCTGGCACGGCCGCCTTGACGTGGCCGGCTATGCCGGGCGTTCCCAAGCTCACGGTTACGCCTTACGTCTCGTCCGCCGATACGCAGGTGCCGACCTGTTTCCCGGTCGTCGGCACGATCACGACCACGGGCGCAACGATCAAGTGCTTTAGGACGCAATCGATTCTCGGCCTCGGGCTCGTGCCGTTCGTCGTGGCGCCGGCAGGGGTTCAATTCGATGTCCTCGCCCTCCCGGCAAGCTAAAGCCAGAAATAAGGAACGACCATGCAACTCAAGATGACCGGCAACGAAATCCTTTCCTCCGGCCCCGTATCGGCTGGAGCGGCTATCACTATCACCGCAAGCAACGCAGACGAATTGTTCGCGCTCGCCATGATGCAGCGCGGTATTTTGGTGGACGATATGGCCGTGGCGTCGGCACCGGGCGACGTGGGTCCCGCCTATGCCTCATTCGTCGCGCGTCGGGTCGAGTCTGGCATTTCTCTATCGGACGCCGCCCCGGTCGTGGGTGCCGCCGCAGGGTCGTTCCTGGCGCGCGTGAGGACGCCGGGGAGCGCGGCGACGCTCTCTCTTGTCGATGATGCTGGCGGGCGGGTCGCTCTATCCGGTCGAATCCTAGTCGCTGGATCAACGCCGTTCGTCGCGGGCGCGCCGGTCAAGATCACTATCGCTAGCGACGGCAATCAGCGAACAGTGACCCTATACCCGGCTGTGAAACAATCCACCTCCACACCAACGCCGAGCCCATCCGCAGCAATGCGCGTGATCTCTTATGGCGGTATGGGAATGCCAAACGCCGTCGGCAGTACCCCGCAGGCCATGAGCGATGCGTTGTTCACCGTGGCAGGCGATTTCACCGGGCAGTACGCACCCGAATATATGAACGCGTGGTGGGACCGCGCGACGAACACCGACAAGGGCACGGGTGGAGACATCAGCGTGCGGTGTGGACTGCTTAGCGCCGACAAGACGATAAACTATGGCTACTGGACGTTTGGCGGCTCGCCTACGGGCACAATCCCCAACGGCGGTTTCGCGCGACCCGATGGCTTCGTCGGTACGCAGCCGCCTAAAGGTGCCAAGGTCATTGTGCGAACGTGGATGAATGCTCCGGCAGGCTTTCCCTATGTCGCGGCGCAGGGCCTCAACTTCACGTCGATCAACGCCCCTGCTGGCGAGCGCTTCCGATATGGCGCGAGCGTTACCGACGGCACGCAAGGCACCGGTGACTACACCTCCACCAACGCGCTAACGATGTACGCGCCGGTGGGTCTATACGCCCTGGCGACCAGCCCAGCGATCTTCGCTTTCGGGGACAGCGAGTGCGCCGGCTTTGGTGGCGGTGCAGACGTGAACAACACGCGCGGCCTCATCTCGCCTACTTTGGCGGCTGCTGGATTGCCACACGTCAACATCGGCGCATATGGCGAGCTGGCTCAAGGCTACATCACCGGCAGCACGATCCGACGTGCACTGTACGAACGCGGCAACTTCACGGCCTTGGGTACGAACTTGGGCATCAACGACGTGTCGGGCGGGCGGTCCGGTGCGAACATTATCTCTGACCTCACGACGATCCGAGGCTTTTTCCCGGGTAAGCCCTTTTTCTTCGCCACGCCTGCGCCTGTCATCGGCTCATACACCGACCTCACGCTGGCCAGTGGGCAGACCGCCGCCAACTTTGATGCACAGCGAGTCATCGTGGCGGAATGGATGCGCACACTGCCTAACGGCTTGGCGTTCTGCATGGATACAGCGCTGGCGCTCGAAAGCGCGAAGAACAGCGGCGTCTACGCAAGTAGCACCCCTGCGCTAGTGAACACCGACAAAATCCACCCTACGACGACGGGATACGAGCGGGCACGGAACGCGCCGGGGTTCGACGCCTCAAAGCTGGCGAGCCCGACGCCCATTGCCGCCGCTACGCGACTCTTGGCTAGCGCGGCCCGGGCGATTTCGCCGATAGACGGCGTCATGGGCACCCTGCCCACAATCTCGCAAGGTGCCGACTTCGCCGCCAGCCTCGTGAATCCAGCCATGACGATAAGCTATGGTTCCGGCATGTATCAGGCGAACGACCTGGCCGTCTTTGAGAGCGTGTCGGGCAAGATTGTCCTCGGCCCGTCCGGCAATCAGTATCAGGGCCAGGGCATGACGGGCAACCGTAGCACGCTCGCGAAGAGGGGGCAGTCGGGTCAAGGCTTGCGGTTCATGACGAGCGCGATCGACATGGATTTCTGCATGAACTTATCGGCGGCGAACTTCGTGATCTACGTTACCGACGTTGCGACGGGCGTTCGTGCGCGGGCCAGCGATGGCGATATCACCTTCGGAAGTAGCAACTGGCGTTATGTCCGCCTCACCTTCGCGACGCGGGCGAGCCGCATTATCGAGGTATACACGACCAACCTCGGCGCGTTCCGTGGCATCAATTGCGAGGCCGGATATACGATCACCAAGGCGCCCGCCTCGCCCGAGGCAAAAATAACGATCCTCGGCGACAGTTGGGCGAACGGGCAGTTAAGCGGCGGCACCAAGAGCGTGAAACTTAATTGGGCGACTTACTTCGCCGAACGCTTTGGCGTGGTGAATCCAAATCAGAGCGCGAACGGCGGCACCGGCCTATTAAACCCAGGCGGGACAAATGGCACCTATCGCGAGCGAGTGTTGGCCGGCGATATCGACGTGTCATTCATCGGTGAACAGGACCTCGTCGCCATTCAAACGAGCGTCAACGATACCAATTTCACCGCAGTTGACGCCGACTGCCAGACCGAAATGCAGTTGCTAACAGCCGAGGTTATGGCGCGACAGCCGAACGCCGTAATCGTCGCATGGGGGCCGCAGACTACGCTAGGCACCACGACGCCACAGAGCCGGCATGACGCGATCCGGGCCGGGTTCCTGGCGGCCGCCGGTGGCAACAAGCGCTGTATATGGCTCGACAGCAGCCCGGCCGGGCTGGGATGGTTCGCGGACGCGACCGAACGCGCCGCGTGGATCGGATCGGACAACACGCACCCGAACGACCCGGGCAAGATCGGTTACGGCCGGCGCGCTGGCAATGCTTCGGTCGCAGCCGTGCAGGCTCTCGCCGCCTGATCTTTATCCCCGATGGGCTCCGCGACTAGACCAACGTGCGCCGGTCTAGTCGCGGCCCCGCTTCGGGCGTATCATCGGAGCGCAACACCGGAGCGCCCGCAATGCCCGCCTACCTAACCGTGCAAGAATATATCCGGCGCTACGGCGTCCAAGAGACGGCTCAAATCACCAATGAGGTTCGAGCCTCCCCAGGCCAGGCGCCGGAGGTCGACGAGGCGAAAGTCGAGGAGGCTATCGCCGATGCAACCGACATCGTGAACGGATACGTCGGCCGGCGTTACGCCCTCCCCCTCTCGACCGTGCCCCGCATAGTGAAAAGCTGGGTCGGCGACTTGGCGCGAGAGAGGCTGTTTCGGACCAGGCCGATTGCGGCGGCCACAGACGCGGCCGACCGGGTGCGGGACCAGCTCAAAGACCTATCGCTCCAGCGCCTTGACCTCCCCGTACCCGAAGGTGCGACGGCTCCGATCGACACTTCGGCCGGAACAGTTCTCACCAGCGGCGATGGCGAGCCTTCAACCTTTGGACGCGGCGCGCTCGGGCGCTACATGGGGACGTTCGGCGGCGGTTACTGCGAAACGGCCGCATGGAAGCGCGGCAACCGCTAAGTGGCCGGCTTTTCCGCCACGGTAGACGTAACCGGGCTTGAGCGCGCCCGGCGGATCGCTGCTAAGGTCCGCGAACTTGGGGGGCGGCCCGAGCCGTTGCTTGAGGTCGCGGGGTCGGTTCTGGAGGCGTCCACCCTGGCGCGCTTCACAAACGAGGCAGGGCCAGGCGGCATCCCTTGGCCGAAGAGTAAGCGCGCCTTGGGCGAGGCGGTAGGGCCACGGGGCCCGCTCCCCGCCGGCAAGACGTTGACCGACACCGGCGATCTACGCGACTCGATCCGATACGAGGTTCGGCCGAACGAAGTTACGATCGGCAGCGACGGGCTTAAGAACCCGGTGAAGGCTCTTGCAAACCAGTTCGGTTCGCGGCGACAGACGGTTGTCGTGCGACACACGCGGGTCATTCGGTCGGCATACGGGGTGCCGCTTCCCGAGCCCCGCACCGTCAACGTGCGCTCTCATGGCCGCGTTACCAACCTTCCGGCCCGCCCGTTCGTGGGGGTCGACGCGGACGACCGTCGCGAACTAACCCGGGCGTGGATCGCCGTTCTAAGGAATCTCATTCGTGCCTAACTGGATAAAGCTGCCCGATGGCCGGTTCGCATGGGGCGACGGCGACCCGGTCGATCCGGCCGACGCATTCGGCCCGGACTTCACCGCAATCCGTGATCGTGTTGCCGGCCTCAACTATTTCACGACCGTCACCGACATTCAGAACGCGGCCCAAGCGATCGAGGAGAGCCAGGGCATCCCCCCGATGGCCTTCGTTTCGACCGCGAGTGAGGCGGCCGAGACGAACAAGCAGATCGGAGGCCATGCCCAGCGGGTCGCGACGCGGGTCTCGGTGCTGTTCGCCATAGGCATGGATCGCGCCGCGCACGACGACAAGGATTTCGCCGAGCAAATCCGCAAGGCGTTGATCCTGACATTCGCGGGATGGACCCCGCCCGGCGCGCTCGGCCCGCTTCAATATGAGCGATACCAGCCCCGCGCGATGGGCGACGGGCTGTTTTGGGGCGAGGTGATGTTCCTCACGAGTTACCGCCTCACGACGCGATAGCGCGGCTAGGCTTTCAGCCTTTCGGCTCACCAGGGGCGGCCGTATCCTTCGGGCTCTATTTCACCCCGAGGAGCCCTAGAACATGGCCGATGATGCCCCCGAATGGTCGCCGCCCAAGCTGGACGAAAAGACCGGCGTCGCGCTGCACGGCGATTACCCCGTAAACAGCCGCCTCCGCGCCGAAGCGCTCGCCAGTGACGGCAAGGCGGAGGACCCCGATGGACTCGTGTCGCGCGAGCTGATCGAGGACGCGGGCAAGCGCCTGGCGGCCGACCGCGAGGCCGAAGCCGAAGCGCGTCGCATTTCCCCCCGGATGACGGTCGCCGACCTTGAGGCGATTGCCGCCGCCGAGGGGGCCGACCTTTCCGACGCATCGAACAACGAAGAACGCGTCGCCGCGATCCAGGCGAACCGCGACGAGCAGGAGGCTTAAGACATGCCCGGCGAAATCAAAGATTGGAACAGCAAGGTCGTCCTCCTCAAGCTGGAGACGACCGAGGGCGTTGACGCCAGCCCGGCCACGACGGCGAATGCGCTCAAGGTGCAGGAATACGCGCCGCAATTCATGGATGCGGATCAAAAGGTTCGCCGCATCGAAAAGGCTTTCTTCGGCGCCGATCCCGTCACCATGTCGGCATTCAAGCGCGGTGCATCGTTCCAGATGGAAATGCACGGGGCTGGCACCGCCACCGCAGTACCGCCATGGATGATTCCTGCGCAGATTTGCGGGTTTGCCACGCCAGCACCCGGCGCAAGTTCGGTCGTCCTGAATCCCATCACGGCGGGGATCAAATCGGCCTCGCATTGGGCCTATATCGACGACCTCTTGCTTAAGACGGTCGGTGCGCGCGGCTCTATGGGGTTCACGATCGAGGACGACGAAATTCCGTTCTTCGCCTATTCGATCCTCGGTGTTCCCCCGCTCGCCCTGGCCGAACAAGCGGTGCCAGCAGCCGTAACGCTGACGGGCTACGTGGAGCCTTTGCTCGCCAGTAGCGAGAACACCACGTTCACCCTCGACGGGTTTGCGCTGCCTCTCCGCCGCTGGGAAATGAACAGCAACGGCGAGAACGCTTTGCGCTCGCTGATCGGCCCGGCCGACCGTATCAAAATGAGTAATCGCTCTTGGTCCGGTACGATCGTGGCTCGTGTGCCCAGCCTCACGGCCAAGGACTATTTCAGCAAGATTCGCCCAGGGTCATTCATGCCGGCCCAGGCGATCCACGGCACCGGCACCGGCAACATCGTCCAGATCGACGCCCCTCGCCTGCAAATCTCGGGCAACGTCGACCTCTCCGAAGAGGACGGCGAAACGATGATGACAATGCCGGTGACTGCGGTTCCGAATGCGGGTAACGACGAAATCGTCTTTACCAGCAAATAGGACCCTTCGATGTTCGACCTTCTCGACCGCCCCCTCCTTTGGATTTCTGTCAAGTGGCCCGGCCTCAAGCCCGGCGGTGCAGACGGAACCGGACTTGCGGAGGCGGTCGAGAACGAAATCGAAGTGCGCGTCGAGCTGAAAGAAGCCGACGAACTGGAAACCATATTTGCCGACGGCCGCGACGGTTGCGATGTATTGCGCGAGGTCGTTTCGGACTGGCGCCGGATCAAGTCGGGCGGCCAGCCGCTCCCCTTCACGCCTGAAAATGCAAAGCTCCTAATGCAGCGCCAACCCGCGTTTTTCACCGCGTTTCATGTCGCCTATCTCGGCGCGATCATGGGCCGCGTGGAGACGCGGGAGGGAAACTCCGACGCATTGCCCGCCGATGGGCAAGCGGCCGCGCCATCAAATCGCGCGGGTCGCAGGGCGGTCAAAGCGAGGCCGAAAAGGACTGCGAACGCTTCGGCATAGACCCGGCCGCTCTCGGTCTCACCGTCACGGTCGAGGTCGAGAGCGTGCCTATCTGGCCCGATATGCAAAACAGCGTCGCTCTGTTCCTCGACGCGACATGGAAATGGCTCCCGACGTTCGGCCCGCCGATCCGAACCCATATCATACGATCCGAACTAGAGGCGTCCGCCCGTCTCCTCGGCATCGACAACGTGCCCGCGCTTTTTCCTGATATCCGGGTTATGGAGGACGAGGCGCTCCGCTACTGGAGCCGCAAGAAGTAAGGGCGTGGCATGGCAGACGATTTCGACCTTGGCCTTACGATCCGCGCGGACGGGTCGGCCGCTGTTTCCGAGGCGGACAAGTTCGCCGGATCGCTTGACCGTGTCGCGACCGCTTCCAAGAAGGCCGACACCGCCGCGCGATCCCAGGCCAGCGGCACGGATGCCGCAACCCGATCCGAGAAGTCGGCCACCGACGCGACGAAGCAACACGCGGATTCGCTGGATCGCCTAGCTGGCGAGTTGAACCAGGCCAAAGCCGCCACCTCTGGCAACGTCTCTGCCTCGGCCGCTCTTACGGCTGCACAGGCCCGCCAGACGGCAGCTTCGGCCGCGCTCGCGGCGGCGCACGACAAGGTAGCGGCAGCGGCCGACAAGGACGGTGCGGCACAGACGCGGGCCGCCGCGCAACTCGCCTCTGCGCAGGCCCGGGTCGCGGCTGCAACAGCCGCGCTGGAACGCGTGCAGCAAAAGTCGAACACGGCGGCGAACGACAACGCGGCCGCCATGAACCGGCAGGCATTCGGCGCGCGGTCGCTGGGTCAACAGGTCGGCGATTTCTTTACGCAAATCTCGCTCGGCTCAAGCCCAGTGCAGGCATTCTCTGCCCAGGTCGGGCAGGCAGGCTTTGCCGCGTCCGAAATGGGCGGCCGCATCGGCAAGGTCGGCGCGTTCCTCGTCGGCCCGTGGGGTATCGCGTTGACGGTCGGCGCGCTTGTCCTGGCGCCGTTCGTGGAGAAGCTCGGCAAGGCGGCGTTCGGCGCGACCGACTTAACCGACGCGCTCGACAAGGCGGCTTTCTCAAGTTCGGCGTTCGGCAACGCGCAAAGCATCCTCGGCAGCGTGATCGACCTCAACACGGGCAAGATCAAGAACCAGTCGACGGCACTCCTCGGGCTGGCGCGTGCGCAGGCGATTGCCGGGCAAATTCAATCCCGCGCGCGCGAACTGGAGGCGCGCACCGCGCTTGGCAAAGGACGGAACGACTTCGGCGGCTCGCTTTCGCAGGCATTTGGCGCGGGCGAGCGACGCCCCGGCGCGGCCGAAACGAACCGCAGCAACAGCGCCAAGATCATCAATGCGACCCTAGATGGCCGGATAACGACCGACTCCGCGATCAAGCGGTTTGATGTGCTGCGAAAGAAGGGGGAACTCACCGAGCAACAGTTTATCGACGTTGCGACGACGATATCGAACCTCGGCGTTGAGGTTGAGAATGGCGGTTATTTCAAAAGCCTTGAGAAGGCGCTTAACGGCGACACGAAGGCGATCAAGGGGTTCCTTAACGAGGCCAAAAAGGTCAAGCCTAAGAAGCCGCCTAAGCCTAAGTCGACCGAGGCGCGCGACGAGTTCGGCCGGGATGCTGCGAACACAATCAACAGCATTCGGGCGCAATATGACGATACGCCATCGCTACTGCGCGAGGTCAATAATCAGGTTGCCAAGCTCGACGACCTGATCGACGACCTGGCGCGCAAAAAGCCCCCGGGGTTCGAGAAGCTAATCGCCGACGCGCGAGAGGCTCAAGGCGCGGTGCGCGAGGGCTTGAACCGGCCGTATCGCGATTTCGTCGCGGAACAGGAACGCGCGCTTGCGAACTCGCGCCTCCTCGCGGCGGGCCGGGTCGACGAGGCAGAGGCGGCGCGGATCGTCTATGGCTTGGAGCGCCAGATGGGGCCGCTCACCCCGGCACGAAAGGACGCCGTTCTCGCGACCGTCCAGGCTCTCCGGGCAGAGTCGCGCGAACTCGACTTGATCCACGAAAAGCAGCAACGCCAGCTCGACGCGATCAGCGGGATTCGCGGCGCGGTGCGCGGCGTGTTGTCCGATGGGCTTGAGGGGCTTGCCGACCTTCCGAAGCGTCTCATTTCGGAATTCAAGACGCTGCGCACCGACGAGATATTCGAGGACCTGTTCGGCGGCGCGTTCCGCGAGCTGGAGGATCAAGTCAAAGGGACGACGATCGTCGAGGACGCCTCGACCCGCATGGCCGAGGCGGTTGAAGGAACCGTAAACCCGCTGGGTCGCCTCGCCGATGTTGCGGACAAGGCGGCTGGCGCGCTTGGTGCGGTTCCGACCGGCCCCCAGGTCGTTCCGCCAAGCGGGGCCGGTATCGCGGCCAGCATGGCGAAGGGCGATATCAAGGGCGCGGTCGCGGCGATCGTGGGCGCGCAAGTCGTGGGCAACCCCGCAGCCGCGCCAAATGCTGCGCCCAGCGGCGCGGCGAACGATAACGGGGGCATCGTCGTCAACGGCCGTCGCTCGCTGCGATCGCAAGAGATTTTCGCGGGCGCGGCGGAGAAGCTGGCAAAGGGAGTCGGCATTTCTCCGGACGCAGCAAAGACGTTTGGCATCAACGCGGGCAAGGCCATCGAAGGCGCGGCGACTGGCGCGGCCGTGCAAAGCGTCCTCAAGCCGCTCGGCAAGGCCCTCGGGGTCAAGACTAGCGCCACCGGCGCCCAGATCGGCGGCGCGGTCGGTTCATTCGTCCCAGGCGGGCAGATTATCGGTTCCGTGGTCGGCTCGATCGTGGGCGGCCTGTTCAAGACGACGAAGCGCGGTTCGGCCACTATCGGCAATGTCGACGGGGAAGGCGTTGTAACCGGCACCGGCGGCAACTCCAGCAAGCTCCGAAAGGAGGCGAGCGGCCTGGCCGACAGCGTTCTCGGTAGCTTGAACCAAATCGTCGAGACCCTTGGCGGCGAGCTGGGACAATTTTCCGTCTCGATCGGCAAGAGCGGCGATTCCTATCACGTCGACACGAGCGGTCGGGGCCGACTGAAAAAGAGCCAGGGCGGCAAGGATTTCGACGACGACGAAGCGGCGGCCCGGGGCTACGCACTCGCGGACGCTATCGCCGACGGCGCGATCCAGGGGATTTCCTCTGCGATGCAAAAGGCGCTTCAATCGAACTCCGACGTTGATCGGGCCGTCTCCGAGGCGCTCAAGGTGCAGCGGGTCGAGGAACTTATCGGCGGCACCGGCGCGGAGCTGGAGAAGGTCTTTCGCGACTTCAACCGCAATGCGTCGGCCTACGTCGCCACGGCGCGCAAGTATGGATTGGACGTGCTGGCGGTTGAGCGTGCCAACGCAGCGGAGCGGGCCAAGCTGATCGAACAGACGCTCGACGATCAGGTCGGGAGCCTGCGCAGCCTGCTTGACGAATTGAAGTTCGGCGGTCTTGCCGAGGGCTCTCCGATCGACCAGCGGAACGCCCTCCTCGGCCAAATCAACACGGTGCAGGGCAGGGCGGAAGCTGGCGAAGCTGGCGCGGCGGACCAGCTCGCGCAGCTCTATCAACGCCTGTTGTCCAGCGGCCGCGAGAACTTCGGAACGGCAGGGCCGGAATATGCCGGCGACAGGCAGATGGCGCAAAACAACGTGCAGAAGGTCATAGCATTGGCGACGCAACGGGCGAACGAAGCGGCAAATTCGACGGTGGAGACACTGGCGGCAATCAGTCAGGGCAACCGGCTGGCAGACGAGAACAACGCGCTTACGGCGCGTCTCGTGGCAGGCGTCGGCAGCTTGCCCGATGCTATCGCCTCACGTCTCGCCGGCTATGGCATCACAGGGGCCGCCAATATCCAGGCCACGGCGCGCAGGGCCGTCGCGTGAGGACGCTCCTCGTCGAGGCGTCGCCCCGCAACCCTGCGACCGGCGCCGTCGTGCCCACCCGGCTAGTTCATGGTGGCGTGCGCGCATATACATGGCTTGGCTTCACGGACTGGCGCGGGGGAGTGATCCAGTTTCCCGCCTTCACGACCCGGCTAGATTTCGGCGATGCTGGCTGGACCGGAGGCGCGATCCCGCAAACGGCAGCGATTGAGTTCTCGTCGGCCGACCCGGCGCTCGTGTCTCGCCTGGCCGCTCTCTACTGGAACGGCGCCGCGATCACGCTTCGCGTCGATGACGACGAACGCGATGCTCCGACATGGCCCGTTTTCCTCAAGGCCACGGTTGCCACCGCCGACACGACGGATAGCGTGTTGACGCTGACGATCGGCGATATGTCGGTCGCGTTGAATAAGCCGCTCGCGCCGGACACGTTCGCTGGCAGCGGCGGGATTGAGGGGTCGGCGGATTGCAAGGGGCGCGCGAAAAGGCGCACCTTCGGAGCCGCCTACAATATCGAGGGCCGGATACTTGATCCTCTCAATCTGATCTACGAGTTCAGCGATCCGGCCAAGCCGCTGACCTCCATTGATGCCGTGCGGGATCGCGGTCGCGCCGGCCCGGTTACGATTGTCAATTGGCAAGGCAGCGCGGCCGCAACCCTTACGGCGCTGCGCAACGCGGCGGCGCCCCGGGGCGGCGGGGTCATCGCGCCATCAATCGCTTGCGTGAAATGGTGGACCACGGCGGCGGGGCCACTCACGGCGGACGTAGTCGGAGAGACTTATTCAGGGCTCCAAAATACCGCGCCACAGATCGCGAACCTGATAGCCGGGTTTGGTGGCTTGACCGTCTCGAACCTCGCCGCTGCAAATGCCGCGCGTCCCGCGTTGGTCGGCCTGCATGTCACGGACTCAAGCGAAACGATCGCCAGCGCATTGGACCGATTGCTAGTCGGAAGTTCTTTGCTTTGGGTGCTCAACCCGGACGGAACAATTCGTTTGGAATATTGGTCCTTCGACGCCTCGATAGGCGGCGGCGCGGTCGAGGAAATCACGAGC
>Ga0182213_1000108_pt1 | contig 13050 bp, 12 predicted proteins | sample G5R1MG_22_FD_128399 | JGI IMG/M metagenome (GOLD analysis project Ga0182213, IMG submission 128399) | Switchgrass phyllosphere microbial communities from Michigan, USA - G5R4_MAIN_03OCT2016_LD1 MG | ecosystem: Host-associated > Plants > Phyllosphere > Phylloplane/Leaf | place: USA: Michigan... | reverse complement strand
TTGACGATGCTCCTGTTCGCGCTCAGCAACGCGGTGGAACTGCGATCGCATATCGCCGCCGCAGGCCGCAAACCGATGCCGCTGTCCCACCGCGATCCGGGCGACCCCGCCGTCATCGCACCTGCGTGACGGGCATGGCCGGAAAGGATGGACGCGCCGGGATCAGCGGATAGCGGCGGAGCTTCGACGGGCGAGGCGATAGACATCCTGCCAGCGCCCGAGCAGGTCGCGCCAGCGGAAGCCCAGCGCCATCGCCTTGGCACGCGCCCGTTCCGCCAGTCCGTCGGCGAAGGCGCCGTCCTGACCCAGCCGGTCCATCGCCGCCGCCAGTGCGGCGACCACCGCCTCGTCGCCGTCGGGCGGGATCATGATGGCCTCGTCCGCGGTCAGCAGTTCCTGCGGCCCCGCCCAATCGACGCAGATCACCGGCAGGCCCAGCACCATCGCCTCCTGAAACGCGATGCCGTTGGCCTCCGCCAGCGACGGCATCACCAGTGCCCGATACCCCGACAACCGGTCGTGCAGCGCCGGTCCGGTCGGCATCCAGCCGACGAAGCGCACCCGCTCGCCCAGCCCCAATTGCCCGGCCAATGCCGCCAGCGCATCGCGTGACGGACCGTCGCCGATGATGTCCAGCGTCGCGCCGGCATCGGCCCGCGCCAGCGCCCGGATCGCCAGATCGCAGCCCTTGTAGGGAACGAGCCGGCCGAGATGGACGAACGAACGATTGACCCCGGCATGGGTCACCCGTGGCCGGTCGACCAGCGCATCGGGAATGCCGCAGTCGAGCGTGCGGATCAGCCGGTCCTCGTCGCACCCGCCCAGCAGCAGCGCCGCCGCGGTCCGGTCCCCGCCCGACACCAGCAGCAACGCGTCGCGTTTGCCACGGAACGAGCGGCCCAGCAGCCATTGCAACGGCTTCAGGATGGCGGCGCCGATCGCCTTGCCGGCGGGCTCGCGATCGCGAAAGGCGGGAGGATGCGTCACGTTGCCGTTCAGCGGGCCGATCACCACCGCCCGGCCCGGCATCCGGAAATAGGGCAGCACGGGCGAGATCGGCGAGGTGAAGTGGACGATATCGGGCAGGAACCCGTCCGCCACCCGCACCGCGAGCCGGTGCAGCTGCCACGCGTTCAGCAGTGCCAGCAGCGGCCTGGCGCGCAGGCGATGCAGCCAGACCTGGGTCGGCCCGTCCTCGACATAATCGATCGCCAGATCGGGCTGGTCGCTGCGCATCTCGTCACGGACGCGGGCATGCGTGACCTGCCGCACCTCATGCCCCATCGCCTTCAGCTCGCGATGGATCTGCAACGCCTTGATCCCCTCGCCGCCCATCCGCCGCGAGATGTTGGGTGCGACCAGCAGGACGCGACGGATGTCGTCGACCGTCGTCGTGGCCGCGTCGTCCGTATAGGCGGCCGGCATCACCCGCCGCCCAGCACCGAATACAGCCCCAGCTTGCGCGCGACCTGACGCACGCGGATCTTCCGCTCGAACTTGGCGCGCGGATAATCGACATAGGGCCGCACCGGGGTAGGCTCCAGCCGGGGCGTGCCGTTGGCGAACAGACCCTCGCGCTCGGCATCGACCAGCCAGTCCTTGGCGATCCCGCCGGCATGGAACGCCTTCATCTCGCCGAACGCCAGCTGACGGAGCATGTCCGGCCCGGTCTTGCCCAGCCGGCGTGCGATGCGGCCGGCGACGGTGTTGCCGAAACAGTGCCAGGCGGACGGGTCGAAATAACCGCCGCCCATCCGCTCCGCCAAGGCCGCCCACACGATCGATTCGACATGCATCGAGCGGACATGCGCATCGGTGTCGAGCGACCCGAGCAGTTCTTCCAGCACCTTGTACGGCAACGGTGCGCGGAACTGGCAGACACCGATATCGGTATGGTCCGCCATCGGAATGCCCTGATCGTACGCGTCGCGGACCAGTGGTTCGGGCAACAGGCAGTTCGGCCGCTGCCACATCAGCAGCAAGCCGCTGGCCGGGGTCGGCTCGAACACGAAGCGGTTGGGGAAGTACACGTCGGGATCGAGGATGATGACTTCCTCGCCATCCGCCGCATAGAGCACGGGATCGGTGATCTTGCGCCAGCAGGGATGGCCACCGCGGAAGTGGCGGATCGCGGGATAGTCGGCGAACTGCGTGGCGGCCCGCCGATCGGCATCCGCCTGGTCGAACACCGACAACCGGTGCGGCGTCCCCTCGACCAGAGGCGTCATCGCCGCGCGCAACGCGTCCGCGTCCGCCGGCGCATCGGTCAGGAGCGCGAGGTCCAGCGGTTCGGCGGCATTGCGGAACAGGCTGGCCATGCAGGCCTGGGCATAGCGGAGCGACCGGGCGCCGAGAACGCAGTAGACCTTGCGCGGTACCGTGCCGTTCATCTGCGCCCCCCGTCCGATGTCAGTTGTAATAGTCGGAATAGCCGCTGCCCTTGCCGTAGCCATAGCCGTAATCGTCGCCGCTGAAGCCCTGGACGTAGTTGTTCAGCACGGTGCCGAAGCAGCGGACCGACTTCATCAGCCGCATCGAATCGCGCACCTGCTTGGCGGTGGTCACGCCGTCCTCGACGACCATGATATAGCCGTCGATCATCTCGCCCAGGATCATGGCGTCGTCGTTGGCGAAGACCGGCGGCATGTCGCACAGGACGATACCCGGTTCCGGGCGGGTCCGCGCGGCTTCGATCAATTCCTGGCAGCGGGCGCCGGCGAGCAGTTCCGACGACAGCACGTTGCGCACCGCGGTCGGGTAGATGGTCAGCTGCTGCCCCTCGATCCCCCAGGCCAGATCGGCGAGCTGGTCGTCGCGGCCCGACAGATACTCCGTCAGTCCGCGCTCGACCGGGATGTTGTAGCGTTCCGCCACCGACCCGCGCCGCAGGTCGAGATCGAGGATCACGGTACGCTGATCGGGCAGCCGCGCCATCGAGGCGGCGAGATTGCACGCGACGAAGGTCTTGCCGACCCGCGGCGTGGCGGAGGTGATGCCGATCACGCGCACCCCCTCCCCCATCAGCCGCACCATTTGCGTACGAAGCAGGTTGAACGACCGCGACCGCTCGTCCCGGCTGCGGAACCCGACGATCGCCTCGCCGAGATCGGCGGCGGGCAGGATATGCCGCGGCTCGGTGCTGATCCGGATCGGGCCGGCGATGGAAGACGACTGAATGTTCATCGACTGGGCGTTCCCGTGCTCAGGCTGAAGTGGCGGCGGCGGGCGCACGCTTGCGGAACAGGGGCAACCGCTCGCGCCAGCTCTTCTTGCGCGACATTTTCGGCACGATCACCAGCGGCGGTTCGCCGATCACGTTCTGGAGCGCACCGACCCCGCGGATCGGCCGTGCGATCAGTTCGAGCAGGAACGCGATCGCCATTCCCAGACCGGCTCCCGCGATCAGGCCGCCCAGCACCAAGACCGGCCGGTTGGGCGAGGTCGGCTTGTCGGGCACCACCGGCGGATCGATCACGGTCAGCCGTTCGCCGCGGCGCTGCTCGCTGATCTGCGCCGATCCGCGCGCGTTCATCAGATCGGTCTGCGCCGTCTGGTAATTGCCGCGTATGCCGTCCGCGCGCGCCTGCAACTGCGCGATCTGCTCCAGCACCGCCGGCGCACGGGCCTGCGCCTGCGCCAGTGCCGCGGTCCGCGACTGTTCGGTGCCCATCGCCGAACGCAGATTGGCGATCGAGGCGTTGTTGGCGGCGATCTGGTTGCGAAGCGCCCCGCCGACATCGGCACGGCTGACATTCTGTGCCCCCAGCCGCTTGGCCTCGGCCAGCCGCTGCTCGGCGGCGCGCACGTCGGGATGGTTATCCGAATAGATGGCACGCGCCGACGCCAGCTGCGTCTCGGCGGCGGCGACGACGGGATCGCGGTCCACCGCGCCGCTCTGCTGGCGCAGCTGCGCGGTCAGCTGGGCATTGTCGCGCTGGAGCTGGGCGATCTGCGCCTCGTAACCGCCGCTGCCCGACTGGAGGATCATCGAACTGCCGGTCGACAGCGCCATGCCGTTGGCCAGCTTGATGCTTTCGATCTGCCGCTCGATCGCGCTGACCTGCCCGGCGAGGTCGTTGGCCCGCTGTTGCAGGAACTCGACCGTCCCCGTCACCTGCTCCGCGGTCTGCGACGCGTCCAGCTTCACCAGCCGCTCGACGAAGTCCTGCGCGACGATCTGCGCCTTCTGCGGCTCCGGATAGCGGAACGACAGCGAGAAGGCGATCGTGTTCGATCCCGGCCCGCCGATATCGGCGGACACCGGCGTGATGCTGGTCGATCCACGCATCGTGTCGAGCACCTCGGACAGCTTCCCCCGCTGGCGCTCTTCGGGATACAGGTTGTTGCCCTCGATCAGTTCGATCAGGTCGGGCCGGCTGAGGATCTGCTGGCGGACGCTGGCGATGCGGCGATCGATCACGTTGGTCGACGTCGATGCCATCTGGCCACCGACATTGGTCGGGATCTGCGGGCTTTCCACCAGCAGCGTCGCTGAGGACTGGTAGCTGGCCGGGGTCAGCGCCGCCGCGGCGACGCCGATGACGGTGCCGGCCACTGCCGGGGCGACGATCCACCAGCGCCGCTGCCACAGGATGGCGGGCAGATACGGGATGATCCCGCCGCCCTGCTCATTGTCCATGTCCTGCGCATAACCTTCGTTCATCATCGTCCACCCGCCGACCACGACAGTCCCAGTCGTGCCCCTAAGTCCGTGCCGTTCGCGAACGAGCTGTCGACCCGCCGATAACTGACCTGCCCGACGACGGACAGCCGCCGGCCGAGCTGGCGCTGCAGGCTGACATCGGCACCGTACAGATCCTGGTTACCGGCATCGAGCAACCCGAGGGTCGGATCGCGCAGCACGCCGCTTTCGACATGATTGATGTTGGCGCCGATCGCCAGCGACAGGTTCTCCGCCAGCCGTTGCGTATAGCTGAGGCCCGCGCTGGTCAGCACGCTGACCCCGCCCAGACCGGTGGCGCTCGGTATCCGCGCCGCGGTCAAGCAGCCCTGCCCGCGCTCGGTGACGCGGCACAACGTCCCCTCCACCGACAGCGAGACATTCGTGTCCGACACCCCGTCGCTCACGATGCCGGCACCCACCGCCGCGGTCATCGACCAGCGGGATGACAGGCTACGCGAATAGGTGAAGCGCGGCGTATAGATTTGCGACGACTGGCCGCGGGCATACTCGACCTTGCTCGCCGCCAGCTGGAACCCGGCACTGGAAATCTCCGACAGTGCACGCGAATAGCCGATCGTGGCGCCGTAGCTGGTGAAGTTGGCGAGTTGCGCCGTCGAACCGCCGGGATAGGTCGAGCGCACCCCGTTCAGCCCGAACGACAGGCTGGACCGCGCATCGACCAGATAGTTGCCGGTCAACTGCGCCTGCAACGTGTTGCGGCGCTGGCGCAGGCCGATCAGGCCGACGTCACCGCTGATCCCGCCCGCGCCGGGCAGCGTGACGACCGGATTGACCACGACCGGCGCCGCGCCGACCGTCGTCGGATCGACGGCACCGGTCGTCCCCGTGCCCGTCGTTCCGGTTCCCACCCCCGGCACCGCCACCGTCGTCGGCACGAAGAAGCCGTTACCCGCCCCCAGTATCTGGCTGTCGTAGAGGACGGAGACGCCCAGCGACGTCCGCGGGCTCAGCTGGGTGCCGGCGCTGCCGTTGATGCCGTAACCGTCGTTGCTGCCCAGCCCGCCGGTCAGATAGTCCGCGCGGTTGTAGCTGGCGCCGATCGTCGCCTCGCGCACCCCGTCCACGAACCGCACCTGCGGCCGGATATCGAGCTGGGTCGAAGCGGCGCCGTCCGACGATTCGATCAGCAGCGGGTTGGACGAATAGGCACCGCCCGCCGTCACCGTGATCGACGGGATCGTCGTCTGCGCGACGACGGCGGCCGGCACGCATGCCGCGATCGCCGTACCGATCAACAGGGCGGGGGAAGCCCGCCGGCGGAGAGTGTTACCCATCGTCACGGCACCACGACGGTATCGCCGCTCTGCAGTTCGGGCAGGCCGGCCAGGTCGCGGGAACTCGGGTTCCCCTTGATGAGGTCGCTCAGCCGAACCCGCGTCGGCGCCAGCCCGCTGCCCTGCTTGCGCAGGATCAGCACGTCGTTGGTATTGGCGAAATCGGTCGGACCGCCCGCAAGGAAGATCGCATCGAGCACGTTCAGATAGCGGCCGGGGGTCAGCGACCCGGGCGCGCGCACCTTGCCGATCACCGACACCTGGAACCCCGCCGGCGTGCGGATCGACACCGTCACCTGCGGCACCTGGTCGCGGAACTGGCTGGCCAGCCCCTTGGAGATCGCCGCCTCCAGATCGGCGGGCAGCTTGCCGACCGCATTGACCCTGCCGACCAGCGGGAAGGAGAAGGTGCCGTCGGGGAGCACGCGTACGCTGCGCTGCAACCGTTCCTCGCCCCAGACGTAGATTTCCAGTTCGTCGCCCGGATTGACGCGGTAAGGAGGAAGCGTCGCCGACCGACCGGCGGCAGGCTGCTGCGCCAGCGCAGGAAGCCCGGTGGCGATCGATGCCGCCGCACCGGCTACGGCGAGCGCCCGCATCACGACCATCTTCATCCACAAATCCCCATGTCTGACTCTCGACCCCTGCCGCCTTAGCCCGATGGGGTTTAGAAAGCCATAAGGGACGCATCGGTGCCACTCTGTCGTTCCGGTGGCGATACGGGCCCTCCCGGTGCTACAGGCCACCCGGATCAACGACCGGGAAACGACATTGAAACGCCCACGCCGGCATGGTGCGCCCATGGCGATCCTTCCTCCTCCCCCTGTCATGCTGCGACGCAGCATATCGTCGTCGCTCGGCACCGCCGCCATGCTGGCGGGCGCGATGCTGTTTGCCGCCGGCTGCACCTCGCGCGCCGAACGCGCGGCGGAGGCGATGGCGGCGGGGCAGCAGCTCGCCGCCGCCGGCCAGTACGGTCCGGCGCAGGGCCAGTTCGACATCGCCATCGCGGCGCGCGACGACCTGCCGGAACTATGGCTGCTGCGTGCCCGCAATCAGGTTGCGCTCAACGACTATGCCGGCGCCTATGGCTCGTTCCGCAACGTGCTGGATCAGGACCGGACCAATCGCGAGGCACTCGACGCGCTGTCGCAGCTGTCGCTCGCCACCGGCCGGCTCGACGATGCCCGCGACTATTCGTCGCAGATCCTGGCGCTCGATCCGAACAATGTCGGCGGGCTGGTCGTCGCCGCCACCGCGGCCTTCCGGCAGGGGTTGTACGACCAGGCCGAGGAACAGCTGAAGCGCGCGCTCGCGATCGCGCCCGATACCGAATCGGCGATCGTCCTGCAGAGCCAGTTCGCGATGCGCCGGGGCCGGTTCGATCAGGCGGAGGCGGTCTTGCAGCCGGTCTTCCAGCGCTCGGGGGGCAGCCGCGACGTCCGTCGCCAGCTGATGACGGTGTACGAACATGCCGCCGACGCCAGGGGTATGCTGGCGGTGGCGCAGCGCAACGTCGCGGTCGATGGCGACGACGTCGCCAACCGTCTGTTGCTGGCGCGCCAGCTGCTGCTGACCGGCGACCGGGCGGGCGGTGCCGCGCAACTGAACGGCATCCACCACGACCATCCCGGCGACGCCCGACGCGACATGACGGTCGCGATGCTCGCCGATGCCGACATTCCGACCGCCATGCTCGCACCGATGCTGGCCACCCTGACCGACGCCGATCCCGACCTGACGCTCGCACTCGCCGACTATGCCTTGATGCGACAGGATCATGCCGTGGCCGAAGGCCTGCTGGCACCGCTGATCCCCGGCCGGCCCGCCGCGGTCGGCACCGCCGACCTCTACGGTGCCCGCGCCCATGCCCTGGCCGGGCTGCGTCGCTATGGCGAGGCGGCCCGTTTCGCCGTCGCCGCGTTGCGGTTCGATCACGAGCAGACCGACGCACTGATGGCGCGCGTGCTGATCCAGCTCGCCGCGCGCAATCCCGCCGGCGCGCTGCGCGACGCGCGGATCGTCGCGGCGGAGAATCCGCAGTTCGCCCCCGGCTATGCGCTGCTCCGGCGGGCGCTGGTCGCGGCGGGCGAGCCCCTGCTGGCGGATCGGGCGCTGTTCGACGCGGTGAACGCGAACCGCGACGACCCGGTCGCGTTGCGCCAGCTGGCGACGATGCTGGTGGCGAACAATCGCGCGGGCGATGCGCTCGACTATGCGCGGTCCTTCTCGCTGCGCAACGTCGCCTCGGTCGCCGGCTGGACGATCCGGGGCGACATGTGCCGGATCACCGGCGACGCCGCCTGTGCGACCCGCGCCCGCGCGATCGTCGCGCGGCTGCACGGTCAGGCGGTGCCGCTGCCCCCCGCCCCGGCGGACGAGCGTACCGACCAGAATGCCGCCGACGCCGCCGACGCAAAGGACAATTGATGACGTCGACCACCACCACCGCCCCGGCGAAGCGCGCATTCCTGGGCCTGGACTACGACCTGCTGTCGCTCGACGAGGTCGCGGCCGCGCTGGGCGCGCGCCCGGCCGATGCGGCCTTCGCCTATCTGGTCACCCCCAACGTCGATCACGTCGTCCGCCTGCACGACGAGACGCCCGACGATCGCGACGCGATCTGGGCGGCGTACCGCGGCGCGGCCTGGTGTACCTGCGACAGCCGTATCCTGGCCGCGCTCGCCCGGCCCCGCGGCATCGAGCTGCCGATCGCACCGGGCAGCGACCTGACGCCGCTGGTGCTCGATCGGCTCTGCCGCCCCGGTGACCGGATCGCGGTGATCGGCGGCAGCGAATCGACCGTCGCCGCGCTCGCCCGTCTCTACCCCGCGCTCGACATCGTCCAGCATCGCCCGCCGATGGGGATGCGGCGCAACCGGCAAGCGATGGCGGCGGCGGTCCGCTTCGTGGTCGAGGCGCGGCCGCGCTTCACCTTTCTGGCGGTGGGATCGCCGCAGCAGGAACTGCTCGCGCATCTGATCGCGCGCGACGGCGGTGCGACCGGCATCGGCCTGTGCATCGGCGCGGCGATCGAGTTCGTGGTGGGGGAAAGCAAGCGTGCCCCGCTGCTGTTCCAGCGGCTGCATATCGAATGGGCGTTCCGCCTACTCGCCGATCCGCGCCGGCTGTGGAAACGCTATCTGGTGACCGGCCCCCGCATCTTCCGCCTGGTCCGCGAGCATCATCCGGACAAGACCCCCGGCGCGTAGATTGCACGCCGGGGGCCGCTTCGTCAGGTCGTCGGTGCCGCGGCCTTGGGCGTGGCACCGGCCTTGGGCGCGAAGCCGGGCTGATAGTCGATCTTGGCGCCGTCGCGGGCCTGCTTCAGCTGCTTCTGCGCGATCTCGCCCACCGCAGCGCGGCGGATCGCCTCGGCGGCGACGCGACGTGCCTGATCGCCGGCGATCGGCTGGACTTCCCTGCCGGTGATGACGCTCACCACGCCGCGTCCGCCGGTCGCGACGACGAAGGGTTCGCCCGGCGGCAGGTCGGTGATCGTCTTCAGGAACTGCCCCGGCGTGCCGGCGCTGTCCAGCTTGGCGGGCTGGCGCTGCGTCGGGATCGACATGCCCTTCAGCCGCGTCACGACCGCGTCCAGCGTGTGGTCCGCCTCCAGCGCCTTCAGCCGGGTCGGGTCCGCGGGCAGCGGGAAGACGACCTGGTCGAGCGAATAGATGGTACGCTGCGCGAACATCTCGGGATGCTGCGCGATATAGCCGTCGATGTCGCTGGCGCTGGGCACCGGCACGTTCTTCGTCACCTGCTGGCCGAGCATGTTGATCATCAGCTCGTCATTCACCCGGCGCTGCTGCTGGAGGAATTCCGGGTCCTTGTCGATGCCGCGGTCGCGCGCCTGCTGGACCAGCAGCTTGCGGTTGACCAGGCTCTGCAACGCCGCCGCGCGGATCGCATCCTTGTCGGCCCCCGCCGGTGCGTTCTTCAGCTCGCCGTTCAGTTCGGACAGCGACACCTCCTCGCCGTTCACCACCGCGACGACCTGACCGGTGGCGGAGCGCTTGCATCCTGTCACCGCGATCGCCGATGCCATGAGCACGATCGTTAACGCTTTGGATCGCATAACTGTCTTTCACTCCTAACGAACGTCCACTAACCGGATCAGGCTGGCCCGCCGGACAGGCGGGCTCCCGTACGTACCGCCAGGGGCGGATATTTGGAAGGAACCACGTGATGCAGACTATCTATGATTGGGTCACGGTCGCCTTCTTCGCCGGGCTGGTCGTGCTGCTGCTGCAACGTTCGGTCGGGCCCGAAGAGAAGCAGGATTCGATGCTTCACTATATCGTCCCGGCCGGCGGCTGCGCCGTCACCAACTATCTGGGCAACGAAGGCTATCATGCCTTCGCGATTCTCGTCTTCGTGGGAATCCTCGCCTATACCTGGTATTTCCTGAAACCCTTCGCGCGGACCTGATCCGCACCGGCGGGCCGCCGATCCGGGGGGATCAGTGCGGCCCGATCAGCATTGCCCGCCCGGCCCGGCCCGAATCGGCGACCAGCGTCTGCACGAACCGGGTCAGCGTCGCCATCGCCTCGCCCCGGTCGTCCGAGATCACCGAGACGCGGGCGAGCAGCCCGTCGGGGATGAAGCCCTGCAGGTTCGCCTTCGCCATCATCAGCCGCTGGTCGAACCATTTGACCGGCATCGAATCGCCGATCCGGGTCCAGTACATCACATATTCGCGCCGCGCGCCGCGATCCGCCGCCAGGAAGCGGACGGGGATCGAGAAGCTATCGGTGATCGGCACCGTCGCGGCGCTGTTCTCGATGATCGAGAAGCCGGCGGCGGGATAGCAGACCTCGGGACGATGCACCTGCAAGCGCCCCTCCTGCACGCTGCTGTATGCCATCACCAGCATCACCGGATCGTCGCTGCCGTCGGTATAGACGCGGGTCAGCAACTGTTCGTACAGCGTACGCGACAGCTGGTCCTCGGGCGGCAGCACCAGCCCCGACTGGGTGGCGTAGCGCCAGGGTCCCAGCTGTTCCGGGATCAGCTTGCCGAACTGTTCCTCGCCGATCCGCGCGACGCTGCGCCGGGGCACGTACAGTTCGGACAGCGCCACCGTGCCGCCCACCGCCAGCCCGATGACGAGCTTGCGCCGCGACAGCAGGTCCGGCCTGCCCGAGCGTGCCGCCGCGCCCTCGGCGGTCAGGTCGTGGCCCAGGATCACCTTGTCCGCGCTCATGGCTTCATCAGCCCCGTACGATGCCCCACCGCGGTGAAGATCTTGTCGATCAGGAAGATCGTCAGCACCGACACCACGAACATGAACAGCCCCGCCGCCTCGTGCAGGAAACCCTGCGCCACCGCCTCGCCGGCATAATAGGTCAGCAGCACCAGGATCAGCACCCGCAGGAAATTGGCGAACACCGCGATGGGGAAGATCATCGCGATCAGCAGCAGCGTGTACCGCCAGCTCGCATTGTGGCGCAGATAGACGTAGAAACTGCCGATCGCGGTCAGGCTGATGAGCGAGTTGAGCCCGGCGCACGCGGCGGCGATCAGCAGTTCGAACTGCCCGATATAGATGCTGACGCCCGAGGTCGCGACCGGATAGCCCAGCCGGGCGAGCAGCCCCACCACCGTCTGCGAGATCACCAGCTTCACCGGCTGCGTGCCGATATCGACCACGGTCTGCGGGATCGGGATCAGGAACAGCGAGTACAGGATCGGGAACCACAGCACCGCCAGCGGCCGCCGTCCGCCCACCGCATAGAGGATCGCGATGAACGACAGGTACGCCGCCAGCCCGCGCACCTCGAGCAGCCCGGTGATCCGCGCCGCCGCATAGAGCATCAGGCAGGGGATGAGGAACAGCGCGGCCCGCCATGCCGCCGGCGGGGAAGCGACCGCCGCCGCCTGCCTGGCGCTGAGCGCGAAAATCCAGATCGCGGTGGCGAACACGATCGGGGCGTGCGCCGCCTGGTCGGTGCCCCAGCCGCGCGCCGCCAGGTCGAGCAGCGTCGGCCCGGCCAGCAGCGCCAGCCCCAGCCAGTAGATCGGGTGGCGGCGGAACGCGGTCCACAACGTCAGCGCGGTATCGCGCCATTCCTCCCGCCGCGACGGTCGGGGTGGCGGCGCCGCCATCCGGCTGTCGCCGGGTATCGCGGCGGACGGCGTCGCGCCGGTCCAGCCCGGTTCGGGAGACGCGCGATCGGGGGAAACGCTCAGGTCCATGATACCGGCAAGTCTAACCGCCAAAAGTTAAGGGCGAACCCCAGAAGATGCGGGCCGGGAAACGCAGGATCGGCCCCGTCGGCCAGATGACGCCCGACCCGCCGGAAACGCCGGTCATGGCTGACAAGCACGCTGCTCCAACCGCATCGCTGTACGGCGACGGCGCGGTTTTGGCAACCGGCACCCCCGCCCCGTCCGGCGTTGAACCCGCGATGTACGAGCCCCGACGGCCGCCCTGAGAACCGGCAGGGCGGCAACCGACGGGGGCAGGGCGAGCATGACCGGACGCGGGGTCGGCGCGAATCGACGCATCGGGCCGATATTGGGGGGCTGGGCGATCCCGATGTCCCCGTTCCTGCTCTGGCGGACACCGACCTATCGCGGATTGATGGCGCTGGCCGCGCCGATCCGCCCGATGACGGCCGGCGCCCTGCATCTGCGACGCGAACGGCTGCGCCGCCGCCTGTACGGACGGGCCGGACCTCACGGCGTCGCCACGTCGCGAGTCATGCTGAACCGGCGATTATCCATAAGCGGAAGCCCGGCGTTCAGGGGTATCGGGGCAGGACGGCGGGCATGGTCCCATCCGTGTCCTTCAAATCCTTCGCGCTGGCGATGGCGGCACTGGGCCTCACCGGGATCGCACCCCCCGGCGGTGGCGCGCGGCCGGTGCCCGTGCCCGTGGCCGCCCCGTCGCCCGATGCCGCCGGGGCCGGTTCGCCCGCCCCGCTGACGCTGAAGCGCGCGCCCGACGGACTGTTCTACGTCACCGCCGCGGTCAACGGCGTGCCGGTGCGCTTCGTGATCGATACCGGCGCCAACGTCGTCGTGCTGACCAGGGCAGACGCCGCCGCGGCCGGCGTGACGGGG
>Ga0182213_1000107_pt1 | contig 13087 bp, 6 predicted proteins | sample G5R1MG_22_FD_128399 | JGI IMG/M metagenome (GOLD analysis project Ga0182213, IMG submission 128399) | Switchgrass phyllosphere microbial communities from Michigan, USA - G5R4_MAIN_03OCT2016_LD1 MG | ecosystem: Host-associated > Plants > Phyllosphere > Phylloplane/Leaf | place: USA: Michigan... | reverse complement strand
GGCGGCGGCGCGCGCGGAGAAGCTGGCGGACATCCAGGCGCGCTACACCGATGCGCCGTCGGCCGTGAAGAAGGGCGACGACGACAAGCGCGCGATCGACGAGTTCTTCGTGCGGATCAAGGATGGCACACGCACCGTCCTGGACAGCGTGAAGGTGGGCGAGAAAATCTTCACGAAGGCCGACGCGACGGCGGTGAAGGCGTCGATCGACGCGGGCGTGCGCAAGCCGATCAACGACACCATCCGCGATCAGGAGCGCGAGCTACAGATCAGCCAGCTCATCCTCGCCGGCCGCGCCGACGAAGCCGACCTGTTGCGCGAGAAGTATCGTCTGACGGACGCCGTCGGGGACGTCCAGGACGACGAGCTGAAGCGCATCCGCGCGAATCAAGCGGCGCAGCAACAGGTCAATGACGCGATCGAGGCGCGCGCCAAGCTGATCGACCTGAACGCGCGCGCTTACGGCTCGATCATCGGCAGTTTCCAGGACTTGATCGCCGATCCGAGCAAAATCGGCTCCACGCTGAAGAACCTGGCGGCACAGTTCCGCCAGCAGGCGACCGAGCGGTTGACGCTGAAGCTCTTTGGCGACCCGGAGAAGAAGTATCGCGATGAGATGACGCGCGGGCTCAACAGCAGCGCCAGCCAGCTCACGACGTCGGCGGGCGCCTTGTCGGGTTCGGCAACCGATATGAAGCTGGCGGCCGATGCGCTGACGAGCGCAGCCAGCGTGCTCGCGGGCGGCACCGGCTCCACCAGCCCGGCCGCCGCTGCAGGGCTTGTCGCGTCCGGCGGCGGCGCCGCGGCTGCGCTCTCCACGCCGACGCTCAACGTGGATATGGGCAAGCTCATGCAGGACACCGGCGTGACCATCGCCGGCGCCATCGCGGACGGCACGGAGGACATTGTCGTCGAAGCGCGCACCCGCGAGGAGAAGCCGCGCGAGGAGAAGAAGCCGCGCGATCTGAGCAAGATGTCAACGGAGGATCGCTGGAATGAGGTGGGGAAGGAGCTGGCCGGCAAGGTGTTCGGTCCCAACAGCATCCTCACGAAAGCGGCTGGGAAGCTCGGCACCTTCACGTCGGGCGCGGGCACCGGGCTCGCGGCGCAATCGCTGCTCGGCATTGGTGGCAAGGGCGGCGGCGCGCAGATCGGCGCGGCGATCGGCGGCGGCTTGGGTAAGACGATCCTGGGCGGCACGGGTGGACTAATCTCGAAGGGGCTGACGTCTATTTCGTCCAGCCTGGGTCAATTCGCCGGTCCGCTCGGCGCAATCGCTGGAAGCGTTGTGGGCTCCGTCATCGGCGGCCTGTTCCGCAAGGCGCCGAAGAGCAACGCGACCGTGAGCAACGGCAACGTCAGCGCGACCGGCAGCAGCTCCAGCCTGAAGAAGCAGGCCGCGGGGCTCGGCGCCGACGTGTCCGGTGGCGTGTCGAAGATCGCGGAAGCGCTCGGCGGCAAGGTGGGCAACTATCAGGTGTCGATCGGCACGTATGACGGTGACTATCGCGTCAGCACCAGCGGCCAGACGGGCGAGCTGTCGTTCGGCAAAAAGAACAAGAACAAGGCCACGCTCGTCGATTTCGGCGAGGATCAGCAGGGGGCGGTCAAGTTCGCGATCTTGGACGCGTTGAAGGACGGCGCGATCAACGGCATCCGCGAGGGCGCCAAGCGATTGCTCCAGGCTGGCACGGACCTGGACGCGGCGCTGGAGAAGGCGTTGTCGTTTCAAAACGTCTTTATCGAGCTGAAGCAATACACCGATCCCGTCGGCGCCGCCGTCGATGCGCTGAACCTCCAGTTCACTAAGCTCATCGACATCTTCAACGAGGCGGGTGCATCGAGCGAGGAGTTCGCCGACCTTCAGAAGCTCTATGACTTGAAGCGCGCCGACGCGATCAAGCAAGCGACCGACGGCGCGCTGTCGAACATCAACGACTTCATCACGGGCCTCAAATCCGGGTCGGATAGCCCGCTGAGCAAGCGTACAGTGTACGACAACGCGAAGAAGGACGTGGACGCCTATCGCGCCGACCTGGCGGCCGGGAAAGCGGTCGACTCCGACAAGCTGCTCGACAGCCTATCGAAGCTCCAGGACGCGTCGGGCAACCTCAACGGATCGAGGAGCGAATTCTACACCGACTTCTACGACATCCTGGCGCTGGCGGAGAAGCAGAAGTCGAACCTGGAGGCGGCATCGAACGCCAATGGCACCATCCCGGGCTCGCCGTTCCCGGCGGCGGCACAGGCTGCGATGGACACCACCGCGAAGAACACCGCGGACATCGTCGCCACGCTGAAGGACGTGGGTGCGTCGATCGTCGGCGCCGTGCAGAACAGCAGCTCGGGCGCAGCGCCGGCGACGGAGAGCCGTTCGTACGGCGGCGGCGCGATCGGTTATCTGCCCGGCAGGCAGAACGTCCAGCTCGCCTAAATCGTGTATAGCCCGTCGCCTACGGAGGTGACGGGCTATGCGTGGAACGCTGATTTCGATTGACGCTTGGAACCGCTCGACCGCGTCGCGCCAGACGGTGCGCGTGGGAGCGGCATTGAACAGCACGACGCTGGGGGTGGGCGGATACACCTGGGAGCCGCGCCTGTCGCGCCGGCCGCGCCTGTCGATGCAGCTCGCCGATGATGACCTGACTGGCACGGTGCAGCTCGGCCAGGGCGAGTTCGCGCTGAACGCCGCCGCGCTGCGCTTCCCCGATAGCGCTGCGCCGATCGACCCAATGCAGCTCGATTGGATCGGCTCGACGCTGCGCATCTACAGCGGCGACGGCTACACGCTGTCGGACATGCGCCAGGAGTTCGCCGGCCGCGTCGTTGGCGGCGTGACCGACGCGACCACCGGCATCGCTCCGCTCACGATCGAGGTGGACAAGGCGATCGTGGACGTCGCGCTGCTGACGCAGACGTACGGCGGCGGCGGCGGCGCCGACGGCGATGTGGAGCTGCGCGGCAACTTCAAGCCGGCCGGGTTTGGTTCGCCGATCAATATCCGTCCCGTGCTCGTCAACGAGACGCTGAACATCTACCAGGTGGACGCGTACAACAACACCAAGTCGATCGCGGCCGTATTCGAGGACGCCGCGTCATTCGGCGCGTCCGCCGGCGACTATGCCACCTATGCCGCGCTCGCCGCGGCCACGGTGAAGGAAGGCCAGTGGGCCACCTGCATCGCTGAAGGGCTCTTCCGCCTTGGTGCTGATCCGACGGGCACCATCACCTGCGATCCTGTGTTCGGCGCCGACATGCCAGGCTCGATGATGATGCGCTGGCTGACGGTGCACGCCGGCATCGCGATCGGCCGCATCCGCGACGACACGTTCGATGCGTTGACCGCAGCCGTGAAGGCTGTGGCGGGCCAGGACCCCTACGTCGATTATTGGACGACGGAAGAGGGCAACATCCTGGAGCTGATGCAGCGAATGTGCGCGAGCTGCAACGCGGTGGTGCTGCTGCTGCTCGACGGCACGATCGCGGTATCTCGCGCGATCGGCGGTCCGGTCGTGATGACGCTCAACCGCCAGGGCGGCTCGCCCACTGTGACCGACTGGGCCGCCGGCGATCAGCCGCGACCGTGGTGGCGCATGCGCATGACGGCAGCGCGCTCCTACTACGTCAACAGCCCGGCCGAGATTGATTACGAAGACGACGTTCGTGACATGGGCGACTATTCGGCGTCGGAGACATATCGGCAGGGCATGGTCGCGCGCGGTTCTGACGGCGCGCGGTACATCTACAAGAACGCGACACCCAGCTCGGGCAACGCGCCGCCGAACGCTGCCTACTGGGACATCTACGAGGACGCGCCCGACGCCACGACAATCAAATATCCGTCGGGCTACACCCTGGCGCAGCTCGAGCCGGGCGAAAAGGGCGCGAACGTCACCGAAACGCGCGTGTCGTCGTCCATCACCGGGCAGGGCGCGTTCGCGACGCTGAACACCGCAGCATACGGCTCAGGCTACCTCACGGGCTTCGGACAACTCTCGCCGCTTAACAGCATCACGTTCGGCGGGAATTACCTGTTCGAGTCCGGCGGCATCCTCGCGACATTGAACGCTTTCAAGACGATCCTGGGCATCGCGTCGGGTATCAGTGGTCAGGGCGCGTTCGCGACGAAGGACAGCGTGGGCTACGGCTCATCGTTCCTCACCGGCTTTGGCGCGCTGTCGCCGCTCAACAACATCCTGTTCGGCAGCTCCTTCCTCCAGGAGAGCGCCGGCGTCAGCGCCACGCTCAGCAACTTCAAGACGATCTTGGGTGTCGCCGCGTCGATCACGGGTCAGGGCGGGCTCGCGACGAAGAGCATTATCGGCAACGGTGAGCTGGGGGCGAATGTCATCACGCTCGATAAGCTGGGCGCGATCGGCGACGTCACCAATCTGGCGGTGAACGGACGGCCGACGGCGAATAGCAACTGGGGGGGCACCAGCTTCATCGCCGACGATCCGACGAACGCTTACGGCGGTGCGCGCTTCGTGTTTAAGGGCGAAGCGGGTGCTAACACTCGCTACAATGGCAACAGCAACACCATCCCGCTAACGCCGGGCGAGAAGCTATTTATGGCGTGGATGGGTCGCGTAGATGCGGCCATCACAGCCGGCGCAGCTCGTCCGTATCTCCGCGTCAACAATAAGGACGGTGGGCAGATCGGAACGCCAAGCGTCGGACAGCTTCAGGTGGGTACGGCCGTCGGTTCATGGATTCAGTTCAGCGGCGAGATCACAATCCCCGACAACGCCGTCAGCGGCTACATGCAAATCAACTTCGGCAACACTGAGGGCGGCACCGCGTTCATCTCGGACATCGTGTTGCTGCGCAAAAACGCGGCGTCGCTGCTCGTCAATGCTGGCGTGCTTCAGCAGTATCTCGCCGGCAACGCGGTGCGCCTGGGTACGAACGTGGTGCGAGCCGACAACGCCACTGCCGTCACCGATGCGACCGCCATCACGTCGCTCGGCACCGCGTCGGGCATCGCGGGCCAAGGCGCTTTCGCCACCTTGAACAGCGCCGCCTACGGCAGCAACCTCCTCACCGGCTTCGGCGCGCTCGCGCCGCTCGCCGCGGTGACGTTCGGCAGCAACTTCCTGCTGGAGACGGCCGGCACGCCGGCGACGCTCGCCGCGTTCAAGACGATCCAGGGCACCGCCGCCGGCATCACCGGGCAAGGATCGTTGGCGACGAAGAGCACCGTCGGCAGCGGCGACCTGGGGGCAGGATCGGTCCTGCCGTCTCGGCTCGGCACCATTTCCGGCGGCAACAACGTGATCGCCGATCCGACGTTCTTGGACACCGGCTACTGGCAGCTCAACGGCGGCGGCGCGACGGTGGTGTTCGACACCGACGCCACCGCATGCGCGGCGTTGGGCGTGCAGAAAGCGATCAAGTGGACCGGCGATGACGCCACTGGCACCACAACCGCTTATCCGGGAGCGCCTGCCAATCGCGGACAATCGTTCCCGTGCACGGGCGGCGAGCTGCTCGTCATCTCGTTCGATTACTACGTCGCCGTGGCCGGTCCGGCAGGTACGGGGCAGCTCAAGCTCAACCTGGGCGTGCGCCGGCGTGATGGCTCGATGCAGTATTTCAGCGCCGGGGTGACGACGGGGGGCTTGGCGGCCGGCGCGAAGGGCGTGGCGACGCAGCGCGCGAAGCTGCCGGACGACGCGGTCGCGTACAGCGCTTACTTCGAGTGGCAGCTACAGCCCAACATCGCGCGCACTGGAACAGTTTACGCGGCGGCGCCATTCGTCGGCACCGCCAGTCGGCTCGGGTTCTCGCTCTTGCGCGAGGATGGCACGACGTCGCTGACGGACTCTACGGCAGTTACCTCACTTGGCACCGCGAGCGGTATCGCGGGACAGGGCGCGTTCGCGACGCTCAACAGTGCAGCATACGGATCGTCGCTGCTGACCGGCTTCGCCGCGCTCGCCGCGCAGCCTTCCGTCATGTTCGGCAGCTCGTTCCTCCTGGAGTCCGCTGGCACGTCGGCGACGTTGGCACGCTTCCGCACCGCTGACGGAACGGCCGCCGCGATCAGTGGGCAAGGCGCTTTCGCGACGATCAACTCCGCATCCTACGGTTCCGCCTTGCTCACCGGATTCGGCGGACTGGCTGGTGACAGCCTCGTCAAGCTGGGCAGCTCGGGAAAGACTTTCCGTGAAGACGGCACCACGCGCCTGACCGACGCCACCGCTGTGACGTCGTTGGGCACCGCCAGCGGCATTGCGGGGCAGGGTACGTTCGCGACGCAGAGCCAGCTCAACCTCGACAACGGCTCGTTCTTCGTACAGCCGGACCGCTTCGCTGGCTTGCGCAACGGCGACGGCCGCTACTTCCGCGCGGACTCGATCAACTTCGATTCCACCGACGGCTTTGGCGGCAACTATCAGAACCTCGCCAGCCTCCGCCCGGGCGAGGCGAACGCGAACGTGACGGAAAATCGCACCGCCAGCGCCATCTCGGGGCAGTCGGTGTTCGCCACGCTCATGTCGGGCACCAGCTTGGACAACAGCGTGTTCGGCATGCCGTCGCGCCTGGGTGCGTTCGATGGCCTGCTGAGCGCATCGAACATGGCCTATCGGAACAACGGGCTCGCCGTCGTTTCGGTGGACAGCTTGCGGCCAGCGCAGTTCGGCAGTGACGTGACAAGCACCAATGTGGCGGCGTCCATCACCGGGCAGGGCACGGGCGCGACGGCCAGCTCGCTCGCTGGGCTCAACGCGACGGAGGGTAGCAAGCTCGCCGGCATCCAGGATCGCGCTACCTATGGCGACAACCTTATCCCGGGCGCGCAAACTCTCGAGCCGACATTGTGGAACCTGAGCGGAGACGTGACACGGATCGTCGGCGCAACCGGCGAACCGGCGTTCTACTTCCGCATGGGCAATGGCGGGCGCGCGGCGGCGAACAACGGCGTGCACATGCCGATCAAAACGCCGGGCAGCAGGCACTTCATCGAAGTCACCGCGCGCGCGAACGGCGTGGGTGACACGCGCCTCATGCGGGTCGAGCTGAATTACAAGCGCGCGACTGGCAATGGCGTATATGCCGGCTTTGCGACGCGCACCGACAACACGTTTCAGATCGGGAGCACGACGTTCGCGCTCTATCGCATGTATTTCGACGTGCCGCTCGACTGGGTGTCGGTGTTGGTGGTGTTCACGTCAACGCAGAACGTGGCCGGCGCGTACGTCGATGTTGGCACTGTGTCGTTGAGCGCATCGCAGGCGGGATCGGATAGCACCGAAATCAACCCCAAGATGCTGACGATCGACCGCGGCTCAACTCGCGGCGAAAACCTGATCCGCAATTCGGATTATCGCGACCTAAGCCCCGTCACCGGGCTTCCGTCTCACGTTGTCAGCGTGAGCGGCACCACTCAGTTCGTGCCGCCGGCTGGAGCCGTCACCGGCTACTACGAGAACACGCAAACCGCGGGCAGCGATACGCTCGCCTTCAACGCGGGCTCGCCCGTACCCGTCAATGCCTTCAGCACCGATTGGCCCATCTTCGAGGCAGGACAGAAGGTGTTTGCATCGGCTGAGGTAGCGACGTCGGGCGCGCGGCGTGTGCAGCTCGTAGCGCGCGCATGGACGGCCGCGGGCGCGGCGGCGTCGCCGGTCGTCATCCTGGACTTCACCGTTGATACCGCTGGCGCGTGGGTGGTGCGGAAGGCGGCGCCTTACACGATGCCAGCCGGGTACGTGTACCTGCAATTCTACATGGTGCTCTTCACGACCGTCGGCACGTACACGCGTGTGCGCAACGTCCGCCTCGCTCGCGTTGAAGATGCTGCGACGCTCGGCGCCGACGCCAACACCAACATCATCGACGGCGGCAACGGCAACGTGCTGCTGACACGCACCCAGCTCGTCACCGCGCTTGGCGTGGCGCAGGCGGTCACAGGGCAGGGCGCGCTCGCGACGAGCACACTGACGGCCGCGCAGGTGACGAACACGGCGATCAGCATCTCCGCCGCGGGTGTGCTGAGCGGCGCAGGCGGCGGCACCGTCACCTATGCTGGCGTCGGTGGTAAAGCGTTGGGGCTCCAGGACCGCATCTATTACGGGCAATCCTACTTGTACGAGGAGTCCAGCTTCTCGACGATCGCGACCCTCGCCAATTTCAAGACGAGCGCGGGTACCGCGGCGGCTATCGCAGGGCAGGGCGCCTTGGCGACGAAGAGCACGGCGGATTACGGGACGGACGTGACGGGTGCGGGCAAGCCCGACACCTATCGCATCATGGCGCGAGGTAACGCCGTTTCGTCGCCGCCTGCGGGCTTTGTTGTGGGATTGACCCGAGGCGATGGTAGCGGCGTGTGGACGTTCTACGCCCGCAGCTACAGCGTCGTGTGGTACGATCGCGCGGCGAAGACGTGGAATGGTCGCAATTTCGACGTGTACGGCAGCAGTCAGGACTACGGGTTCGGCACCGGCGACGCCAATACCGGCCCGACCGCGATGGCAACGTATCTGAATAATATCGCGGCAGGTTCTCCCGTCGTCGTCTATTCCTCCGACGAGCCCCGAACAAACAGGATGAACGGCGGCCTGCCCGCGGCGATGTATCGGTGTGGCGCAAGTCGCTCGACGTTCGGCGCCGGCAACTGGCGTAATAACGGCGCCTATATTCTGATTGGGATGGCTGGCGCTGGGGAGGGTAACGCCTCATCCGAGCTATATTACGACGCCGGCGCGGACGGGAGCCCGGCGTCGTTTCAAATGGCGGCGTTCAACATGGTCGACGGTCGCATCCCGGCCGGCGCGCGCGCGATCAACACCGCGGACGAGCTGGCGTACAGCAACGGCGTCACGGTTGGCGCGCGTCAACCGCAGGAAGCCGGCGCGAACATCACGGAGAATCGCACCGCGTCGGCGATTGCTGGGCAGGCGTGGGCGGCAACCAGCGGCACTCAAGATCGAGCTGACAATCAGCGCGTCGCAGTGGGCAGCAACGGTTTGATCGACACGGAGTTCGCGCAGGGCAACGCGCTGTGGCAACCGATTTGGGCCGGCAGCAGCGGGGCTCCGGTGGTGCAGCGCGGCGTCAACTTCCAAGCCGATGCGAACAACAAGTTCTACGGCGCCAATTCAGTGCTGTGGATGCTGGCGCAAGGCACGCCGACGTCGGGCACCGCAACCGAGCTGGCAGCGTCAGGGCCAAGCGAGGACCCGCGCTACTTCGTTCCTGTTCGCCCGGGCGACAACGTCTATGCCTCCGCATATCTGGCGGCCCACCGTTCTCAGGGCCAGGTCAACATCCATTGGTATAATGCTGCTGGCTCGTACCTCACGGAGAACGCGTGGGACGGCGGCAAACAGGACGGCGGCCAGAACGGCGATCCAGTCAATTTCGACAGGATCGGCGGGTTCATCACGGCGCCGACGAACGCGGCGTTCGCGTGCTTGCGCATCCGGCACAAATACACCGGCGGGCAAGGGCCGTACCTGTTCGCGATGCGTCCGCAGATCACGGTTTGCGCACCAGGCCAGACGACGCCGCCGCCCTACGTGCCCGGCAATGGCGACAAGCGCGCCGATCGGACCGGCGGCAACACGGCGGCGGGTATTGCGGGGCAGGGGGCGTTCGCCACCATGAACAGCGCGGCGTTCGGATCGCCGCAGCTCACGGGGTTTGGCAACATCGCCGGCTTGGGCAACATCACGTTCGGCGACGACTATCTGCTCGAGACGGCAGGCACACGCGCTACGAACGCGAATTACAAGACGATCGTGGGCACGTCTGCTGGCATCACGGGCCAAGGTTCATTCGCCACCAAGTCCGTCGTGTCGATGAACAGCAACGACATCGTCGATCGCTATGCGAGCAACCTGTTCTACGGAAGTGATGGCGCCAACACCGGATCAGTCCAGTCGCTTCGGCCGGGCGAAGCTGGCGCCAACATCACAGAGAACCGCACCGCGTCAGCGATCAGCGGTCAAGGTGCCTTCGCGACAGTGCAGCAGATCACCCGCGCGAACATCTTCCAGCAGTCGCTCTTCTCGTTGAACGCCTTCAGCCTGGGCTACACCGTGACGCGCGAGGACGGCACGACGAAGGTTACCGAGAGCATGGCGATCACGTCGCTCGGTATCGCCAGCGCTGTGACCAACCAGGGCTCGCTCGCCACCATGAGCAGCGTCAGCACTGGGCAGATTGGCGCGAACGCGGTGACGGCGCCGGCGTGGATGGCCGTCGATTATGGGGGCGGCATGGGCAGCTTCCCCCTCAACACCTGGACGGACTATGATACGGCGACCGGCGGCGGCGGCGGTGGTGTTGGCGGCGGCAGCGGCGGCGGTGGTGGCGGCACAACGAGGAACGTGAACCTGGCATGACAGTCTTAGCGGTCAACATCGACGTTCAGCAGGGCGGCACCACTGAGGTGAAGCTGAGCTTCGAGTCTCAGCAGAGCGGGTCCAGCACCGATCGCGCGTCGTTCCGCATCGTGCGCCGAATGTCGGGGCAGTCGGACTTCGCGTTACCCACACAGCCACAATTCGCGATGGGCAACCAGCGCGACATTCGGAGCTGGACGTTCATCGCCGTCAACCTGCCTGCCACCGGCACCGCTGCGTACATCTTGCAGATCATGCGCCTCAACGGAGCTGGCACGTTCTACGCGATGGCGCTGGTGGCAAATCACTATCGCCGGTAGAAGATCGCAAGCCGCGGGCTCAACGAAGGAGGACATCATGGCTGAAATCACGACGATCACGGACATCACCAGCGCGCGCCGCGTCATGCGGCGGTATCTCGCGCACGCCGACGGGCAGCTCCCGCAGGACACGTTCGAGCAACTGGAGAAGCTGGTGGACTCGCCGTCGCCGGTGGATGGCATCTGCCGCACCGCCGAGCTGCTGTACGCGCGCAGCAACGAGCTCGACGACGAGGGCCGTGTCGCGTGCGCGCAGCTCGCCAGCTTCGCTGCGACCAACTTCTGGCAGGGCATGGGCGACGCCAATCGTGGCGGCTTGATCGCACAAGCGATGAACCGCGAGATGGGCGGCAAGGCGATGCCCGGTCAACCTCGTCCGCAGAAGCAAGCCGACGATCCCAAGCCGGACGCCGGCTTCGTGCGTGAAGCGACCGAGGCCGCGACCGAGGACGCTCCCGCGGCGCCGGCCGATGGTGACACCGCCGCCGCGAGCTGATAGCTCGGCGATGCGATGGGTGTGATCGCAGGGGGCGGCGGCGGATTGCAACGTCGTCGCCCCTTTCCACACCGGACCTTTCCTCGCATACCGCTCTCGACGATCGAGGGAGCTGAACATGCGACGACTTCAAGACGACTGCGAATATATCGGCCGCGACATGCGCGAGCTGCACGCGATGGTGAAGGCCACCGGCGATGCTCGAATGCTTCGCGTCGCCGATCGCCTGCACAAGCGGCTGGAGCACGGCCTGGCCGATCATCTTCGCCCCGAGCATCCCGAGCTGAATTGGGACAGGATCGCGGGCAACACCACCGCGCCGGCGGCCGGCGAGATGACGACGCAGTCGGGCACGAAGCACGAACCCCCGAAAACGGCAGAGTAAGATGGACTGGGGGTGGAGCGCCATCTGGCTCATCGCGACGCTGCTGACGCTCCGCTTCGCCTGGCGCACGCCCGCGCGCAAGATCGCGTGGGCGCTCGTGGGCAACGTCCTGTTTTCGAACATCCTGGCGCTGTGGGTGCCAGCGGAGGGCACCGCCCTCGTTAACACCTTCGCCGAAATGGGCGTCTTCATCATGTGCGTGGCGATGACGATCCGGTGCTTTGGCGTCTCGATCGCAACGGCTGTGTGCTCGATCCTTTCTATGATCGTCGGCGTCGCGTATTCAGGCCACGCCGACGTCGCGCTCATCAACCGCTACGAGGAAATTACGAACACGATCCTGGGCGTTCAATGCCTGATCGTGGGGAACGTGGGGTTGTGGAGTGTGGTGGTCGATCGCGTTGTTCGTTTCTTCCGCTGGCGTGCTCTGCGCCGGCCTGCTCTTAACGCTCGTCGTCGGGTTCGGATGGCGCCCTGGCGCCGGGACTGACGCAGCGGAAACGCTGTCAGAGCGTTCCCCTCCTGATTAAAATGGGTTAGGCGTGGCGACGGGCAGAGGAGGCCCGGGAAGAGGTGCCCATGTCCGACGTCGCGCTAATTCATCTCATCAACGCCCTACGGCTCTTCGTCGCGATCGAGTGGGGCATCATCGGGGTTATGGGGGGGAAGGCGCTAGTGCGTGTCTTGCGTAGGGAAGAGCAAAGGGGCGACATGATCTGCACGTCGCTCGGCTTCATTGGGCTCGGGCTCATCATCTTCCAGTGGCAGGCGTTCGTCGGAGCGGTCCCGCCGCAACCCAACGAGTTCTTCGCGATAGCGCTGTTCTGTTTCGCCATCTCAGGCATCTTCTTTTTCGCGCAGCGCGTCGTTCACGCGCCGAAAGACCACCAGCGCTCGATCCTCATCACCCAAACGCTGGTGATGGTGACGTTGCTCGCTGCCGGCGCGCTGTCGTGACCCGGGAGTGGACACCCTAAATCCACTACGCGCGTTCCTCGCCTGGGCGGGGCTCGTATCGCTGGCGCTGGGCGCTGGCCTTATCGGAGCATACGGACGCGAACGCCACGAAGGACGCCGGCCGGACGCGAGCTGGTGGCTGACGCGGCTGTGCATCATGCCGTTCTTCGCGATCGTCGTGACTTTCTGCATCGACCAATTCACGATGTCGCGCCAGCAGACGGCGCTCCTGGCTTCGCTGTTGTCGATGTCGGGCTTCGAGGCGGTGCGCTTCATCCTGGAGCGCGCAACGAAGCGCGGCGAACAGATGATCGACGCGGTGTTGCCAATCGCGGCGACACCAAAGCCGTATCTGTCGAAGGTGGACACCGACGAGGCAGGGCGTGCGACCGCGCACGTCACGATTACCGATCCTGACAAGCCGGCGGCGAGCGGCGTTGGCGCGGCGCTGAGCGAAGTCTATACGTCCTCGGTCAAGGCGGAGATGCCGAGCGCGTTGGGCGACCTGGCGACCGAGCTGCACAAGATCGACGGAGTTCCTGGACATGGCGACGGCAACCACAGCGCGGATCAGGCG
>Ga0182213_1000106_pt1 | contig 13123 bp, 18 predicted proteins | sample G5R1MG_22_FD_128399 | JGI IMG/M metagenome (GOLD analysis project Ga0182213, IMG submission 128399) | Switchgrass phyllosphere microbial communities from Michigan, USA - G5R4_MAIN_03OCT2016_LD1 MG | ecosystem: Host-associated > Plants > Phyllosphere > Phylloplane/Leaf | place: USA: Michigan... | reverse complement strand
TGGTGTCGTCGCACCGCCTGTCTAGTTGGAGAACTACGCCCTGGCAGCGGCGAGTGCCCCTGTCCCGCCCGCCGCGCGCCTTGGCGTCCCTTCCGCGTCCCCGCTCCACTCCACCCCACCCGCGCCTCCGCCGCTCGCCTGGCGACATGCAGCGTGGCCAGAGTATGCAAATACCAGAGGCCGCGGATCCCAGCTTGCATGACTTACGGCGGTCCGTGTACCCTCGCCGGCCCGGCCATGGTGCCCGTTGCCCGTGCCGGTGCATCGTCTCCGCTGCTCTCTGCCGAGCCCTGCAATGCGCTCTGCTTCTCCACGCTCCTCGACTCCACTCCGCCCTGCTAGCGTACTACAACAGACTGCTGACACGTCTCGAGTCAGGGCACCGCGGCTGTGTGGGTGCCGAGATGCCTCGGCTCTAGTGAGCGTCACCTTGATATGCGCTCGGCGCCCGCATACCTCGCCCAGCACCCTCACCATGGCCGGCCAGGTGCGACAGCCCATTGATATCGCCGCCCTCCATCGCTACCTTACGGCTTATGTACCAGAGATCGTCATACCCGTCGAAGTCAAGCAGGTAGGGCTTCACGCACGCCGTTGCCACGTGCCGCGTTAACACTGGCTCCTGCACAGTTTGGCTATGGCCAGTCGAATCCGACCTACCAACTGACCGACCAGACGGGCGCGAAATACGTTCTGAGGAAGAAGCCTCCGGGCCAACTACTCTCCAAGGCACGTTGCATGCTGCTGCCCGCATCCAAGCTCTCTTCGCTGACCTTGCCACCCGGACAGACCGCCCACAAGGTCGACCGCGAGTACCGCATCATCCATGCACTCGAGCACACCGACGTTCCCGTCCCCAGGGCGCTCTCGCTGTGTCAAGATGAAAGCGTCCTTGGCAGCGACTTCTATATCATGGACTTCCTCGACGGCCGCATCTTCGAGGATCCCGCCCTCCCAGGCGTGACCGCCGAGGAACGAACTGCCATGTACGCTGCTCTCACTGCTATTCCCCTCACGCTACCAACACGAACAATCACTGATGCATTCATCCCAGGTGGCGCTCGGCCATCACCACGCTCGCCAAATTCCACCGCGTCGTCCCCTCGGACGTCGGCCTCGCCTCCTATGGCAAGCCCTCGGGCTTCTACAACCGACAACTCACCACCTTCCACACAATCTCGCAGTCGCAGGCCTCGACCAAAGACAAAGAAACAGGCGAAGCTGTTGGCAAGATTCCCCATCAAGACGACATGGTCGCCTTCTTTCAGGACAGCAGTACCCAGCCCCAAGACCGCGCCACTTTTGTCCACGGCGACTACAAAATCGACAATGTCGTCTTCCACAAGACCGAGCCGCGTGTCATTGGCATCTTGGACTGGGAAATGAGCACCATCGGACACCCGTTATCTGATCTCAACAACCTGCTGGCTCCCTTTGTTGTCGCCTCGTCTCCCCGGAGACAGTCGGTCAGACGCGCCTTTTCGGTATTTGAGCCTGGGGCTTCGTCCGGTCTGCCCACCCAGGCACAGCTGATCGACTGGTATGCCGACATCGCCGGCTGGGATCCGCGGCCTTCTATCACGTGGGGTCATGCGTTCAACATGTACCGCAGTGCCATCATTATGCAGGGCATTGCCGCCAGGTATGCGCGCAGACAGGCGAGTAGTTCGCAGGCGCACGAGTATGGCAAGATGTTCGGGTCGTTTGCCGAAATCGGATGGGACCTGGTGCAGCAGTATAAAAAAGGACCTGAAAAGGCCAAGTTGTAGTTGAGGTTGTAGTCAATGGACGAGGCCTCGCGAGTGTCGACATGCATTTTTCTATATCGTTCATTTCGCATTCCGCGCATCAGTTAGTAGAAGCTGAAGTTGGACTTGGGTGAGCTTATTGTGATTACATCAAATACACAGTATATTACTGCATTTCAACATCGCCTTTGGATCAGCTGTGACATGAATTAGGCCAAACTCGCGTTTGCTCATACTCCATCTCATTGAACAGGCGAGAGTACTGATAGTCGTAAGGTTTCATTCGCCATGCCGCCGTTTTTCTCTACGCGACCTTCCCCCTCCATCCCATCAGCCGAATCGTGCGCCAATAGAGTATGGAATGGTCAGCAAGTGGCCATATCAATGGTAAAACCTGAATTCTGAATGACCCATGAATTGCAGCCGTCGGCTTCTTGGTTGGCCGTCGAAAGTGGCCGAGCGGGCTCTCACGCGCCTGAAGACGTGTACTCATGAATATATGCGCCGAAACACCTGTTGCGCCGTCGAATCCCAATGCTGCCCAAAGCTAGCCTCTTTGCCTCTGAACCGTGCAACATCGCGTGGTGTACAGCCTGGTTTGCACCCTTGGCTTTTATCGTCCAATCTTCGGTACGTCCTGGTTGATGCGGTCCAATGCCTAGGGAGCTTGTCAGTGATCATGAGATAGGCACAGATCAGGCCTTCTTACTTCCAGCATGACCACCGCGTTTCCACGAATGACTACCATGCCTATCCGGGTTTTCTCCCCCCCCGCTTTCTCTTCCAAAGCCTCGTCAAGGACGATGTTCAAGTAAACCTCGGTACAGTTAGTATTGCGCATAGCCGCGACGGAACCGGGCTACGCACATCATAGCCTCGCAGAACACCCATGACCTTGCGGCTTCCATTCAGCTGTACGAGAACCCTCTTCTCGAGGTACTGGAAACGGTCAGACGGGAGCAGGTATAGATGGCGTGGGGCACGTACCTTCTTCAGCTCGGGCTGTGCCTGAGGCATTTTGGCAATCGGGGGCCAGCTGAGAGCGCGAGCAAGGGTGTCGCGATTCAAGGAAACGGGTTTCAAGAGGCTGCAGTCGTGACGTTGGGGAGTAGATTTGCGTGCCCGTGAAGTGGTGTTAGGAATCAGAGGTGCGCGGATATGCGGCATGGCTTTTCGATTCCCGGCGCACGGCGGCCCGTGCGCCAAAGTAGCTAGGCAGATGAGCGCAGCGGCCGGCTCGCTCGCGACCAACTTTTATGTCCACGTGTAAACGTTCATCATTGCCCCCGAGAGCGTTCAAGAATTCTGTTAAAACCACCCAAACATGAAGAGGTCGGGCTCGAACCGCGTGGCGCGCAAGATAGGCTCCTACGATGACGACGACAACGACCAAGCATCCGCTGAGAGCGGCCATAGCTCTCCGAATGAAACACAGAAGCCAGCAGGTTAGTCTACACTTTCTCGCGCATACACGTTGTTCTGACTGTACTAGGCCTTTCGTGCTGACTGATCTTGTAGTTGTCAAGCGTCCTGTATTTGGAAAGGCAAGGAAGCGCTCATCGTTGCGCATCTCCTTCGGTCCGGGCGAGGACGCGCATCCAGGCGACGAGTCCAGCGAGGCAGCAGTCGTGACACCCAAGAAGTCGAATCTGAGCCGTATAGCTCTGGAGAAGAGTGCACGATTGCGCGCGCAGTCACCTCTTGTGCCCGAGGCCTCCCGTCCCACAGAATACAGCAAAGACTACATTGCAGAGCTACGTAACTCGACGCCGTCGACACCCAGAGATGTAGCGGTATCTGCACAGGACAACGAAGAATCGCGTGCCCTTGATATTGCGTCCAAGTTTGGTTCACCTGCGCCCGAGGCTCCGTCTCTGATACCGACACAAGCCGAGATTCAAGAAAAGAAGGCCAGAAGGAGGCGTTTGGCGCAGGAAGATGCCGCTTACGACGACGAAGACCGGCCATGGGCATCTGACGACGAAGGAGAGGACGAGTTCAGGCAGAGGAGAAACGAAATATCCTTGCGGCCACAGGCGAAATATGCAGAGACACGGCTGGTACATGACGATGAAGATATTGCAGAGGGCTTCGACGCCTTCGTTGAAGATGGCAAGATTTCGCTTGGCCGCAAGTCGGAGAAGGAGGCGCAACGGATACGGCGTGCAGAGATGGCCGAGCTCATTCATGAAGCGGAAGGTGGTTCTGACGACGATGAGTCGGACGATTCGGACGAAGAGAGAAATATGGCGTTTGCGGCCGCTCAAGCACGCGCCGGCAGGTACGGACAGCCGATCAAGGACGCAGACGACGGCTCGACGACGCCTCCGCGCATAGCGCCCCTACCAGATCTCAACGAAATTTTGGAGGGCCTCTTCTCCGATATTCAAGAAAAGCAGCAGCGCAAACAGTGCATTCTTCAAAAGCTACAGGAGCTGACGGATGATCATGCCAGGATTGAGGAGCGTAAAAGGTATCTGCAAGAGCAGTTGCAAAAGACGGGCGATGAGTATGAAAAGCTGCGCCAAGAAGCAGGTTTACCTGAACTACCGACGAGTGGTAATGAAGGTCGTTTACTGACAGAGCGCGGCCTTGACAGCCTGGGAACCACACCTCTCGCTGGACGCTCGGGTGCGGAGTCAGATGAGGAGTAATGGCAGTAGATTCCAGGGCAAGCGCCTAGCAAAGGGCCTCTCGGCCCAGCAATACTATGGCCACCCAGCCTGCTTGTTGCTTAGCGCCCCAGCCTATGACACGAATCTTTGAGCGCCCTTTTGCCCCCAGTGCCACGCCAATGCTGTCTTGTACAACTCATGCCGTCGTCGGTTGTCGGTCCCATGCGCCGACTCACTTGTTCGCATCCAGTTCCGCCCACGCCTGCTTGATCTTTTCTCTCTTTTCCTTGGCCGCCTCGCGATTCAGTCTCGTGCGTTCAAGGCGTAGTCCGCGCAGACACATGTTGACCTTGTACTTTGCTTCGCTGCAGTTGCCAGTGACTTTCCACAGGAAGCCGCGCGCATGGCATTCCTCGAGGGCGGCCACGACCTCTGCACAGCCTGGCGACGGCGTTAGCAGTGTGCTCGTGTTGCTCGTGGGCAGGTGGGTGGAGCGCACTCTTTTGCACTTGCTCGGTGTGGAGATGGGGATGCATCTGGAGGAGACGTGGACTTGATCAAGTGAGGGCTGCCAAGGGGAGAGCTGTGGCATTCGGCAGCTACATGTAGCGTACACGTATGGCGGGGGGCGTGGCGATGGCGTGGACTGGTGTTGTCGATGCTGGTGCTGGGTGCATGGATCGTTCCGACACCGACAAATCGGGAAGTCACAGGATTTCGTGAATCAGCGTCCAAGCGCGGTCCTAGGTCACTAAGAAACCAACTCTCTCGTCACCTCCGCGTTCCCCGCAACCGCGACTGGGCAACCCAGCGGACAAGGACGTATCCGACTCAACGCGCAAGATGGCGTCACAAGCACAGCTGCAGAAGCAGCAAGGTGAGCCGGCCGTCTGTGCCTTGCGCTACCAGACGTTTCGCGGGCTCATCAGTGTTTCTCCAGAACTACAAACCACCTATCAGACCTACAAGAACACGCTGCAAACAATCGCCTCGAAAATCGGCGACATTGAGCAGGAAACCGAAGAGCACAAGTACGCGAGACAATCTGCCATGGTCCGGAAGCGTCGTTGACGCTGCTAGACTCGTACTGGAGACACTGAGTCCACTGCCGGGGGACCGCAAATGCTTCCGGATGATCAATGGCGTGTTGACGGAGCGGACGGTCAAGGAGGTTGTGCCCATTCTGCAGACAAATTCCGAGGGGCTGAAGAAGGCGCTGGAAGAGTTGGTGAAGCAGTACAAGTCGAAGCAGGACGAGATGGAGAAGTGGAAGGTATGGTGCCACGTCTATGGAGCTTTGGGCGTAGACGAGACTGACCGCGACGCCTACAGAAGAAGAACAATGTGCAGGTTGTGCAGCAGCCGGGCCAATAGCTGCTTGCCATGGGGGGGCCGATGCGATGCAATGAGGCCATGAGGGTGAAGGTTGTCCCTCTGGGTGTGGGGGCACGTGGCCCGTGACGCTCTGTTGTCTGCACGCGTCGGGGCTGGTTCCAAATGATGACGCGCCGTCTGTATCGCGCGCTCATTGGCCAGGCTCCTCGTTTGAATACATACAATACGGTACAATACAATACAAACATTGCATACCGTACATACAGTACACACCTCCACCCACCCACCCACCCACACACTCACTCACTCACCCACCCAGTCCACATCTCGTACTATCCCTAGCGCATGCCTACCCAGTACCTACATACCAGTCCTGACACGTGCATGCAGTCCTCCCCCTACACGCGGCGAGACACGCGTTGAACCGTCGCACAGTGCTGTCGGTGCCGTCTGCTCCACCGTCAATCCCTAGAGTACGAGACTAACTGTACGTACACAGCAGTACAACAAGCATCCACCTACTTGACTCCATACGCTACTATACCCGGCGGTAGCGCACCGTGTACATACGCTGTACATACGCTGTACACACTCACTCTACGCCTCGGCCTCGGGCTCCCTTGCGCGCGCGCGGCCGTCTCACCGCGCCCAAGGCCACCCACCTGCGACCGCCACCCCCCTCCCCCACCGCCGCCGTCCGTCGCCCGCCGCCCACCTGCTCCGCACAGCCCGTCGCTAGCTGCATTCGCCGGTGCTTCTGCATGCCGCTAGCCCCGCCCGCCCCCGTCACAGCCGCCGCCGCCGTTACACGACGGTTGCATCCTCGGCCGCCAAGCGTCGTCGCTGTCTACGCCGTGACGTGGACGCCAACGAATTATCCGCCAGCGCATCCCCTCCGCCGCCGCCACCCGTCGCAGTCCGTCGCAGCAGCCAGCCGATAACATGTCGGCCACTCCCCCCAACAAGGACCGTGTGGAACCAGCCGCGTCGCCTGACGAAGAACCCATGGACCGGAACGCTGAGGAGACACAAGCACAAGGACACGGGTACGAGTTCGAAGTCAAGGAACAGGACCGATGGCTTCCAATCGCCAATGGTACGTCTGCCCTCCTTGCCTCGTGCCCTCGTTTTGATTTGTGCACCCCGTCCCTCCCGCCTGCACGTCGACGCTTTCTCCCCCGGCATCGCTGGATGCCCACATACCCTCCCTCCGCGCGCCTCTGCGTCGAATCGCGCATCGCTGCGACGGCTGCCAGCCAGTCAGAGTCCCCGCGTGCCTGAGTATCCGCCGCCGTGCAGCCTGCCTACCAACATGTCGTCCTCTTCTCCCCACTTGTCGTCCTCCCCGCCCCATGCCACCTCCCATGGTGCCATCGCAAACGTCGCCTCGGATGCTAACATTCGCAACTTTGCCCCAGTGGCCCGTATCATGAAGCTGGCGCTTCCCGAGAATGCCAAGATCGCCAAAGAGGCAAAGGAGTGTATGCAGGAGTGCGTCAGCGAGTTTATTTCCTTCATCACGAGCGAAGGCATGTCTTCCCGGTTCCGAGCAGCCCCCGCGCCTGCTGCCTCCGAAACTGACGTTTTCATCCACAGCCTCCGAAAAATGCCAGCAAGAAAAGCGCAAGACGGTCAACGGCGAGGACATTTTGTTTGCCATGACCTCGCTGGGCTTCGAGAACTACTCCGAGGCCCTCAAGATCTACCTATCTCGCTACCGGGAGGTAAGCTGCCAACTTTCCTTGCCCTTGCCCTCCCCTCCCCTCCCCTGACCTCTGTTGCCTCCACTTGGCGAAATCGTTTATCTGAACTATTGGTATTGATTGGTGGTACGAGACCCTCCTCGCAAATCAGAACAAACCTACCGGGCAGTTTGCACCCGGGACCACCGCGCCCAACGCAGGCGCAGAGAACCAACAGCATGTACTGAGCGGCGATTCCGAAATGGCCGAAGACGGCGGCGCAGCATTCGGATATACGGTTCACAACGGAAACGGCTCTGCCGACTACTAGCCCAGTCGACCTTGGTTGGCTTACCCAGGATCTGCAGGCCATGTCGGAATCCTCCAAGAACCTCTTTGTATCAAAAGGGCCACCAGATGAAGGCATGGCTATGCCACGCAGTAAACAGGCTGGAGCTCATCGGGAGCTTTACATATCCAAGTTGCACCAGGGGCACATTTAATGCTTTCAGCACATGGGGGATCATTTACCGGAACATGTATTTGGCAATTTCTTATTACGGAAATATACAGTTGAATAATGGAGGAGACACGGACACATGGAGACGACTATGCTTTCCTGTTCTTCTTGATCAGAACCTTGGAGTAGATCGGCCAGCAGCTCACACGAGCTTCACAACACTCATTGCGCTTAGGACATTGCAGAATTTCCATGCATGCTGTGAAGATTGTGGCCTTGGATCTACGTTGCGGTCGCCTTCCTCCTTACCAATAGCTCACTGAGTGGAATCTCATCCTCTTGCTCATCATAAAATTCCACGTCTTCGTCAACCCCGAAGTCTTTCAGCCGCTCTCCTTCCGAATTGCGCCACCCTTCCTCGCCTTCGCTCACGCCATCGTCGCGATCGCATCTGACTACATGGACTTCTTCTTCAGCATCACTGACATCCTCCCCATATCCTGCATCTTCATCCTCATCAGAGCCTACCACCTCCTCCCTTCCCTCCCAAGCCCCAAGTCTGTCCACAAACGGCTGTCGTCTCCTCACCTGATCCTCAGCCTGCCGTCTCTTGAAAGCAGCAACCGCATCCTCCTCTGACAGCGTCGAATTCTGGAAGGTAAACGCATCCGCATTCACCGCCTTTGCGTGTCGCCTATAGGTCCTATCGGGATCAGGCGGCGGCCAGGTCGTGCCCTCGTCCTCGAACCCATTGACCTCCCAGTACAACCCGCTACGCAAGCTGGGCGTAGCAGCAAAGGGGTTAAGCCAGGAGATTGGATTTGCCGAGCCCATGGCCTGGACGACATTGGCCCAGATTCCAATGTCGTAAGGGAACTCCTGGCGCTTGATGCGTACCGGCTTGCCGTCTGCGTCGTCGAGGTATCCGCCGAAATGGCGGGCGCGCCGCAACAGCGTGCGATGGCGCTCCATCTCCCAGCCCTCGATGGTCGTCATGTTGACGGCGAGACACCAGAGGTTGCGCAGGCAGAGGATGCCCAGGGCGAACAGCGTGAGCGTGTTGGCGACGAGGGTGAGGAAGAGGTGGGAGAGTTGCAGCGGCGACGGGCCTAGGTAGGCGGGCATGTCGCGTGTGGACCAGAGGTGGGACAGCCGCGTGAAGAGGAAGTATTCCAGCAGGGCCAGGCCGAGCGACGTGTAGACGAGGAAGCGAAGAAAGTGGGGGAATGTGGTGTGGGACACGCAATTGGAGGTCCAGGGGCAGTGGTGGTCCATTTTGGGTATGCATCTGGTGGTGGGAAGGTAGATTAGCGCAAAGAAACATCTTCATGGAGAAGGTAAATCAAGCACGACCGACGACCAAGGCTAGCTACCTTTTGCATTCTTTACAATGATGCGCTCGGGGTGGCTTCGCAGCATCGCATTTCCGACACCATTTCCTACTCGTGGCCGCCACGGCCTCTTTGTCGTGCAGCACAAGCGCCCCCTGGTTTCCACGCTCGAGCAGCTCCGCCCAGTCCTTGGGGATATTCCCCGGGTCCACAAATACGCTTCGCGTGTAAGTAATCCAAATCAGGATGAGTATGAGGTTGGAAGCGATGATTTCTCGCTGGGTCAAGGGAGCTGGTTCAAGGTGGGTTAGTAGCCATTGGGATGGATAGCCGAGGAAGAAGATGAGGAAATATACAGAGGGTACGGCGAGTTGGGACAGTTCCATGCTTGGCTGAGGTTGGCAATGCGATTGGAGAGAACGTTGTGGTCGCTTTTGGGCGAGGGAGTGGGTACTCTGGAGACACGTGATTGGCCGAGCTTGGATACATGTCGGTACCTACTTACACCTACCTACCTGCTGTCTACTCCCATCCCATTACAATCACCGAGCTCCCTTTCTAATCTCTCCCCCCTGGCACTCCATTGCCGTAAAAAAAACGAGGGCTGGCAGGTTGCTTGTTCGTTGCAGGGCCATCATGGCCTTCCTCCCCGTATGGCCCGTCTATCTTCTCGTCCCGGCGTTGATTCTGTTGCATCTCCTCGCCTCGCCGTATACCAAGGTGGAAGAATCGTTCAATGTGCAAGCTATCCACGATATACTGATCCACGGCATACCGACTGAAAATGCTGATCAGTTTCTGTCGGCCAACTACGATCATGTCTCGTTTCCGGGGAGCGTACCGCGCACATTTGCTGGCGCATTGGTCTTGAGCGGATTGTCACGGCCGCTGGTTGGGTTCGTGGGAGATACTGCACAGCTGCAATTACTTGGTTAGTCTGGCGGTCATGGGGAGTTTGCACCCAAGGGACTGACGATATGGATAGCCAGAGCGGTACTTGGTATGCTCAATGCAGCTGCGCTCGTGGCCTTTGGCCGCAGCGTGCAGCTACCTGGAGCCTTTGGGTCTACTGCGGGCATCTGGTACGCTCTGTTCCAAGCCAGTCAGTTTCATGTCATATACTATGCGTCACGAACGTTACCGAACATGTTCGCCTTCGTATTTAGTAAGCATGCTTGCTTGCTTAAGGCTGCGATCCTTGACTGACATTGTGCCAGGCAATTTGGCACTGCGTAGTCTACTGACAGCGTACGTTTCTTCGTGGAGCCGTGAAGACGCACTCAGGTACCAACGACTGTGCTTGTATCTACTAACAGTAGCCGGTGTCGTCTTCCGTTCTGAGCTGGTGCTCCTCGTTGGCACCATCACCCTGTATCTTCTCATCATGAACAGGACCTCAATTATCCGCGTCATCATTCCCGCTGGCCTGGGCGGTCTGATGATTGGTCTACTATGCACGATACCCTTGGATTCGTTCTTCTGGCAGTCTTTTCCGTTGTGGCCCGAATGGACTGCATTCTACTACAATACTATCCAAGGGCATTCGGCCGATTGGGGTGTCCTGCCATGGCACTACTATTTTATAAATGCACTTCCACGGCTCCTGCTCAATCCTGCGACCTATTTACTTTGCATTCCGGTTGCTCTTCTAAACGTAGCAACCCGGCAACGGAGTCTAGACCTGCTCATCCCACTACTGGGCTTCGTGGCCTTGTACAGCTTCCTTCCTCATAAGGAGTGGCGGTTCATTCTCTACGTTGTTCCAGGCTTTACAGCTGTGGCCGCGGCCGGAGCTTCCTGGATTTGGAGCAGGAGGGGGAAGTCTGCCGTGTATTCAGTCCTTAGTCTGGTACTCGTAGGCTCCATTCTGCTGTCTTTTGCTACATCGGCTGCTCTGTTGGGCATTTCCAGCCTCAACTATCCCGGAGGAGAGGCACTTCGTGTCCTTCACAGTCTTGATCACACTCCGAAACAACACTCCGAGGTCTACTTTGACAATCTGGCCTGTCAAACAGGCGTCACGCGCTTCCTTGAGAGCCACAGTGGACCGCAGACTATCTATGACATGTTGGATTCACAAGCCAGTCGTCAAGAGAGAACTTGGGGATACGACAAGACCGACGATCCCAGCGTGCTACACGACCCTATGTTCTGGGCTAAATTCGACTATGTTCTGGCCGAGCACCCAGAAAAGGTCATTGGAAGCTGGGCTGTGGTCCACGTTGTGTATGGCTTTGGAGGCGTACGAGTACTAGGGCCTGGCGAGGAGAGCGGCTCTTCATCTGAACCTGTGTACGAGCAGAACGGAGCCGCTGCGTCAACGCCCGACTGGACGTCAAAAGTTGCGCAGATATGGCGTGTGCTCGAGGGACTGCTCAGGAATACGCTGTTGAGGGGCTACTGGGTCGAGATCGGAATGGAGCCACGGATCCATATACTACACAATCAGCTGAGAAAGCCATAGAGCAGGCTGGGCTGGAAGCATCATGTCCGGCGGACATGACGGACGTGACTGGATTACCCCGCCATACGCTAGAAATGCCCCACCATGGCGCTTTCTCGCGCGTTTGACCGCGACACCACGTGCTTTGCCTCCACGCCGCCCCACAGCACAGCACTTTGTCGACAGTTACGGTGCTTCCCTCTGCTCTTGATAACGGCTCGACAGATGACGACCATGTCCGCAGAAGCAGTACCCAGAAGCGTCATCTACTGCGGAGGTACGAGTGTTTGGCACAAGCCCCTTACGATGCTTGGCTAACAGCACGCAGTGTGCACTCTTCCACCCGAAGTAGGTACGGCTCAGGGAAGGGTCAGCAACGAAAAAAAGGCTAAGCAAATGGCCATAGTATTGCGAGTTTGGCGGCACGACGAAGAAGTGTGAAGAATGGCTCTCCAAGGAACATGCAGATCTACACAGCAAACTATACTCTGCAGGTACGCATGACAGAGCACATGTATCTTCCGGCCCCGTTGGGACAGAGGGCTGGCTCACCACGCAGTCACCAACCATGCTAATTCCCTCCTTAGAAGTACTCGAACAAAACATGTCGGCCCTCTCCGTCGACGCCCAGAAACGAGCCGAGAAGGATGCGCAAAAGAAGGCCGCAAAGGCCGCCACCGCCGAGGCGCGTGCAGCGGAGACGCGTGCCTCTTCCAAGGTTCTGATCAAGCGCATTGAGCGCAACAAGCGGAAATACGTCACGGCAGTCCAGGGACTCGAGGCATTTGGGCTCGATATTAAGAAGGTGGCCAAGGATTTTGGCAAGAAATTTGCAACGGGCTCCAGCGTGACGAAGATTCCGGGTGGTGGGGAGGAGATTACGGTGCAGGGCGACTTGAGCGACGATATTCTAGAATTCCTGGTGGACAAATACGAGGAGATTCCGGAGGATAACGTGGAGTTGGTTGAGGACAAGAAGAAGAAGAAGACGGAGGGGCAGGTTTGAGTGATAGGATGGAGATGGGCGGTAAAGAAGACGTGGCCGTGGAGAAGAGTCGACCAGGACGCTGGCATGTGAGAGCAATTGCCCGATGCCTGGTCGCTGGCATTACAGACTCCGGAGGGACGAGTGGTGTCGGCGCCACAGGGCCTGTTGTGTCTGCATGGCGCATCGGGAAGAACTCTTCGGCCTTGCCATGGCCAAGTGTGAAACATTGTGGGTAGCCATGCTCCGATAGGTGCCTGTGGGCTGCTCATGTAGTCGACCTGGGTCGGTAGGGTGGGTAGCAATGCTCGAAATTGTGCATACCGAGCGGGCTGATTCCTCGATGCGGATACACGTGACGCGTGCACTGAGCTGGGCTAGTTAAGTTTTCCCAGAAGATACTCGCAGCTACATTCGCTCTGCAGGGCGCGCCCGCACTACCGCGCAACCCACTACTCCACACCACCACCATCGCCGCCTCCGCCTCCTCTGCCCCCTCCTCTCCCTCTCCCTCCGCCGCCTCC
>Ga0182213_1000105_pt1 | contig 13249 bp, 16 predicted proteins | sample G5R1MG_22_FD_128399 | JGI IMG/M metagenome (GOLD analysis project Ga0182213, IMG submission 128399) | Switchgrass phyllosphere microbial communities from Michigan, USA - G5R4_MAIN_03OCT2016_LD1 MG | ecosystem: Host-associated > Plants > Phyllosphere > Phylloplane/Leaf | place: USA: Michigan... | reverse complement strand
CCCCCAACTTCCAGCCACTGCCTACCCATCATGTCTGACGCAGTCGCACCCGACGCCGGCCTCGATGCCGCTGCTCTCGCCCGCAAGGAGGAGGCGGCTGCAAACGTTGCTCGCGCAAAGGAGGCTGGTTGGAACAATCAGATCCCCTTTCAGTACGAGACTGTCGTCGGGGGCACGCCTGCTGAGGATGAGACTCGCGATGGTGCCGTCTGGCTCTCTGACGCTGCCATCTATGAGTGGGACGATGAGTTCGGCGATGTTGCTCCCCCCAACCTAGAGCTCGAGAAGTTGCTCTACGAGGAGCAGAACTTGCAGCGTGCAGGTGGTGCTATCAAGGCGCTTTCATTCAACGTCAGCATCGAGGGCTCGACCAAGATCCAACCTGTCCGCAACGTGGGTGCGCTTACAGCCTCACTTTGAACGTCTACTGACAATAATGCAGTTTGAGGATGCCGGCTTGCATCCTGTCATGCTCGAGAACGTCCGGCTGTGCCTGTACAATGCTCCCACGCCTATTCAAGCCTACTGCATCCCAGCCGTTCTCACTGGCCACGATGTCGTCGCCATTGCTCAGACTGGTCAGTCGCTGTCTCCAAAATGACTGAGCACTTTTAACCTTTCACAGGTTCTGGAAAGACTGCCGCCTTTCTGATTCCCATCTTGTCCAAACTGATGGGCAAGGCTCGCCAACTCGCTGCTCCTCGCCCTACTGCAGCGCGCTACAACCCTCTATTGGACCGTGTTCGTGCCGAGCCTCTGGTACTTGTCGTCTGTCCGACTCGTGAGTTGGCATGTCAGATCTTCGACGAGGCCCGCCGCCTGTGCTACCGAACCATGTTGCGACCCTGCGTCATCTATGGCGGCGCTCCCACCAAGGGCCAGCGTGAGCAGCTCGAGATGGGCTGCGACGTTCTCATTGCCACCCCCGGTCGCCTCATGGACTTCATGTCGAACAACAACTTGCTGTCCTTCAGGCGCCTCAAGTAAGCCTTGAATTTGCGACGCAAGGAATGATGTTGACCCAAGAAACAGATTCACCGTGATTGACGAGGCTGACGAGTTGTTGTCCGATGGCTGGGATGAGGTCATGGAGAAGCTCTTTTCGGGTGCAGGTACATTACGACTCTAAGCTATACCGCAGAACTTGTACTGACTCGGCTGAAGATGTAAACACTGATGCCGATCATACTTATCTCATGTTCTCCGCTACATTTCCCAAGTCGGCTCGTAAGCTCGCACGAGAGTACATGGATAAGGACTACGTTCGCATCAAGGTCGGTCGCGTCGGTAGTACCCACCAAAACATCACACAGCAGATCATTTTTGTCGAGGAGAGCAACAAAAACCAGGCGTTGTTCGATCTCATCTTCTCAGATGGACCTCAGCGCACTTTGGTTTTCACCAACTCAAAGGTCAAGTGTGATATGGTAGATGACTTCCTGTACAATAAGGGACTTCCTGTAACGTCGATTCATTCAGATCGCACTCAGCGTGAGCGTGAAGATGCACTGTAAGTCACAGGCGACTATCAAAATCCACCACTGAAAAGCTAACATGTACTTAGACGGTCTTTCCGTACCGGCAGATGTCCCATCATGGTCGCTACTGGCGTCACTGCTCGTGGTCTTGATGTGGCCAATGTCAAGCACGTCATCAACTACGATTTACCTTCTACTCAGCATGCAGGTATCACTGAATACGTCCACCGCATTGGCCGCACTGCCCGCATCGGTAACGAAGGCAAGGCAAGCTCATTTTTCAACGACCGCAACGATGACATTGGTGAAGACCTTGTGAAGCTGCTCGTCGAGTCCAAACAGGAGGTTCCTGAGTTTCTGCAGCAGCATGTCCCCGAGGATCCAACCACCATTGAATGGCATGATGGCACCGATGATGAGTCTGACGACGGTCTCGGGAGTGGCTTCGGTGGCGCTGACGGTGGATTCAGCGCTGATACTGGCACTGGAACGGGCAACGATGGCGGGTTTGGCGGGGGTGCCTTCACTGCCGAGGGAGACAACAACGAGAAGGTTTCCTCATGGTAGGTGGGTCACAATGAGGTCTCTCCTCATTGCTTCTTCCGCGCGCCAGCTTCATTGATCTTGCTATTCGTGGGCCACCTCACTTTGTGTGTCCGTGTGGGTTTCTGCGCAAAACAGAAGACTTACTACACACCTTCCCCCGCAGCTGAACGTCCATAGAAGTCTGTATGCGGCAGTATCGTCACCTGTTATGAATGAGACCACGATCATGAGATTCAAGCGTTGATAGTTCTGGGTAGGTACTACATTTACCAGAGAAAATTCAATGCCACGTTGAATCTTGATCCATTATTCTCTTCGTGATATGGGTTCATGCTTCTGAAAACAAGTTTTGGGCGTGTGGATGGCCATACGAAGTACTAAACTGGGTTAGGTAACGAGCATAACTAATGTGCCATATCCTCGCTACCTCGGTCCGTTGATTGCCATACCATTTTATTTTCTTTGGACACAGGTTCTTTGGCATTAAAACACTGCTGATTCTCACCATGGCGACATTGATAAGACCTTTCTGCATATCTTGGCTGCACTTCAAATGAGGATACGATACATAAGACCCATACAACTCAAGAAATGAAACCTCACTCCACCGCTTATCATCGGCTATGAATCGCAGATGGTAGTACTGACGGAAACAATCTGGTACAGCAACCATCTCAAAAAGCTTGATATCTAACCCACGGCGGAAGAATACGGCCGCAGCCACAATTCCAGCGTCCCGGGATCTCCATACAAAAGTAACTTCACGGCAAGTGATGTTGACGTCATAGGTAGCGACTTGCGTGTCCCTTCCGCGTGTCCCATTGTTTCTCGCGTCACGAATTTTCTAACTGTAACTTCAGAATGGGCAATTATTGGCATTCTATTGCTTACTTCTTTCGCCTGCCCTTTTTCCTACAGTGGAGGACTGCACTTGTGCAGATACCTCGATTTGTTCCTCTATCGGTACTTCACATCACCTCGCCGAAGGGGCCGCATCCATTCCTGATATCGCTACCGAGTCGCAAAGATGATCTCATCTACGTATACGCCTTTGTCCCGCCGAATCCCGTTACTTTGGAGGGAAATTCCAACGCAGAGCGCGCGCGCAAGCAGACGAAGGAATGGCATGCGCCGGTAGTCCTAGACTTCCATGGCGGAGGTTTCATCATGGGTTCTCCACTGGAACAGGCACCATACGCGTCTATGATGTCACGTGAGCTCGGAGCCATCGTCCTGAGCGTTTCCTATCGAATTGGGCCTTTCCATCAGTTCCCTGCAGCTATTCATGATGCCGAGGACGTTCTGTCTGCAATTTTGGACACAGATGGAATATCGAAAGCCGGGAAGATGCTCAGGGAGGAGATCCAGCGATACTACTCCATTGTTCGAACTGACGCGCTCAAATCGGACAGAAAGAAGAAGAAGAAGAAGCACAAGGAAGCTATTGCGCCGCACCTTGAGTATGTCGAGACAATAACACTTGATCCTACGCGCCTCTCGATATCGGGATTTTCTGCTGGAGGCAACATCGCATTGAACATGGCTATAAATGTGCCGCCTGTTCCAGAGCTAGGTTTGACTGCCGCTGGGCGATCGCCATCAATTGTGCGCAACTCTATCGCGGGCGACACCAGCTCACCCACGTTGCCGAAAAACCGTAGAGCGACCATGCTAGACGATATTTTACAACCTTGGCCATCACTGCTACCTCCTCCACGTGCGCGCCCCCGCATGCTACCACTCCTACTATTCTACCCATCGCTAGATGCACGGCTACTACCACACGAACGGCCGATGAAGACACTCCCAAATGCCCTGCACTCCGACGACAAGACGTCGCAAAAGCCGAAGACCCCCGGTCTATTCTCCATCATGGGACCAACCTACTTGCCCAAGAAGCTGCGAAATCATCCACGGGCCAGTCCTGGTCTGGTCGAGCCTAGCTTAATTCAGAAAAACGCCGCCATTTTTCTTGTCCTACCGGAGAAGGATACACTGGCCGTACAGAGCGATGTTTGGGTTAACGTTATGAATGAGCATAACTGGTATGGACCCACTCGCTTTGGCGATGGGAGAGAAGGCGACTGGGATGGTCAGCATGGAGGGAGTGCTGGTTCTGTAGCGACTCCGAGCAGAGAGAACGGCGGTCTGGAAATTTGGCATGCGCCCAACTGCAGGCATGGTTGGACTCAGTTTCCGGATACATTTGTCCCTCAGCATGAGAGGTCAGAAAGAGAACTGGTGTTTGCGCGGACGCTCCAATTCGTCAAGGAAAACTGGCAGAAGGAACTCTCTTTCCCTGATCAGGGCCTGGAGTATAGGCCAACTGATTTGGATCCGATCAAGATACCTTCCAGAATCAATGGGCTTTCCGAACAGAGTCCTGTGGAAGGGCAGAAAAGGGTGTGAAGGAGACCTAGGACCGTTGTGAAAGTATTGCATAGCAGGCGTTAGCGATATGCGTTATTCCTGAGCGACTCCAGCTGCACCGATTTTTATAAACACCTTTTGGTCGCACTTAGATTGACCATTGGCACCTCGCAGTGTGAAGGATGGAGATTGGGTTGGATGTTTGCCAAAAGCTGTGACCCTGAGGCATGACCCCCAGATTTATACTGCTTCCGGTCAATTCAAAGAAGGTTAGAAATCCTCCAAAATAATGTCCCACACTAGATGTGTAGTGATTCCATGGAGTGCAGCGGCCCCTGGCAAATCACCCTGTCAACGTCGTGCATCGGGCCTCGCGGTACATGCCGAGGTCGTATTCGCAAATCGCGTGCTCGCGACATCCATCATGCGCCCAGTCAGCATGGGTGCTCTACCCAACACCCTTCCTTTGATGTATTCTGTTCCCCGAAGCGTTTCGTTTCTTTTATTCTCCTCTTCGTCTCATTTTCCCCTGCTCACCCTATATCCGCGGTATTCCGCTGCTTCGATGCGACGCTCTTCCTATAGCGCCGCTCAACTCTTCAAACTCGCCCCTGCGCCATGATAGACCCCGAGCTCGAAGCCTTTGCGAAAGCATTATCCAGAGTCCTTGGGTGGGCTTATTTCCTCAGCTGGTTCGTCACCTCCACACGGCTCCCTCCCCAATGACTGGCCTGCCTGGTTACTCACGCGGTATCCTCGTAGGAGCGCATCCTTCTACCCCCAATTGCTGGAAAACTACCTCCACAAATCCACCCTTGGCCTCGCAATCGATTTTCCAACCCTCAACGTCCTCGGTTTCGCCTGCTACACATTGTCCACTGCATCGTTCCTGTACTCGCCCACAATCAAGGCGCAGTATGCACAACGGCACCCCGAAGCGCCCGAGCCGACGGTGCGATTCAACGACTTTCTGTTCGCAGCACATGGGGCGGTCATGTGTATAATCGGCTATACGCAGTTCTTTCCGCGCATATGGGGGTTTGCGGTGGGACAGAACCAGAGGGCTAGCCGCGCTGTGTTGGCGATATGGTGGGGTTGCGTTATGAGCATTGTTACTGTGGTCCTGATCGTGTTGTCGCGAAGCGGACAAGGCGATAGTGAGGACACCTCTGCATGGGCGTGGATTGATGTTGTAAGTTGTAGCGACGCGAGATGTCTCTCTATACACACACACACACACACGTACACAAGCATGTACTCATTCTTGCCAGGTCTACACCCTCGGCTACGTTAAAATGCTCACGGTGGTTCTCAAATACATTCCCCAGGGCTGGGTCAATTACAAGCGCAAGTCTACCCTGGGCTGGTCCATATACCCTATGCTGTTTGACTTTGCAGGCGGCTGGCTGTCCCTCGCGCAACTACTCATCGATTCTGCGCTCGAAAACGACTGGAGCGGCGTGACGGGGAACCCCGTGAAGTTCGGACTGGGCAACATTACAATCGTCTTCGATGTGATTTTCATGCTGCAGCACTATGTGCTGTATCGGCAGCCAAGGGAAAAGCAAGGCGGTGGCGTAGAAGATGAGGATCGCGAACCACTACTCATCGGTTCCTAGACGCGCTGGATCCCTAATCTGCCTAGTAATGGGCTTGTAGGTTCTAGACTTCTAGTACGGGAAGGGCATTCCCTTCGGGACTGAAGTACAGCTCAGGCCCTTCCTCCTAAGACACTACACTGCACCACCCCTTATCGTGACTCCAGGACCAGATCTAACCCAAAGCCTGGAATCCAAACTTCTACGTCATACGTGCCAGAGATGTTGGACGCATCAGTCAAGTCCAGCCCGCCACCAAGAGACTAGTTGATAGCGTCCCGCCTCGTTAACTCTGTTCTGTCCGGCTCCAAGCTCGCATCGTAGTACGGATTATTGTGGAAATGCAATTCAAATTTTTTTGGATATGGTATGGTAGTCCTGCCGGGATGCAGAGGATACCAGGCACTCCTTGTATCCGATATGGGGACTACAAGCCGCAGATTGCAGATCGTAGTTCTGGGCACGGAGTCGCGGCTTGATTGTTTACCCCCGTCGGATCTTTGAACTTCCATGGAGGCGTAGAGGTCTTCTCGAGCAAGATCGATTGGCTGGTCTTGTCTCACTGTACACTAGGCTAACGTGATTTACCGGGTGATCGAATGTCAGCGTCGCCGCCGTTGCTTCATTCATACTCGCTTTGAAAAACGACTGGCCTCTCTGTACATGCCATGCTGAAACGCATTCACCCTGATTGAGTAAGAATACCCATTTTCTCAACGGCCTGTTTGGAGATATCTGCGGTGGTATTGCAGTCCGTACGCGAGATTATCTGCTGTTGTCGATAACATTGCTACTAGCAGCTCGTCTAACGTGGGTTGCGTTTTTATTGAATGAATGGTAGGTGCTGTCGTCTTCCAATCACGTGTATTTATTGCTTTGAGAGGATGATAATGGTTCATCATGGTCTGGTTCCAATAATGATATCCCCGTTACGTCTACTAGGGTATACCCGACTCAATCAGATCACTACATGTACATAGTACATAGGTACACGTAATGGCAACACATGAGATTCATTCAAATCCTCGCTCGCTCGAACGTTGGGTACGTGTCTCGTCGAGCCACTGGCATGCACCAGCATTGCCGAAAATAAAATGGTAGCATGTGACGGTCGAATGCAATCCAGGCACGTGTCTTGTTGGAAATGTACCGGAATTGTAGCAGCGCTGAAAACAAGATGAGGATCGTGTATTTGTTGGCCATCGCGCGTTTGCATTTGGTGGCTGTGGTGTAGGTATCGGGACCCGCGTGCGGTCTGGCCTAGCGCAAGACGTGCGGGACAGCCGACAACGAGGGAACTGACAGGTGGGCAGGTGGCAGCGGAATGCCGACGGAAAATGGGGCGTTGACCACAATCGTTTCGTGAAGGAGGGTGTAGCAGGCAGGTGACGCGAGTGCCAAGCCATGGCAGAGCGTGGAGTAGCCAGGCGGGCGGCTGGCCCAGCGTCAACTGCCTGCCTGCCTACGTCTTTCCGGTCCTCTTTGCGCCCCAGAAAACCTCGCATGTTGCGTGTCGAATGCGTACTAGGTACGTACCCAGGTATGTACCATAGTACCTCTGCATGTATGGAATAGGAAATGGCCACCACACTCATTTGGCTGCAGACTGGAGGATTTGCACTGGGGTGCCCACGTTTTGGGACGTATGCACGCGGCGCATTTCCTGAAACAACCCCGGTTGGCGACGTCCAACCTCCTGAACTCTGACCTGCAACCCAAAAACAACGTTGCCGTAGGTCTTCCATTGCCATGTCCCAACGAGCACGACACTCTCGGTCGGTCTTCTCGACTCCTGCCGGGGTGCCCCTCGTCGCGAGGCCTTGAAACTGTGTCCTGGCCAGTTGTCTCAATCCACCGAGCCCCCGAAGCGCGTCACGTCACGCATCTTGGGTACCGACGATCGACAGGACCCAGCTCGCGAGCGTGCCTTGCATGAGCGAGCCACGACTCGCATTACGAAAGGATTGCTAGTGCTGGTCTGTCTCCTCCGGATAGAGACGCATCGGCATCGGCAACACACACCCTTGGCAGCGCCTTAGTGCAGCGTAAGGGTCCGTGACGAGCGACTCGGCGCATGCTATCAACCAGTATGTCTTCTTCGGTGCTACCCCTCCGTCGTCATCGTTCCGTGTCTGCGCCTCATGGGCTGCGAGTAATTTGTCAAATAACCATACATATCAACGCTCCTCCCCGCGGCTAAGGCCAACCGTGGTCAGCCATCAACATGCCCTTCTTCAAGAGTGATTCGCATCGACCCCGTGCCATCTATTCCTCCAAACCAGCTTCTAATCTTTTCAAAAGCTCCAAGACCAGTCTCAATTCCACTCCAGCGGAAACCATGGGCGAGGGGGCCCCGGCGTCTGTCGGTAGCGCCATGACTCCACACTCGATTGCGGAGCCATACGTTGTCGACTTCGCAGTAATGCACGACGAGGAAACCTCCGACGAACGGATCGACCCGCGCACACCTGCTCGATCCAATCTCGGCCCTGAAGGGCAATGGCTCCCAGAAGATGATATTGCCCCGCCCCCTCCAGACTTTACCCGGCGAGACATCCATGTTCCATCGAGAACCAGGTGGGCTTTTACTGTCACGACGGTGGCGGACGAAATGTACTAACCAGCCTCAGTTCAAGTACACCGCAGGCTGAAAGAAAACGGATCAACATGCAGAGACGAGTGAGTTCCGAAACTGCACCACAAATCATGCCCAGCACACCGGAGCCCTATCAAACCAGGGGTCGTACAGGGTCTCAGACTTCAGGCTCGGGCAGCGCACCACGCAGCGCAGAGTCCACGCGCGGTCCCAGCAGCACGTTACCAACGACCCTGCGAAGCTCCGCCGAATCCGTCAGGTCTTTCGAATCCTCTGCGCCATCCGTCGCTACGCATGCGCTTCCCGCTCTCCAGCAGAGAGGCTTCATGGACGACGGCGACCGACTGTCACCCCTCCTGGAAGACGACCCGCAGTCCTTCGACCTCATTCCAGCGCCCGCGGAAGATGAGCGAAAACAGTTCTCACTGGAGACCCAATCGGAGCAACTCTTCTCCAAGGAACACCTCCAGGCCATCTTCAAGGACACGGCATCTTTACTCCGATTCACCTCGTTCCTGAGCGCTGCACGACCAAAGTCGGTCCCGACGCTGATCTACTACCTGGACGCCCTGAAGGCACTGCGAGCGATCAACTATGCGAATGCAGTGGCGGAAGCATTGGATCCCATTGAGGGCCTGGACTTCACCGAGACGCCAGCACGACCCACTCTGAACACGGTCTTGGAGGAAAAGGCAAACAAAGCATTTGAAATCTTGGTCCGTGATGACTTGCCAGCGTTTATTACACACGTCTTCGTGCAAGTGGTCAGTGTCAGCATCTCCAAGCGTGTCACAGGCGCTTTGCCTCCTATGTTACGAGAGGCCAGTGAAGGTCTTGCAGAAGTCTTCTGTTTGACTGATCCATCGAGAAGCGACAACCCCATCATCTTTGCTTCAGAAGGTCAGGAGTCCTAGCGAAGCGTGTCTCGACGCTGGGTTAACAACTTTTCAGAATTCCATCGCACCACCCAGTACGGCGTCAGCTACGCCATTGGACGAAATTGTCGCTTCCTGCAAGGCCCCAAGACGAATCGAAGCTCTATCGCGCGCTTCAAGAAAGCCTCGGCAGAAGGCAAAGACCATAGTGAAGTGTTCCTTAATTAGTGAGTTAATGTTGCCGGACCAGGTCGCAGGCAATTGATCAACTAACCCAAACGCAGTCGCCGAGATGGCTCGCCCTTTATGAATCTATTAATGATGGCACCACTTCTCGACTCACGGGGTAATCTCCGTTACTTTATTGGCGCTCAGATCGACGTATCGGGACTAGTCAAGGACGGTACGGACCTGGATGCGTTCCAACGTATGCTTGCGCAGCAAGACGGCCATCAAGAGCAGGATGAGCCGAAGGATGAGTTCCGGGAGCTCAGTGAGATGTTGAACCATGTTGAATTGGACACAGTAAGGAAATTTGGCGGCAACATGCACAGAGAGCAAGTCCCAGATGGAGAGGAGACGAGCAAGCCACTCAAGGCACGCCTGCTGATCCAAGATCAATCGACGTACGATGTTGCGGCAGCTGAGCAGCCGCCACCAAAACCAGATGGCCGGCTCTCGGGCCCGTACAAAAGTGTAAGTCGGAGAGATGTGCAGAGTGAACTCATGCATGCTGACAACATGCCAGTACCTCATCATCCGGCCAGCCCCATCCCTCCGCATCCTCTTCACCTCGCCTTCGCTCCGCGTCCCAGGAATTCTCCAGTCTCGATTTCTAGACCGTATCGGTGGTAATACTCGCGTTCGCGACTCTCTTAGCAGCGCCCTGAGCGACGGGTCCCGCGGCGTCACCGCCAAAGTACGCTGGCTGTCCCATGCCGTCCCAGACCTCGAGACCAACTACGAAGAAGGCCGACCCCGCTGGATCCACTGCACGCCTCTTCTCGGCCAATCCGGTGCAGTGGGTGTGTGGATGGTTGTCCTCGTGGACGAAAAGGATGCTTCGCAACCGGCGCGACGGTTCCGCCAGGCTCCTCCCGTATCCAGTGATATCAGGGGAAAGCGACACCAGGGTGATAACCAGTTTGATGGCTTCTTTGCGGAAGATGAGAAGAGTGACACACAGTCCACGCACCGCGCTGTCAGCCCAAAGGTCTATGGTCCTCCCAACTCGCAACCTAACGGAACGAATATGGCTCGTCATATGTATGTGGACTCGCTACGGCAGCCAGGCAGTCCCCGCAACTTTTCGACCCTTGAACGAGGTGCGATGCGATCTGCGACTCCGTCGATCAAGGACTACTCGATTCAGCGTCAACGTAGTGCGGATTCTTTTGCCATATGACAGTGTGCGAGAGTATAGAGCGTGAGAGCAAGGGCTTGGAGAAAATCCGTGCAATGTCCATAGATGGGTGTTTAGATGTGTAAGATGATTGGGCGAGGCATGTCGATATTGTTTTTATCAACGGTCGCGGACGCTTTGAATCTTGTAGGATACCGTCGGGCGATAGTGGCCATTTTTGTTTGCTATATACCCATTCAAACAGTACACAGTCATCGTGATACCATAGTCTGTCATGTCGTTAGTGAGTACCCTGCGTGTTCGAGCCTCCTGACTTACCCTTGAAGCATAATGGGTTTGATTGTGCCAAGCTGGCATGCATGGCTCAGCCACTACATGATCCAGGCCTCGCGCTCATCCACAAATGCCATGCCGCCCATTCGTCTCACGCTAGAGACCAGAGGCACGCATCTCACCACACATCCTCGGGATGCACAAGCCACTTGTCGCCATCCTCCCTGACAGTCTCCTTGTGCTTGTCCCTACTACACGGCTTCCGCATATCCAGCGCATCCTCTCCATCGTTGTAGTAGTCCTTGACCCGCCGATACACGCTATATCCCATTTTGCGGTACAGCTCCTTGGCAATGTCGTTGCTTGCGCGGACAAAGAGGTCGACGAACCAGGCGTCGGCGGCGTCTGAGGAACGCTCGAGCGCCGAGGACAGAGCTGTTGCGTGGCCAAGGCGCCGTGCATTGGGGGCGACGGTCAGGGCGGTAATGTGGCCGTGCCAGGGAAGGTAGTTGGGGTATTGTACGCCCGTGGTGGCGGGCGTGTAGGGCGATATGGGCGGGCTATAGGGCGACGACTCGAGTTTTCCAAGGACTGAGAGAGAGAGAGAGGGCGTCAGCTGCAGGTGGCCTTTGGTAGTAGTAGAAGGCGTTGCATACTGTAGCCTTCAATCTCTCCGTCTATGCCTTCGATGATCTGGCACAGCTCGGGCCATTTGGTGAGATATTCCAGGTAGAAGCCGATGTTGTATGTTTCGGTCAGGTGATCGAGGTTGGTGCGCGATATCCTGAGCAGATCGCTGGGGCGCATTGGCCTGATGGTTGCCATCTTGAAGGAATTGGCTCTGCCGACTGACTCCCGCGGGGAAACCACCGGCAATTCGTTACCTACAGTATCTGCCGACCACATCGAGTTAGTCCCATATCAACCTCACAGATCCCCAACCACACGCCATATCTGTTTGAGAGCATCGGAATATGAGACTTATTTCTTCTGAGCTGAGGGTGGTACTACCATGACGGCAATGTAAATTAATTATGCCAACTTTCTCGAGCCAACCCCGTACATACCCAGCACTACCCCTACCCAGATATTTAAGCGCACAATAAAACTCGGTGAATCATGGATAGGAAGATGTCCTTACGCCGCCACACGCCCGCAACGCAATTTACTGATTCTCACCATGAACAACGTCATAGCACCGTACCGGGCACCTGCACTTCGGAGGCCAGAATGCATTGTCACCCGGGATAGAGGTGAAGGAGGTTGGGAACATGCGTCTTATCACCAGTGGCGGTGGCGCATGGTATACAGCTTCTTCGAGCTGGATACCACCTCCATCCTCCTTGTACAGCTCTTCAAGCTCGGCTTCTGACATGGCCTTCTTGATCGCCGCGGCGCGGAGCATCTTGAACCGGGTCTGCTCATCTTCATCCACGAGGTTGTATATCTCCACATTTGGCACAAATGTCAGAGTTTCGGCTACTCGCTCGTACAAGTAACGCGCAAGGGTGCGTGGGCACTCGAATTCGTCGTAGTATAGAGGGGGCTGCATTCGTGGGTGCCTACACCAATAATACCAAAGGTCGGGCAATACAATGGCAACAGTTCTTAGATTTGGAAGCTGTTGCAGTGTCTCGTAGTTGGCGTAATAGCTCGGGTACTGGTAATAGTCTTCGAAATTGCCGACAGTGACCTTGAAGAAGCCATAGAATTCGCGGTAATCCAGATTCATCGCCACCTTTTGGATGCCATGGGCAAAGGTCGCATACTGCGCGAGATTGGGGTATATGCGCGGATGATACTTGTATGCCTCGGCAAGTATAGTGGTTTTTGCATCCATCAGCGCCCCATTTTGTAGCAACTCCTGGTAGTGGGTGCCGAGGGTTACAATGCGTTTGGTGAATTTGAAGCCACTGACAACGTTGATCATCAATCCCTCATGGTGGGGAAACTGAGAGCTACCCTTAAACGCCATCCGGAGAGCAAGACAACGGACTTGATGCGATGTTAAAAGGAACGAGTTGGAGTAGTTGAACTTGTCGGTGATTTCATATGGCCCTCGGAGTTCCTTCCTCGTGGCGCGTGGCGCGCGGGTTCCAAATCTTGAAACCAAGACCCTTGCTGAGGCTGAAGACCCTTCATATGAAATG